>Ga0209013_10000867_pt1 | contig 27840 bp, 26 predicted proteins | sample Cruoilmetagenom2_FD_187291 | JGI IMG/M metagenome (GOLD analysis project Ga0209013, IMG submission 187291) | Oil polluted marine microbial communities from Coal Oil Point, Santa Barbara, California, USA - Sample 2 (SPAdes) (version 2) | ecosystem: Environmental > Aquatic > Marine > Oil seeps ...
CTTCGATGCTGATTCAGCAGACTTAACTTCCGCTTTCGTCTTCTGAGGTTTCTTTTTCTCAGCGACTATAGCCGTCTTGCTGGTACTATTCTGCTTATCTGCATTGGTCAACCCCAAAGCAGTCGCATCAGCGACAGGAACATCTTCAATAGGTGCAATACGCGACACAAACACCTTTTTCCCTTCACTGGTAATCTCCATTACAACGGAATTTCCAGTTTCTTCATCACCGTCTGATGCTTTATTTGAAGGACCAAATAACATGGGAAGAAAAATAATTGCTATGACAACAAGCACGACTGCACCGACCAGCCTGGTGCGCGGGTCATAGTTAATCATGTTGGGTTTTGCGGCTGCTGCCATACTAATTGTCTAAATGCTGCATTCAGGGTCTCTGAAGAGCGCAAATTATAGCACCTACCGTATGGAATGAACCAAAAACCACTATTCTGTCACCTTTGACTGCATCCGCCTTTGCTGCTTCCCATGCGGCCTCTATGTATCTGAACTGGCTGATATTTTCTGCCTGGCCAGCTTTCAGGCAACGAGCAAGATCTTCAGCCGGGGCACTTCGGGCTGCATCGAGTCCGCCGACATACCAGGCATCAATACAGGTCGATACCCTGGGGATGATCGCCTCGATATCCTTATCCCTCAACATCCCTAAGACGGCAAGTGTGCGACCGGATATTGATTGGCGGGAGAGATTCTCTGCCAACAACTCGGCAGAATCCTCATTGTGCGCAACATCCAGCACGACAATCGGGTCACCCGCTATGACCTGAAAACGCCCGGCAAGTTCCGTCTTATCCAGCCCCTGCCGAATTTCATCGTCGCTGACATTCAGCATTTTTTGAAGAACCTGCACCGCCATCAAGGCCCCGGCAGCATTGTCCAGCTGTGCCCTGCCCGCCATCGGTGGCACGGGCAACTTCGCTAACTTTTTATCGGCAGACTCCCAGGACCACTTATCCTCATCAGCTTTGTGTGCATAGTGAACATTCAACTGAAAATTAGATAGTGCTGTTTCTTCAGCAATTCTGATTAGACTGGCTGGTGGTTCAGGATCCGCAATAACCGCAATGCTGGACAAATGGATAATGCCAGCTTTTTCTCCACCTATGTCTTCCCTGTTATCGCCAAGCCAGTCAGCATGATCAACTCCAATCCGGGTAATCAGCGCAACATCCGGCACAACGATATTTACCGCATCCAGCCTGCCACCCAACCCCACTTCCAGCAGCAGGACATCGAGTGACGCTTGAGCAAAAATAATAAAAGCCGCCAGCGTGGCGAATTCGAAATAAGTCAGTGGGACGCCATCACGCTTGTCTTCAATCTGCTGGAAGGCTGCGCACAAAGCCTCATCGCTACAAAACTTCCCGCCTATGCGTATACGTTCGTTGAAGACTGTCAGATGCGGTGAGGTGTAGGCGCCGGTCGTGTAACCGGCTTCACTGTAAATTGACTCGAGCATGGCAACACTGGAGCCTTTCCCGTTTGTCCCGGCTACGGTGATGACCGGGATCTTAAAAGGCTGAAGCCCAATCTGGTTGAATACCTTGTGTACGCGGTCAAGCCCGAGCTCCATTTCCTTATAGTGCTGTTCACTGATGAACTGCAGCCAGTCAGAAAGGCTTGGGATCTTATTAGTCATACAGTTTGAGACACCATCCACGTGTATTTCTGATTAAATAAACCATTGTTTAGGTCTGGAGTAATCCACCAGCCAAGGGCGTACGGTTTTCAGGGGACGCCATGAATACGTCCATGTAGGCTTAGCCGCGGCCGTCCATGGCCGCGGATACCCCTGAAATCCGCACCCCCTTACCCGGCGGATGTGACGAGCGGGTCTCCGAACTCACAGTTTACAAGGGGTATGGGGGAGGCCTTCTCAAGACCTTCCGAGGCAGGGATGCCGAGGCAGAGCCTACATGGACGTATTTACGGCGGGTCTTGAGAAGGCCTCGCGCAGACCCCGACCCACTGCCATTGCTTGTAAGCATAGCTTGATCAGAATCACCCAGACTCAGCTTTAAGCAGCAGGCGCTTTCCTTCCAGCAAACATAGACAACAGATTAGCCAGAGAATCCCGCAAATCCCGCCGATCAACAATCATGTCTATCGCTCCACTCTCCAGCAGGAACTCCGATCTCTGAAACCCTTCCGGCAGCGTTTCCCTTACAGTTTGCTCAATAACACGTGGTCCGGCAAAGCCAATCAGCGCATTCGGCTCGGCAATGATGATATCCCCCAGCATCGCGAAGCTGGCTGAAACACCGCCCATGGTCGGGTCTGTCAAAACAGAGATGAAAGGTATGCCGCGGCGCGACATCTTCCTCAGGATGGCGCTGGTTTTGGCCATTTGCATCAGGGAAAATAAAGCCTCCTGCATGCGCGCACCACCGCTCGCCGATACGCACACGAATGGCAGATTCTGGTCCATGCAGACCTCTGCACCACGAACGAAGCGTTCACCAACTACTGTACCCATGGAACCGCCCATGAAACTGAATTCAAATGCCGCAGCGACTAGCGGATTCCCTTTGATTGCTCCCTGTAATACGACCAGAGCATCAGATTCATCGGTCTTTTTCTGTGCTTCACTCAAACGGTCGCGGTACTTCTTCTGATCCTTGAACTTAAGTGGGTCAGTGGCTTTTAACTTCTCACCAACTTCACTGCGAGGCTCTTCATCCAGCAGGATATCGAGCCGGCGGCGTGCGCCGATTCTGAGATGATGATTGCACTTGGGACAGACATCGAGATTTCGCTCCAGTTCGGCGCGATACAGGACAGCATTACATGAAGGGCATTTTTTCCACAGCCCTTCAGGAATTTCTTTCTTACCAAAACTGCCACTGGTTTTGACCTTGGGTGGCAGAAGTTTTTCGAACCAGCTCATGCTCGCTCCTTCTCAGACATCCCGTCCAGGGCGTGCCTGACCTCTCGTAGAAAATTACCGATATTGCTCAAAATGGCATCCGGATTATCTTTTGACTCTTCAACGCGGTTAACTATAGCACTACCGATGATGACAGCATCTGCATTTTTCCCGATTTTAACCGCACTATCAGGACCATTGATGCCAAATCCGACGCCAACAGGCAAACTACCGTGTTTTCGTATTGCATTGATACTCTGATTGATCTCGTCGTAATTCAGCTCTGCAGCACCGGTTACACCACGGATTGCCACATAGTAGACAAAACCACGCGCAGCCTTTGTGACAAGCTCCATTCGCTCATCGGTACTGGTTGGTGCTAACAGATAGACCGGGTCTACATTATGCCGGTAAAGCTGTTCGTTGAAATCACCCGCCTCTTCAGGCGGCATATCGACAATCAGCAGGCCATCGACGCCTGCTTCGTCACAACTGTCCGCGACTTCTTCATAGCCCATGGCTTCAATCGGATTCAGATACCCCATCAGCAGTACGGGCGTATCGTTGTCCAGCTCACGAAAAGTTGCAACCATAGCAAGCACGTCACGCAGCGACACATGATGCTTTAGCGCTCGCTGATTGGCTTTCTGTATGACCGGGCCGTCTGCCATCGGATCAGAGAACGGTACACCCAGTTCTATCAAGTCAGCACCGGCAATGACCATTTCATGCATCAATGGCACAGTTACTCCAGGATCAGGATCCCCTGCCGTTATGAATGGAATCAGGGCCTTGCGGCCATCGCGTTTTAGTCCTTCGAAGCGGGCTTCTATACGTGACATCAGATCTCCACCCCGTCGAGCCGGGCAACAGTCTGAATGTCCTTGTCACCTCGCCCGGACAGATTTACCAGCATCACCCCATCCACCCCAAGCTTTGGCGCCAGTTGCTTGGCATAGGCAATGGCATGGCTTGATTCAAGTGCGGGCAGTATTCCTTCAACGCGGGTAATGTCATGGAAGCCCTGCATGGCTTCATCATCGGTGACAGCAACGTAATTGGCCCGTCCGGTATCCTTGAGCCACGCATGTTCCGGGCCGACACCAGGATAATCCAGCCCGGCACTGATCGAATGCGTCTCGATGATCTGACCGGCATCGTCTTCCATCAGGTAGGTCCGGTTGCCATGCAGCACCCCGACCTTACCGGCACAAAGTGGTGCGGCATGATGGCCGGTATCGAGTCCGTCGCCAGCGGCTTCCACGCCATACATGGCTACACCCTCGTCGTCGATAAAGGGATAAAACAATCCGATTGCATTGGAACCCCCGCCGACACAGGCCACCAGGGCATCTGGCAGTCGCCCCGCCTGCTGCTGAATCTGCATGCGCGCTTCGCGTCCGATAACAGACTGAAAATCGCGCACCATGACCGGATAAGGATGCGGTCCTGCGACAGTGCCGATAATGTAGAAGGTGTCTTCAACATTAGATACCCAGTCGCGCATGGCTTCATTCAAGGCGTCTTTGAGTGTTCTCGAACCTGACTCTACTGCGACGACCTCGGCCCCCAGCAGTTTCATTCGGTAAACATTGGGTGCCTGTCTGACGATGTCCTCTGCACCCATGTACACGACACATTCGAGACCCAGGCGTGCTGCTACCGTTGCAGTAGCCACGCCATGCTGCCCTGCCCCGGTTTCCGCGATAATTCTTGTCTTGCCCAGACGTTTGGCTAGCAGGGCCTGGCCGATGGTGTTGTTGATCTTGTGCGCACCGGTGTGGTTCAGGTCCTCGCGCTTGAGGTAGATTTTTGCCCCGTATCGTTCAGACAGGCCTGCCGCAAAGTACACCGGTGAAGGCCGGCCGACGTAATTCTGCAGATCTTCATCGAACTCCCTGATGAAGTCCGGGTCCTGCATATATTTTTCATAGGCTGCAGTCAGTTCGCTCAATGGGCGAATGAGGGTTTCTGCAACAAAAATTCCGCCGTAGCGACCGAAATGGCCACGGTCATCTGGCATTGAATAGGCTGTCATGTGATTGAATATCTGAATCAGAAGATGATTAAATTTTACAGCGCTTCGGACTGATTTGCACCTGAGACAGCATGCACAAATGCGTGCACTGCCTGCTCCTCTTTTTTACCCGGTGACAGCTCCACACCGCTGCTGACATCAACGGCATAGGGATTTACTTTTGCAATGGCATCCGCGACATTTTCAGGTGTCAATCCACCTGCCAGAACAACTGGCAGCGACAAGCCCTGCGGGATGAGCTCCCAGTTAAAGATTTCACCCGTACCGCCTGGAACACCTTTTGTGTAGCTATCCAGTAATAAACCTGAAGCTGACCTGAATTCTGCGCTTAAACCAGGAAGGTCAGTATCATCACGCACACGGATCGCTTTGATATATGGACGATTGAACGAGCAGCAAAAATCCGCATTTTCATTACCGTGGAATTGCAGCAAATCAAGCGGTACAGCATCCAGGACCTGTTGTACTTCTGTAGAGTCCGCATCAACAAACAAACCAACGCTTGTCACAAACGGCGGCAATGAATCGAGTATCTGCCGTGCTGAATGTGTATCTATGTTACGGAGGCTGCCGCGGTAAAATACCAGACCGATCGCATCGGCACCCGCCGCAACGGCGTAACCGGCATCCTGCACGGATGTGATACCACAGATTTTTATGCGTGTTTTCATCTCAGAACAATACCGAAGACTCTTCTATAACAGGTATGCCGTATCGCTCAGGATATACGATACTCTTAAGATACAGCCCGTGCGGTGTAGCTGTGACACCGCCACAGGTGCGATCCCTTGATTCAAGCACTTCCCTGGCCCAGTCTGTATCCTGTTCACCGGCACCGATTGAACTCAGTACTCCTACCAGGTTACGTACCATATGATGCAGGAAACCGTCTGCGCGTGCATCGATAATGACAAAATCCCCCTGACGGCGTATCGACAGTTCGCGCAGATCCCGCTCAGGGGATTTTGCCTGACATGCCACCGCGCGATAGGCGTTGAAGTCATGCCGGCCGAGCAATGTCTGCGCAGCAGCCTGCATACGCTCAACATCCAGTAGTCTATAGTCCCAGCTGACGCGATTGTTCAGGTAGGTAGGACGCACCTTCCTGTTCAGTATTATGTATCGGTAGCGCCGTTCAACTGCTGCAAAGCGTGCATGAAATTCATCACTTACGTGCCGTGCCCACAATACGGCGACATCGTCTGGCAGGTAGCGTGTCGTACCCTGTGACCAGGCCTTCTCCGGCCGTATGGTTTCTGTATCAAAGTGAATCACCTGCCCTGAGGCATGCACACCGGTGTCTGTACGCCCCGCTGTGATGATTCGGATGGAGGTGTTCGCTATCTTTTGCAGCGCGGCTTCCAGTTCTCCCTGAACCGTTCTGACTCCATCTTGCAATTGCCAGCCACAAAAATGGCTGCCATCGTATTCAACACCCAGTGCAATTCGCATGTTGCTTCAAAATGTAAAGATGAGTGCGGCCAGGACTAATGGCAATACGAGGTCCAGAATACTCACATGCGGTGCGACAGGCAGCTCAATGGTAGTGATCTCCTGTCTGTCTGCCAAAGGAGGATTAACAGCTGCATTAAATAACATTGCGAATTTTTCTATCCAGGCGGCCTTCTGCATCGATGGCGTGACACTGTCACTAACAGACCGCTGAATATCTTCAAATTTAGGTACACATTCGAGAACCAGCCCAAGCCGGACTGCGAGCCTGGCTGCATCAACCCCAAGTTTCCTTAGTGGTGAAAGCAATACATAGATGCCGGTGATTATCTCTCTCCTGGAACTGAGGCTAAGCAGCAATCCACTGTATCCAACGATAATCACCAGAGCAAGAATTCGTTCAACACCCATCATCAGGCCGGTGCTCATGAAAGAGGTGCCGCCATCCGAATGGATGGCCGGCAATCCGGGTGTGAACCAGACATAGAGAATCAGGATAGATAAAAAGAACCAGCGCAGACGAGTCACCAGTCTGAATACGGTTTTCACATGATCAGGATGGAGGAATAAAAGCCAGATTAGCGGGCCTGCTGCAAGCAGCAGACCTTGCCATTGCAGGCGAGCCAGCAGGATAGTCAGTAATGCGAGTGAGAGTATCCGTGCAGCTGGATGCAGTCGCAGCCAGTTTGCCTCATGCATTTATCTGGGACAGTAACTCCCTAGCTTCCTTTTTCTGCTCATCAGTTCCTTCGACGGTAACTTCGTTCAGGATGCTTGTAGCACTTTCAGCATCATCCATTTCGATATAGGCGCGAGCCAGGTCGAGCTTGGTGGTGCACTCGTCCCACTCTTCAACAGGTGTTTCATTAGCAGCATCCGGGCTAACGTCCGCCAGAGTCAGGTCGTCAAGATCGGCGAACTCGAGCGTATCGTCATGGCTGCCCTCTTCATTCCCTGTAGCTTCGTCCCCGGTACCCAGATCCAGATCGATTCCATCCATGTTGAAATCGATGCCAGAATCATCAGATGCAGAAGTCGCATCGTCAGGCTCAAATTCACCCATATCCATATCGAGTACATCTTCATCAGGCTCCGGGACTTCTTCTGTAACATCTTCCGTAACGTCGATTTCTTCCGTGTGCTCATCATCCTGTGTACCAAGCAGGTCTTCGAGGTTCTTGTCCTGCCTTTCCTTTTTATCGTAAATACCTTCTACCGCAGCATCAGCAGAAGGCTTTCCACCTTCAGCATACAGTGGGTTTACCGGGTTAAGTTCACGACCCATCTCTGAAACCTGGTTCCACACATCTACAGACGTTGCGTCACCAGCGGAATAAAGTTCTTCTGCCAGTGTTTCAAATGACGTTACATCATTTCTGGTTTTGTAGATTTCAAGCAGCTTGACCTTGAGTTCGTGTCTGTCAGGGTTGGCTTCGACAGCCTTTTTCAGGACGTCTTCTGCCTGCTCATCACGTCCATAAGCCATATACACTTCGGCTTCAGCAAGCGGATCGACTTCATCCGCCTGTGCATTGGCCATACCCGGAACAAAGTCACTAAGGAACGACGTCTCAGATGCCGTTTCAGTCGGCTGCGCTGATTCTGCTGTCGATATATCCAGAACAGCTGTACCGGAGATAATGCTGTCCTCAAATTCCGATATTGAGCGACGACGACGCATCATGACAAAAAGGCCTACGATGGCGAGTACGATCAGGAGAATGCCTCCAATGATGCCTGTCATACTGCCTGTGAATGCCTCGATAATTGAACCGAAGAATCCCTGTTCAGGCTCGGATTTTGACCTGGGTGGTGCTTTTCTGGCCACACGCTCTTTTTTGGGTGCAGATTTAGCCACCGGCTCAATCACTGGAGCAGGCTCTGGCTCGGCAACGACTGCAACTTCTTCGATTGCCTCAACTTCCTCAACCACAACTGCGGCAGGTTCGGCGCTTACATCAACTGCCACCGGCTCGACTGCCTGTGCAGGCTCGCTATCCTGATCAACGTTTGTCTGTAGACGCGCCAGGTCTTCATTTTGCATATTGATCAATTTGTTGGCTTTCTCAATCTGGGCTTCGAGCAATGCCACGCGATCTTCCAGCTCCTGCTTTTCCATCCTGGCTGTTGCCAGTGATTCCTGCATGTCAACCTGTTCAGCATCGCCTATCTCAGCAATTTCTGCTTCAGTCTGACTGCCTGCAACTGCCACAGCTTCTTCAGTGGTAGTTTGTGCGCTTTCTTCATAACGAGAACGGACAATCTTCAGTGTCGCTTCCTGATCATCTTCAGCACTGGTATCCGTGACGGCAGCATCAGGCTCTGGACGAACGGCTTCTACTGACTGATCAGCTGTGTCCTGAGGTATATCGTCAGGGGCTTCAACTGTGCTTGCAGTCGCCGCAGCCCCGGACTTGTAATCCTCCCACTGCTGCATCTGAACACGCATTTCACTGCGGGCTTCTGCTTTGCTGCGCTGTGCAACCACATCACCCGAAGGAATACGCAGGGTCTGGCCGGCTTTCAAATAATTAATATTGTTATTCTGGAATGCCTGTGGATTGGCGTGAAAAATCGCCATCATCACCTGTTGTACCGAGTTGCCAGAATTACCCTGGTAGCGTTCGGAGATACTCCACAGCACATCACCGCTTCTGACCGGTCCGTAAACTTGCTCACCCGTTTCTACAGGGACGATATCTCCGGACCCTGAAGTAGAAGGACCGAGTTTGCTGGTAGCAGACTCGGTCGGTGTGGGTAAGGGTTTTGCCGATGCAGTTTCCGGTGCTGCAATCGGTGGCGGCGCGTCGGGTACTGTCGATGAAACGGCCGTTGGCTGACGCACCGGACGCCTGTCGACCACAGGAGCGCTGATTTGTGCAGTCGGTGCAGGAGTGAATGAGGGAGGATCCAGCAGCGCCGTATACTCTCTGTACATCTGACCGCCACCCCAGGTCACTTCCAGTACAAAATGCATAAAGGGATCGCGGAATGGCTGTTCAGTCGTCAATCTTATGTAGGATTTTCCAGCAGGGTTTTGATCAATAGCAAAATTGATTTGCGCGAGTGAATCTGTGTACTCGATGCCCGCCTGCTGAAAAACACCCCGTACTGCGAGTCTCGCGTTCAGTGTCTTCAGTTCGGTGACCGTTGCCGACGACAATTCAATGCTCGCATTGAGAGGTTCGTCAAGTGCCGAATTTACTATCAGCTTGCCGACACCCAGCGCATAGGCCTGAGCAGGTAGTAACAGTGCCAGTGTTAACAGGCACGCCAGTCTGATCCGTTTTCCCGTCTGCATGATGCTCCCAAGTAGTGGCTGTACAGTTGTTATAATATGTTTTTCTCTTATATCGCTTATAGTTACAAGCGAATATTACGAATTTTCTTTATGTCTAGCAACTAACAATAGCTCACAAATATTTTTTTGCCAAGAGTTCGGCTATCTGCACGCTATTCGTGGCTGCTCCCTTGCGAACGTTGTCAGCGACAATCCACATATCCAGCCCCCGCGGATGCGAAATATCTTCCCGTATTCTACCCACATAGACGGGATCCGTGTCTGCACCCTCTGTAAATGCAGTTGGGTAACCACCGTCCTCGTGGCGATCGAGCACGACAATACCTTCTGACTTTTCCAGCAGCGCCCTTGCCTGCTCTGCGGAGATTTTGTCACGGGTTTCAATGTGAACGGCTTCTGAGTGTCCATAGAAAACCGGCACCCTGACGGCAGTCGGGTTGACCATGATGGAATCGTCATCGAAGATTTTTTGCGTCTCCCAGACCATTTTCATCTCTTCCCGAGTATAGCCATTGTCCTGGAAGGTATCGATGTGCGGCAGCACATTGAAGGCAATCTGTTTGGGATAGACCTTTGCTTCGGCACCCTTGCCGTTAAGCAGTGATGCGGTCTGACCAGCCAGCTCGTCGATAGCCGGTTTACCCGTGCCGGAGACTGCCTGATAGGTGCACACATTGATGCGCGTAATTCCAACGGCATCATAGATCGGCTTCAGGGCAACCAGCATCTGGATAGTAGAACAGTTCGGATTGGCGATGATGCCTCGGTTCGTGTAACCGCTGATCGCATCCGGGTTGACCTCGGGTACGACCAGTGGAATATCCTCGTCTCGTCGAAAATGCGATGTGTTGTCGACAACCACACAACCTGCCTCTGCAGCGAGTGGTGCATATTTTTCCGAGATGCTTCCGCCCGCTGAGAACAACCCGATTTGTGCTTTCGAGAAATCGAAGGTATCCAGATCTTCCACCACCAGTGAACGATTCCCGAACTGCACACGCTTGCCTGCTGACCTGCTGGATGCGAGTGCATAGACGTTAGCAACAGGAAATTTTCTTTCGTGCAGGACACGCAGCATAGTCTCACCCACTGCACCTGTTGCACCTACCACAGCAACATCAAATTTTTTATTCATCATAATTCCTGTAACTGCCTGACCACCGCGTCACCCATTGCGCTGGTCGTTGTTTCTTCATTGCCTTCATGCCAGATATCCGGCGTACGTAAACCCTGCTCGAGCACTGCCTCGACTGCATTCTCGATCCGATCAGCAATGCCTGCTTCATCCAGCGTGTAGCGCAGCATCATTGCGCAGGACAAGATCGTCGCGAGCGGGTTGGCAATACCCAAACCGGCGATATCCGGCGCCGAACCATGTATTGGCTCGTACATACCTTTACCACTGGCATCCAGCGAGGCGGAAGGCAGCATGCCGATCGAACCAGTCAGCATGGCAGCGGCATCTGACAATATGTCACCGAACATGTTGCCTGTAACCATCACATCGAACTGCTTCGGGTCACGCACCAGCTGCATCGCAGCATTGTCGACATACATGTGTGACAACTCAACTTCCGGGTAATCCTCACCGACTCGAATGACAACTTCCCGCCACAATTCGGAGACCTCGAGTACATTGGCCTTATCGACGGAACAGAGGCGCTTGTCGCGCTTCATTGCGATATCAAATGCCGAACGTGCAATCCGCTCAACTTCGCTCTCACTATATACCAGTGTATTGAACCCTTCCCGCTCGCCATTTTCCAGTGTCTTTATGCCCCGCGGACGACCGAAATAGATACCGCCCGTCAGTTCGCGCACGATCATCAGGTCAAGACCGGAGATAACATCCGGTTTCAGGGTCGATGCATGGGTCAATGACGGGTACATAAGCGCCGGACGCAGGTTGGAGAAAAGCTCCAGTTCTGAGCGCAGATCAAGTAGAGCTTTTTCAGGACGAAGCTCTCGTTCCAGTGACTCATATTGCGGCCCACCGACGGCCCCCAGAAGGATGGCGTCTGCGGCGCGAGCACGTTCCAGTGTCTCGTTCGGCAGGGGCTGACCTGTTTCATCGTAGGCGGCACCGCCGACCAGGCCGTCTTCTATATGGACATCGAGCCCCTGATTGTCGCGCAGGTAGTGCAGAACGTGCACGGCCTGTTCAACGATCTCCGGGCCGATGCCGTCACCGGGGAGGATTAGTATTTTTTTGCTCATAACTAATTAACATTCCACTTTTAATTAAATATTTCATCTGCTTTGTGGGAGGTGCGCCTCCCACAGCCGTTCCTGCATCAATACATCAAGCACCAGAGTTTAAATCCATAAACAACCACGGTGTCACCTTGCGCTGCATTTGTTCATAGGCACGTATATCATCCACATGTTGCATGGTCAGGCCAATATCATCGAGGCCTTCCAGCAAACAATGTTTGCGGAACGCATCGACCTCGAAGCTAATCTCACTCCCGTCCGGCCGGGTGATAGTCTGCGCATCAAGATCGATCTTGAGACTGTAAACCTCTGATTTTTCCACTTCCCGAAATAGTTCATCAACTAGTTGTTCGTCGAGCACTATCGGCAACAAGCCATTCTTGAAGCAGTTATTGAAAAAGATGTCCGCAAAACTCGGAGCGATGATCACCCTGAAGCCATAATCTTCCAGTGCCCAGGGTGCATGTTCGCGTGAGGAACCACAGCCGAAGTTCTCACGTGCCAGCAGCACCTGAGCGCCCTGATAGCGTGGTGCATTAAGGACAAAATCCGGGTTCAAAGGACGCTGGGTGTTGTCTTGACCGGGCTCGCCGATATCGAGATAGCGCCAGCCGTCAAACAGGTTCGGCCCGAAGCCAGTACGCTTGATCGATTTCAGGAACTGCTTGGGTATGATGGCATCAGTATCTACATTTGCCTGATCGAGCGGTGCCACTACACCGTTTACCCGGGTAAATTTTTCCATGTCAGTTCTCCAACGCCAGCGGGTCTATGAAGTGACCGGCCACGGCAGCCGCTGCAGCCATGGCAGGCGACACGAGATGCGTACGGCCACCATGTCCCTGACGGCCTTCGAAGTTGCGGTTGGACGTCGATGCGCAGCGCTCTCCGCTTTCGAGACGATCAGCATTCATGGCCAGGCACATGGAACAGCCGGGCTCGCGCCATTCAAAACCGGCATCGATAAAGATCCTGTCCAGCCCTTCCACTTCGGCCTGTGCCTTGACCAGGCCGGAGCCCGGCACCACCATGGCCAGAGTTATGTTGTCGGCTACACGCCTGCCTTTCGCCACGTCAGCCGCTGCGCGAAGATCCTCTATTCGTGCATTGGTGCAGGATCCGATGAAGACCTTGTCTGGCTGGATGTCGGTCATGCGAGTGCCCGCTTCCACACCCATGTACTGCAACGCCTTGTGCATGCCCTCGCGTTTGACCGGATCGGCTTCCTGACCAGGGTCCGGTACCGTAGCATCAATCGGCACAACCATTTCCGGCGAGGTGCCCCATGTGACCTGCGGCTTGATCGTTGCGGCATCGAGTTCTACCTCGGCATCGAATACAGCATCGTCATCGGAATGCAGGGTACGCCACCAGCTTTCAGCCTGTGCCACATGTTCGGCAGCGGGTGCATAGGGGCGTCCGCGCACGTAGTCAATGGTCTTGTCATCCACCGCAACCATGCCGGCACGCGCACCCGCTTCGATAGTCATGTTGCAGAGGGTCATGCGGCCTTCCATGCTCAGGTCGTGTATCGCAGAACCGGCAAACTCAATCGTGTAGCCGGTGCCGCCCGCCGTGCCTATCTTGCCGATGATTGCAAGAATGATGTCCTTGGCCGTAACACCTGTCGAAACTTTGCCTTCGACGCTGACGCGCATGTTAAGTGATTTTTTCTGCAGCAGGCACTGGGTCGCCAATACGTGTTCAACTTCGGATGTACCAATCCCCATGGCCAATGCTCCGAAGGCACCATGTGTGGATGTATGCGAGTCCCCGCATACGACCGTCATGCCGGGAAGCGTGGCGCCCTGCTCCGGGCCGATGATATGCACAATACCCTGACGGGAATCCGTCATGCCAAACTCAGTAATACCGAAGGTCTGGCAGTTTTCATCCAGCGTCTCAACTTGCAAGCGCGAAACAGGATCAGCAATACCGCTGGCTCGATCGGTGGTCGGTACATTGTGATCCGGCGTGGCAAGGTTGGCCGCAGTACGCCAGGGATTGCGACCGGCAATGCGCAGTCCTTCAAAGGCCTGCGGTGATGTCACTTCATGTACAAGCTGACGATCGATGTAGATCAGGCTGGTACCGTCCTCTTCGGAACGCACCAGGTGGGCATCCCACAATTTGTCGTACAGCGTTTTTCCGGCCATGAGCTTGATCTCCTTTCAGTGGGCAGAGTATTGCACAGGCGATAAATAACATATATTCATATTAATTATCTTTTTATATTCCTTACAGTTATTATTGTGTTATGGATGAAGCTCAGTTTAAGGCCTTTGTTGCAATCAATCAGCACGGTTCGTTCTCAGCTGCGGCAGAAGCGCTGCACCTGACACAACCCGCCGTAAGCAAACGTATCTCGGCACTGGAAGATCTGCTGGACACACAATTATTTGACCGTATTGGCCGCACATCAGTGATGACTGAGGCCGGGCGTACACTTCTGCCCCGAGCAGAAGAAATGCTGGCAGGCTTTACCAGCCTGCGTGAAAGCATTCACGATCTGCAGGGCAATATCAGCGGTAAGCTGAGCCTGGGCACCAGCCATCACATAGGCCTGCACCGTTTGCCGCCTGTTTTACGCGAATTCACCAGCTGCTATCCAAATGTCGAGCTCGACCTGCACTTCGTTGACTCAGAAGATGGCTGTGAAGGTGTGGAACAGGGCAATCTGGAGATGGCCATTGTCACACTGCCACTCACCAGCCCTGCCGTACTTAATATAAAGAAGGTATGGGACGACCCACTGGTTCTGGTTACAGGAAAAAGTCATCCTCTCGCCAACAGAAAGAAAATAACCATCGACGAACTTGCTGAATATGATGCCATCTTGCCGGGCAGCAATACGTATACCCGTGGACTGCTCGAGAAGGAACTGAAACTGACACAACGAGAAATTCGTACAGGTTTGTCGACCAACTATCTGGAAACAAACAAGATGATGGCTAGCATTGGACTTGGCTGGAGCATACTGCCTGCATCTATGGTTGATAAAGATCTGCATCGTATTAAACTGGAGGGAATCGATCTGCATAGATCACTGGGATATGTAACGCACAGAGACAGATCACTTTCAAACGCAACACGGGCCATGATAAACATACTAGACAGAATTTCATGAACTTCAGGCGCTTCATCACAGCGCTGGCTGACCGTATCGGACAGCATCAAATTCCTGTCGACTCTAATGCCACTGAAATCCGTTACTTTCTGGGACACGATGCAGTTCACCACGATTTCATAACAACCCTCGTCCGTTCCATCTATCGTAAAAACCAGTGCGGCCATCTCGATGCTGTCATAGACCCGCACCTGACGATGAAGACAATTGCCGGTGCCCGTGAAGAGTTGGTAAAGGCCAGGGACACCGACATCTGTCAGTACCGATTCGTCGATGCTCTCTGCCATGAAGCTCGTCAGATACTGTTGCAGGCAATCAAGAATGATCAACTCGTGAATCCACCACCGCAGCAGCTCACACGCAACAAAGCCTGACTGCCCCCCCGTAACGTCATTGACGCTACGATCTAATTCCTCTACATTTCTCCACCGCTTCAGGTGTTCCCAGCGAATCACATTCACGGGAATGAAACGGGAAGCCGGTGCGTCATCCTAAACTGACAATTCCGGCGCTGCCCCCGCAACGGTAAGCGAGGGAAGTCTTCTATTCAGCCACTGCAGTCACATCTGTGGGAAGGCAGAGGACTTCAATACTCGCAAGCCCGGAGACCGGCCTGAATGCATCAGCCGTGAGCCTAATTCACGGAACCATTCAACCAAATGTGTACGGCGGGTACACCGAGGAGCAACTATGCGAATCATTCCGTCCTGTGCAGCCATCGCTGCATCTTTATCTATAACCCTTCTAGCCATCCCTGCTACCAGCCAGGCCACTGATGAACCCATTGTGGTCACTGCCACACGTACGCCGGTCAGCGTTGAGAAATCTCTGGTCAGTACCGTCCTGATATCACGTGACGATATCGAGAAAAGCCAGGCACCCTATGTTACCGATCTGCTGCGCAGCGTCGCAGGGGTAGAAATAGCCAGCAACGGCGGGCCCGGGCAGACCACTTCAATCTTCATTCGAGGTGCAGAAAGCGACCACACGCTGATACTTGTTGACGGTGTCAAACTCAACCCAGGCACCATCGGTGTGGCCGCCATTCAGAACATGCCTGTCGATATGATCGAACGCATCGAAATCAGCATGGGGCCGCGTTCAACCCTGTACGGTTCTGACGCTATTGGTGGCATCATCCATATCATTACCCGCAAGGGTGAGCTGGCTGAAGTCGGATGGCGTTTCGGCAGCTATGACACACAGCAATTGTCAGGCAGCCTGCACGGCAAGCCTAATTCGATTCGCTATGGCATCGACCTGTCCGGCACACGATCCGATGGCTTCCCCGCACGTGTTGAAGGTACGGAAGACAGTCCCTATAGCAACGAGAGTATGAACCTTAAACTTGGCAGCCGCTTCGGTAATACCGATGTCGATGCAGGCTACTGGTATAGCAGCGGCACCACGGACTACTATGATTTCACACTCACACCCGTTGATCAGGATTATCGTAACAGCATCGCGTCCCTCTCTGCGGTTACACAGGCAAACAGCAGTTGGGTAAGCAATTTGAGATACAGCTTTTTCGAAGACAAGATAGAGCAGAACCAGGTGGATGATTTTCTGCAAACTAAACGTCACGAGATTGACTGGCAGAACGATGTGGTCATCAATGAACAAAACCTGGTGACTGCCGGCCTGCAGCTCTATCGTGAAAATGCTCAGTCACTGTCTTTCGGCAGCGGCTTTGATGAAGATACAGACAGCTTCGAACTGTATGCGCAGGACCAGTTTGAAACCGGTCGCCACCAACTGCAGGCTGGGCTTCACTATACGGATCACAGTTCGTTCAGCAGCCATACCACCGGCGACCTGAACTACGGACTCCAGGCCTCGGATGCCATCCGCCTTGTCGGCAATCTTGCATCCGGTTTTCGCGCACCGAGTAGCACCGACCGCTTCGGGTTTGGAGGCAACCCTGAGCTGGACCCGGAAACATCCGTCTATGCTGAATTGACGGGGCGCTTTACGCCGTCGCAAGCTCATCGCGGTCATGTCACATTCTTTCAGAATGAAATCGACGACCTGATCAGCTTTGTTGACCCGGATGGATTCAACGGACCCATCCCGGGCAGGAACGAAAACATCGATGAGACACGCACACGCGGTATCGATCTTGGCTACGCATTCAGGATGAATGCTTTTGAAATTGATGCCGGCGTCATCTACCAGGACCCCAAAGACCTGACTACAGGCAAACAACTACCAAGACGCGCAAAGCAGAAAGCCACCCTGGCCGGGCGCTATGTCGGCAGTGACTACAGTCTGTCAGCCGAAGCCATCTATACCGGTGAACGACCGGACTCTGCATACAGTGATATTGTTCTCGACTCTTATACACTTCTAAACCTGAGTGGAACAAAAACTATCGCCAAACAGATTAACCTTGGTATACGTTTCGAGAATATCACCAATGAGGAATACCAGCTTGCAGATGGATTCAATACGGCGGGACGCTCAGTCTACTTCGATATACGTTACCAGAACCGTCACTAAAGCCACGACCGCAAAGCCATGAGCCAGAACCTGTCAGCAACCAAGCCTGCATTACTGCTGGCAGGTTTTATTCTTATGTCGGCATTGGTCCACTCCATATTCCTGGCAAGCTGTTTTGATGAACAGTCAAAGTCCATCAACATCATGCAAATCGCACCGCCTTTGCAAGTTGTTGTCATTTCTTCACGCGGATCGCAGGCCGACGATCCACAGAAAACGCTTCCAGCTGAAACCAAAAAGAAAACACCAGTACATAAAACAACGCCTGCAACTCAAGCAATCAGGGCGATTGCGAAACAGGCCGTGCAGGAAACCCCGCCACCAACGCCTGTAATAGCCAAACAGGAACTCAAGGACAAACCCGATAAAACGCAAAGCATGGATATCAGCAGCACGAAGACAAATTCATCCTCCAATGATAAAAGCAAGTCTGCTCCAGTTAATCATCTGCGCGCGCAACTGCGCAGTCAGCTAGCCAGACACTTCATCTACCCTCGTCTGGCAAGGCGTATGGGATGGGAAGGACAGGTTGGCCTTGAGCTTCATATCGAAGAAGACGGCAGCCTGCATAAGATTCGAGTCGTGCGATCGTCGGGTTACAAAGTCCTGGATGAAAATGCGCGCTCGACCTTGAATAGCATTGGCCGAATTACCGTCGCCTCGAACATGATCATAGATCCTGTCGACACAGAGATCGAAGTGCAGTACCGTTTGACGGAATAAACCTGAGGCTTCTGTATGGGCTATCGACTTTCAAAAATCTACACACGTACCGGTGACAACGGCACGACAGGTATCAGCGGTACACAGCGCGTGCCCAAAGATGATCCACGCATCAATATCATTGGCAGTGTTGACGAACTGAACAGTTTCATTGGGCTTATTTTGTCCGAAGAACTTCCTGACCCTGCGCGCGAAACTCTTATCGAAATTCAGCACCGTCTGTTTGATCTGGGTGGAGAACTGAGCATGCCGGGTCATGTTGTTTTGCAACAGACATCTGTCGATGTTCTGGAAGCTGAACTGGATCGAATGAACGATGAACTTGATCCACTGGAGAACTTCATCCTGCCTGGTGGTAGCCGCGCCGCCAGTATTTGCCACATAGCACGCAGCGTGGCACGTCGTGCGGAACGGGGTATTGTGACACTGCAAAACAAAGAAGATGTCTCCCCTGTCCTATGCGCATACCTCAATCGCCTGTCAGACCTGTTGTTCGTCATGGCGCGCTCACTGAACAAACATGCTGGTCAGGCAGACGTACTATGGCAACAAAAAAAGCTGGATTAATGCAATGACTCACACACCTCAGTAATCGCATCGATTATCCGCGGCGTCTGACGGAAAGCCTTGTCAGCATTAAAACGAACCACTCCTTTCACGCTGCCACCTTCGGCCTGTTTGTAACGTGCCAGGCTATCTGCATAATCTGACTCGCTGACACTGTCAGGAATCAGCACGTAAGTCGGCTTCCTGGTCAGCACACTTTCCAGACTTACATTCGCTGCAGCCTGTGAGAGATCGGAAAAAATGTTGGTAACACCACAAGCTTCCAACCCTGCACTGAACGTATGCTTATTGGACAGCGCCATGAGCGGTCGAGCGGATACTTCAATAAACACCGAAACAATCGGCTTCGTCGCGTATCGAGATGAAAGCTTGCCCATACTCTGCCGAAAAGCTGTGGCCTGCTGACCAGCCATTGCTTGCCTGCCAAGCAACTCTCCCAATCTCAAAAGTGATGCAGGTATGTCATCTATGGACTCACCCTTAATCGAAACAACATACAAACCGACATTCCTGAGCTGCGATATATCGGCCTCCTTCGTACCACCCTTCCACACTAAAACGAGGTCCGGCTGCAATGATAAAATGCGCTCAACATCAGCTCCGGCAGCGCCACCTATGCGAGTTATAGAACTGGCTCCTGCTGGGTAATCGCTGTAATCAGAAACACCAACTAGCCTTTCACCTGCTCCGAGAGTAAAAACCAGTTCAGCAAGGTGCGGTGACAAAGTGATGATGCGCTTCGCGTCCATTGCCCGGGCAGGAAAGGTCAACACCAGGCAGGCAAGCAGAAGAAACCTCAGGGAGCCTCTGAATAAGTCTGGGTGAAATAGATTGAGATTCAATATAGTCAGATTCGAGGCGAAGGCCGCACGACCGTTCAACGACATCCTGTCTCCACGGCACTTGCACATCCATGTGCGGCGTAATAGCTAGCTATTGCGAAGGTATTCAACGAGGCCAGAAGCTGGAGTGTTAGACTCAAGATATTCAGTCATGACTTGTTCAGAGGCTCCTCATAATTTGATTTCAGGCGTGTTTGTTTGAGTTTTCGATGCCGAGAGCCAGTCGGTAACGCGGCCAGTCAAAATACGGGCCTGGATCCGTTTTTCTGCCAGGGGCTATATCTGAATGCCCGTAGATATTCGATGCGGACAGACTTGGTATACCATCGGTCAACACGCGCGTCAGCATTTCGAGGGAATTGTATTGCAATGCTTCAAACTCTACGTCATCACAGCCTTCCAGCTCTATGCCAACGGAGAAATCGTTAACTGCTTCCCGTCCCATACATGATGAAGGTCCTGCGTGCCAGGCTCTTTTGAATACCGGAACAAATTGAACGACCTCCCCGTCTCTTCGAATCAGGAAGTGTGCTGATACATGCACTTCATGTATCTTTTTAAAAAATGGATGAGCATCACGCGGAAGGCAATTCTGGAAAAAACGTTCAATATAATCGTTGCCGAATTCTCCAGGAGGAAGGCTGATTGCATGAATGATGACGGCGTTAATCCTGCAATCTGACGGACGATCATCACAGTTCGGCGAAGGCACCTGCCTGGCACCGGCAACAACTCCAGTTTCTGGATCTAGCGTATATTTCACTGTTTAGATAATAATGGTTAGAGACCATGAAAGACTAACATGCGGCATTCCAGTCGACTATCGATCTTCCGGTTTCAAATCCACACCTAAATCCTCTACAATCGCCTACCCACAGCCCCGGTAGCTCAGCTGGATAGAGCAGCCGCCTCCTAAGCGGCAGGTCGGACGTTCGAATCGTCTCCGGGGCGCCATCTTTTCTATGACTTACGTAATATTTGTTACCTAACCCATTATGGACTTTCCAGGTACATCTACCCTAGATCTTATGTTGACAACGCATCACGCACCTTTTCCAGTCGCCCTCGCACTTCCGCCGCCAGTGTTTCAACCTTCGGATTATCCACCAGGCCCAAAACAGCTGAGGGATCCATGAAGGCAACGGTTGTACTGCCGTCTTCCTCTTCCCGCACAACGACATTACATGGCAGCAGCAGCCCGATATCCGGTTCTTCATCGAGAGCCTGATTGGCCAGCACCGGGTTGCAAGCGCCCAGGATGATGTAGGGCCGCTTATCGATATCCAGCTTTTTTTTCAAGGTTGCCTGGATATCGATTTCCGCCAATACACCAAAACCCTGCTCCTTCAGTGCATCCGTTACTGCATAAATCGCTTCTGAATAGGTCTTGTTCGTTGTTGTTGAAAAACTGTACATTTTCATGTTCTCCTTTGTATTCAAGTTGATGCAAACTGATCAACAGATTGCTGGCTCATAATCCCGGATTTCTTCAGGAATTCGAGCAATTGATAAGCATGATGCTCAATCTTATCTACAGAATCGTGACCGGCATCATCGATGATAAGCAATTCTATGGAACCTTCACTGCAATTTTTCAGAATGGCTAAAGCATCTGTCATTGGAACCGTATCATCTATCTTTCCGTGAACAAGCAAAACCGGGCATTTCACCTTACAGGCTGTGTTCATCGGTGCAATGTCTTCATAACGATGCTGTATGATCCACTCCACATATCGAAGTATCCAGGTTGTAAGCCTATCCGGAATCAGAAATCGATGCAGATAACGACGCATCATCCATTCCGGATGAGCAAATGCGGATATGCTAATTACAGCAGAAATATCATCCTGACGTGAAGCCTCAAAAAGCACGGCACCAGCACCAACAGAATGGCCCAGGAGTACAATCCTGTCTCGCTGCTCTGCACTCTGCATCTTTACCCAGTTGATCGCCGAACTGACATCTTCAGCAAAACGAGGAAGAGAAGAATAGCTGGTTGAATCACTTTGGCCATGATTGCGTGCATCAAGTAATAGCACATTCATTCCTGCTTTTTGAAAAGGAACAGCGAGCGGCAGCATAAGCTCGGCATTTCCACCCCAGCCGTGCATCAGAATAATAGTCGGGGATCCTGAAGCCGCCGGCAACCACCATGCAAAAAGCTGCTTCCCCTCTACTGTGCGGATACTGATCTCACGGTACGTCAGCCCAATATCAGCAGGATTTCCTTTTTCTTTACGCCTGGGAGCCTGGAATCCGAAATGTATTGCCAGCAGAATGCCAGAAAGTACTCCTGCGATTACCAGTAACGTGATGACTATGTAATTCATTAGGGAGCCTCTGAATTCCAGGTAAAGTATCTCACACCCGAGTCTCCTAAATGAACGTTCATTCTCATTTGGCAATCTGCGAACTGATGTGAGATTCTTTCTGTATGAACTTCGATAGCATTCTGCTCGAACTAAGCGCGATCATCGTTGGCGCAGCACTGCTGGGCACGGTGTTTCTGTATGCGCGACAACCCATCATCATCGCCTATATCGCGATAGGCATAATCATCGGGCCGAGTGGACTGGGACTCATCAGACGACCCGAGTCCATTGAGCAAATGGCTCACCTTGGGGTGATACTGCTGTTATTCATTATCGGGTTAAACCTTCAGCCCGGCAAGCTCATCAAGCTGTTCAGCAAGGCGATATGGCTGACGTTCGCTACCTCTTTGCTGTTCGCTTCCGTTTCAACAGGCTTTGCGATGCTGATCGGCCTGGATCTGGCCAGCGCCCTGATTTTCGGTGCAGCCATGATGTTCTCCAGCACAGTGGTCGGACTGAAGCTGATACCTACGACAACACTTCACCACAAGCATACGGGCGAAGTCATGACCAGCGTACTGCTGCTTCAGGATATTCTGGCAATTATCGTCATTCTGTTTATCTCCGGCGAACAGAATGAGCACGTGCTGGCGACTTTTGTCTTTATCATAATAAAACTCGTCGCTCTCTGGTTTACTGCATTCATGGGTGTACGCTACCTGATCATTCCCTTGCTGAACAAGTTCGATTCAGTACAGGAATACACTTTTGTTTTGACTCTTGCCTGGTGCCTGTTCTGGGCAGAAGCGGCACACCTGCTTGGCCTGTCTTTCGAAACCGGTGCCTTCGTTGCCGGCCTGTCGATCGCGTCGCGTAATGTTTCACTAATCGTCGCAGAAAACCTCAAGCCATTGCGTGAGTTTTTCCTGATAATGTTTTTCTTTGCCGTTGGTGCAAAGCTTGACTTGCAAATGTCGCCTGGCCTTCTACTGGCCGCGATGGTTTTCGGAGCAGTGCTGGTACCGCTTAAAGTCTGGGTCTTCAAGTACGCTTTCAAACGTTCGGGCGAAAAAACAAGACTTTCAGGGGAACTTGCAGTCCGGCTGGGTCAGTCCAGCGAGTTCTCCCTGCTGGTTGCATTCTCCGCGCTGTCGGCAGGCCTGTTGACGCCTGAGGAAATGAATGTGATCCAGGTGGCCACGATCGTTACGTTTGTGATATCAACGTACTGGGTAGTACTGAAATACCCGACGCCGATTTCGGGCAGCCCGGTGCTTCGTCGGGATTGATGCCTCTTCACTCCCCTGCATAACCGTTAAACACTGGCTGCCCGCTTGTAAAAATGAAACCCGATACCAGAACTGCAATGTACGAGTTGATCCATGAAGTTCGTTCAGGGTTTCCATTCGATGCCACCGAAGCATCACTGTGTTCTGATGACTGCAACGGGTGCTCGAAGAAACTACTGGAATTCATTGCCATGGAACTGGATGATTGGGAAGTCAGGCTGAATAAAGGCATTAATCCGACTTTTGGTGACCTCGACAAACTGGCAAGAACGTGCAAGAAAGTCCACTGTGTTCTGCAGCGTAACGAGCTACTTGAATCCCCCTCACCCCAACCCTCTCCCAAAGGGAGAGGGAGCTAGGGCACCGTTAAGATCAGCGTATCTCCACGCTGGGTAAACTCCACCTGCTTCAACACACTCATACCCAGCAGGATATCCATATCCTTCATACCGGGATTGATGCTAGCCGTTACGCCAGTGAGATTGATCGGCCCGATCGACACACTGTCAAGACGTGTGCGGTAACCAGTCACGGTGCCGTTGGCAGTACGGTATTTCACTGCCTGCCCGCGTTTCAATCCCAGTTTATCCGCCAGCCTGGCAGGTATCGCAACATCCGTGGCGCCCGTATCAAGCATGAACTCCACCGTTTTTCCATTCACTTTACCCGACGTCACATAATGGCCGTACTTATTGCGCTTCAGTTCAACTTCAGCATGGCCTTCTCCACCAACACGCGTCTGGACAGATTGATTCGGGTTGTGTTGCCGGTCCAGCACCCCTCCGAAGTACATAGTGAATAATGCAAGCACCAGCACCCACGCAGCAATGATCATGCCCTTGCCTATTTTTCGTGGGTTAGTTTTATCTACTTGATTCATTCTTCAGGAATTGTGGGGTATGTGCCCGCGCGGCGATATTATATATATGAGGTTAACAATGTTGAACTCAATCCATGCTATCAGGTCTATATGACATAATCAGACAATCACATCTTTTGCACTGAGTGACAGGTATTGGGTGTTCGAGGAGGATTGTTCACAGCGTTTCCGGAACGAACACCCAATAACCGGCACGTAACTTTAATCATAGAACAAATAAATAATTTGAGAATTAAGCCATGACCGAAGACTTCCACCTGATGATCCCCGGCGCCGAAAGTGCCGGCAAGCATAAAGTTATTTCTCCCTATGACGGTTCTGTGATCGGTTCCTGTGAACTGGCTGGCGCTGAAGCCATCTCTATCGCCCTCGATACCGCCGCCAGCCTGTTCGCAAACAGGCATCGTTGGCTGGACGGTGCCGAGCGGATTCGTATTCTGGAAAAAACAGCTGCCATCATGCTCGAGCGCTTCGAACACCTCGCTTGCGAAGCTGCACGTGAAGGTGGAAAACCCTTAGTGGATTCCCGCATCGAAGTCACCCGGGCCATCGATGGTGTAAAGAACTGCGCCGAGCTGCTGCGCAATGAAGCAGGCCGTGAGATCCCGATGGGCATCAATGCCGCATCGGCAAATCGCCTTGCATTTACCCATCGTGAACCTATAGGTGTAGTCGTCGCACTGAGTGCATTCAATCATCCGCTCAACCTGATAATTCACCAGGTTGGTCCGGCTATAGCCGCAGGCTGTCCGGTGATCATCAAACCTGCAGGCGATACCCCATTATCCTGTATGCGCTTCATCTCCATCCTCAGAGAAGCAGGCCTTCCTGAAGAGTGGTGCCAGGCCTGCGTCACCGACAGCAACGTGACAATAGAAAAACTGGTAACAGATGAGCGTGTTGCTTTTTTCAGCTTCATCGGCAGCGCGAGAGTTGGCTGGATGCTGCGCTTAAAGTTGGCACCGGGTACGCGCTGCGGACTGGAACATGGTGGTGCCGCCCCGGTAGTAGTTGCTCCCGATGCAGACCTCGATGATGCCCTGCCAATGATAGCCAAAGCCGGCTTCTATCATGCCGGGCAGGTGTGCGTCTCTGTACAGCGAGTTTATGTAGAAGCATCGCAGGCAGAGGCTGTAGCAGAAAGACTTGCTGAACTGGGCAATGCCATGAAGGTGGGCGACCCGACTTCAGACCAGACCGATATTGGTCCATTGATCCGCCCTCAGGAAATCGAACGCATACACAAATGGGTTCATGATGCTGTCAACGAAGGTGCAACACTGCTCAGTGGTGGAGAGGCGCTGCCCAACAACTGCTACCCCGCCACAGTTCTCCTTGATCCGCCGGACACCGCAACTGTCAGCCGCAGTGAAATCTTCGGACCAGTAATCTGCATCTATTCATACAGGGATATGGATGAAGCCATACACCGTGCCAACAGCCTGCCCTTCTCATTTCAAGCTGCCGTTTTTACAAAAGACCTGGACACCGCTATGCGGGCCTATAAACATCTCAATGCCTCAGCGGTTATGGTCAACGACCACACTGCCTTCCGTGTCGACTGGATGCCGTTTGCCGGATTACGGATTTCCGGTCATGGCACAGGAGGCATCCCCTATACCTATGAAGACATGACAGTAGAGAAAATGATCATCATCCGATCCATGGAACTCTAGGGAGCCTCTGGTGGAACTCCGGCAACAGTTCTGACAGGCTTTGTCAGGCCAGCTGTCATGTTAGTTTCAGGCTAGTGTTGTCCACAAAACCTGTGGATAAGTCTGTGTACAGTTAACGAAAATCGGACTGAAAGCCAACTGCTTTAAGAGGCGACATTAAATTGCCTATTTTTTGTGCAACATGATATATTACTTATATAACAAGTGCTTACTGATGGTTTCTAATGTGATTATTTACAAAATGTTGTTTCGATTATCACTTCTTAGTCTTTTTCTACCAATTGTGAACAAAACACATCGAGCCTTTTTACCCGCTTCGGTCAGATCATCATGATAAACAGCGATGCCAAGCTGAAACCTGCCGGCCTGTTGCGGGTCATGGGCTGTATTCTGTACGACGCACTGCTCCTGTCAGCCGTCCTTTTCGTGTCGACGCTCGCCTTCCTGGCCATTCCCGCTTCCATACGCGACACCGCCGCAGCCGTACAAATTGGAAAGATGCTCTGGTACTTTGGTCTCAGCTATCTGTACTTCGTCTGGTCCTGGCAGCACGGAGGGCAGACGCCGGGCATGAAGGCCTGGCGCACGCATTTGACTGATTGTGCGGGAAACCTTCCATCCAATCAGGCAACCATCAAACGATTCTTCGCCGCACTACTCTCGTGGTTGCTGGCTGGTACAGGTTTTTTATGGATGATAGTGGACAAGGACAAACGGTCTTTGCATGACCGGTTGTCGGGGACGTGTCTGGCTTTTAGAAAGAAACCATAAAGCTTGATCGCCGCGAGGGCGCGCCTCCCACAAAACATGCCACCACTGTCGTTTCTGAGGTATGTTGTGGGAGGCGCGCCCTCGCGGCGATATCACAATACCAGCAGTAAATCCTTTACGGTCAGGCGACCTTTCTAAGCATCATCACTGAGATAATCATAAACGCGACTAGCGGCGTGAACGCGCCCATCATGGGTGGGATGCCATAGATGAGCACCAGGAAGCCAAAGCCCTTTGCCATCGCAAAGAAAGTCAGGCCGAGCATCATACCCACGAACAGGGTCTTGCCGACGCCTCCGCTACGCACACTGCGGAACACGAACGGAATACCCAGCAATACCATCACAGCGATAGCAAGTGGTGAAGAAATCTTTTGCCAGAAGGCGAGCCGGTAACGGTCTGTGTTCTGGGCGTTATCTTCCAGATGGTCGATATAACTCTTCAATTTCAGTGCTGACAACTGCTCCGGCTTGACGAGAAAGACCTTGAGAATTTCCGGGCCGAGTTCCGACTGCCACTCTGCCGAATCAAGATGCAGGGTCTGGATCCCTTCATCGACAAACAGGCTTTGACGCAGGTTAGTGAGTTCCCAGCGGTCACTCTGGAATCGTCCTTCGTCAGCCACTGCGACTGCGCGCATATTACGCTGCTCATCAAACTCGAAGATTTTAATGTTGAGCAGCCTCAGATCAGGCAGCATTTCCTCAACGTGCACATAGGTATTCTTGTCACGCAGCCACAGGCCGAAATTCGACTGCTGTTTGATGCTTTTCTGCAATGCTTCTGCCTTGCCGCGCTGTGCCATGGTCTCCGCTATGGGTGTAACGAACTCACCTATAAGCACAGCTACCAGGATAATCAGTGAGGCAGTTTTAAGCACGGAGCCGGCAATAGAAAGTATAGACATGCCGGCAGCACGCATAACGATCAGCTCAGAATCAACAGCAAGTGAAGAGAGGCCGAGCATAGTGCCCAGCAAGGCGGCCATAGGAAAAATTTCGTAGACAACCCGCGGCAGACTCAGAATCAGGTAGCTCACCATCTGCAGAAAGCCGTAGTTGCCGGTGCCGATGCGTGACACCTCGTCGAGAAATTCCATGAACAGGAATAGCCCCACCAGAACACCCAACACCATACCAAGATATTTGAGAATGGTGCGTCCCATGTACCAGTCAAGGATGGTCATCATGATCTGCGCAACCTGGACGGCATGGGAACAAGGCTCCTGGCGGCTTCCCGTCGAAGCAGCATATACCAGGCAAAAA
>Ga0209013_10000868_pt1 | contig 27823 bp, 27 predicted proteins | sample Cruoilmetagenom2_FD_187291 | JGI IMG/M metagenome (GOLD analysis project Ga0209013, IMG submission 187291) | Oil polluted marine microbial communities from Coal Oil Point, Santa Barbara, California, USA - Sample 2 (SPAdes) (version 2) | ecosystem: Environmental > Aquatic > Marine > Oil seeps ...
ACCGCTCGAAGCCAGCTTCTCTCCAACACAGCACGCGGCATTCAAGCCACTGTTGGCTTCAATGGCTGTCGCTGCGAATTGCGATTCATTCGAATACTCGCCAGCAAAAACCGGCGCAGATACCAGCGACACGACGCCGGTCAGAACAAGTAAACGCATCATTACTGCTTCCTTTTTGGCAAAGTGATCCATTCTTTTATGGACGATTTACCTTAACCAACAGTAATGCGATCCCGAATAGTCGGTTAATTTCCAAAAGTGATGAGTCATCGCGAAAAGATTCAAAGGATAGGAACTAACAAAGCAGATAACCTCTTGTATAACTTCTTTGCCCTTCACGACGCCCCGCCATCGAAGCGAACACCGAGTGCCTTAGCCCAGCTCAGTCCTTCACGGGTTTCTTTACGCGGTCGGTACTCGCATCCAATCCACCCACCGTACCCCGTCGCATCGATCCTCCCGAAAAGATCGGCATAGTCGAGCTCTCCCAGATCAGGCTCACCGCGATCAGGTGGGCCGGCGACTTGATAGTGTGCCGTCAGGTCGGCGAACTCGAATATCGCGGATCCAACACCCCCCTCTTCGACATGCCGATGGTAGAGATCAAATTGCAGGCGCACGTTGGGCGCACCAACGCTGGAAATAATGGTTCGCGCCTGAGCCGTATGGTGAACGAGATAGCCAGGCATGTCCTTTCGGTTGATCGGCTCCGTCAGGATCACGACACCATCGGCGGCGGCTTCCGGCGCTGCAAACCGTAAATTGCCAATCAGCGTCTCAAGGTTTGCACCCTGGCTCTCGAGCCCCGCCATCGCATGCAGCCGCCGGCAGTTCAAGGCGCGAGCGCAACTCAGCGCCTCGTACAAACGCCGGGCAAACTCCTCCTCTTGACCAGGTATCCCGGCAAGGCCACGCGCGCCTTCCGCCCACTCTCCTGGCCAGATGTTGAACAGCACGACTTCCAGATTGTTCTCGCGCGCTAAAGCCGCCAGCTCCTCGGCCGGCTCCTCGTAAGGAAAAAGGAATTCGATACCCGTAAAGCCGGCATCCGCCGCAGCTTTGAAGCGTTCGCGAAACGGCAGTTCGGTGAAAAGAAAGCTGATGTTGGCGCTAAAGCGAGGCATGGCGTCGAACCCTTACTATGCTTGATCTCACAAATTCAGCTTAGATCCGGCTTGCCTTGTCGCAATCGTTTGACGTCAGATCGTTTTGTTTTAGATCGCAAGCGCCGTTCCTTTGAAGCCCTTGTGGGCCGGGTTGCAATCCGCCGCTTCGGCTCGACCAGCGCTTGACGGATCAAATCGGCCAGTCGCTCCCGGGCATCCGACCGGTTCCTCTCTTGCGTCCGAAACCTCTCGGCACGCAAAACCAAGATGCCCTCATCGGTCAGCCGCGAGCCCGCAAGCCGCTCCAAACGCGTCCGCGCCCGGCCACCTAGAACACCGCACCCACGAACATCGAAGCGCAGCTCCACCGCCGTCGACACCTTGTTGACGTTCTGCCCGCCAGGACCCGACGCACGCACGAACCGCTCCTGCAGTAGGTCCTCGTCGATGAAGATGTCGTCAGTGATACGCAACATCGCGATCAGCTCCGGGATATCCCGCAATAGCCGCCGCGGAAGTGAACCAGCGGCTTGGCCTCCGCATTGCTAAGCCCGGCAACAACCCTACCGATGAAGATGGTATGGGTCGAGAACGTATGACTTTCCAACAGCCGGCAATCGAGACTCGATACGGCATCGCCGAGCACAGGTGCGCCTGTTTCAAGAGTACACCAGTCCCCCTCGGCAAAGCGCGCCTCACCATCAACTCCCAGGTATCCAGCGAACCGCTGAGCCAGTTCCTGATGCTCTGCCGCCAGGAAGTTGACGCTGAAGGCGCCTCTGTCGCCGATCACATTGTGGGCACGAGTAGCCCGACCGACGCACACGAGCAACTTCGGAGGCGCATCCGACAGCGACGCAACCGAAGTCGCAGTCAGCCCAACACGCTCACCGACGCCGCCCGTCGCAACAACTGAAACTCCCGCCGCTTGATGCCGCATCAATTGCCGGTAAATGCCTCCGTCAATTCCAGCCTCGAATTCCTTGGGTGGCTTATCAAATTTCAAATGCAAATTCCTCGTTGCGGCACTAGCCAATATCAGCCTGCGATGTCTTGTGCGAACACCACTATGTTTCAAAACGGTGCCGCCACCGTTACTTCACGCATACCCCAGGGCTGATCCTCAATCCCCGGCTTCGCAAACGCGTAGTTCTTTACCGTCAATTCCCCGTGCAGGGCTTCGACATCGTCGACCTGGATGCGCACCCGACTGCCCGGCGTCGCATCACCGTGATGTTCACTTAGATGCAGAGCTGTTCCGTCGCTCGACACCTGGATATATAGGGGCGCGTCGGCAGTAAATCGATGCTCAAAATCGACATCAAACCCAAGAAAATCGAAGTAGAAATCTTAGGCTTTCGTTTCATTGAAACTGCGTAGTACCGGAATGACCGGATCAAGTCTCATCGTGCTTACCTCGTCGACTTCCATTTCGCCACTCGACGGAAACCAAAAAAACCGCCATCGAGGTCCTTCTGGATTTCGCGTGCCGCACTGCGGCCTGGAAGACCGGTCACCCCTCCGCCGGGATGCGCACCCGCCCCACACAAATAGAGACCTTCTAACGGCATACGATAGTCGCCGTAACCGAGAACCGGGCGCGCCGAAAATATTTGGTCGAGGTTCATTTGACCATGGAAAATATCACCATCAACCAGTCCAAACTTGTCTTCGAGATCCAACGGCGAGTGAAGCTGCCGCGCAAGGACGCTGGCCTTAAAATTCGGCGCATAACTTGACACCGTCTCGATCGCAAACTCAGCAAAAGCCGCGCGTTCGCTTGGGTCAGACCATGATCTCCCACTGGGAAACTGTGGTGCAACGTGCTTGATGAACAAGCTGGCCACATGCTGCCCCTCGGGCGCCAGTGTCTGATCCACGGTCGAGGGGATCAGCATCTCAATGACCGGTTGCCGCGACCATCCCTCGTTACGGGCATCCAGATAAGCCCGCTCAAGATATTCTAATGTCGGCCCGATGATGATTCCAGCGCCATGGTGATCTCCTGCCAATCCTCCTCCAGAAGGCCGACAAGTAAAATTCGGCAAATCGCTCAGGGCAACATTCATACGAAATGTGCCGGAGTCACTCTTCAATCCTACGAACCGCCGAGCAATTGATTGATCAACTGAGCCAATTGGCACCAAGTCACGAAATAGTAGCTTGGGGCCGACATCGGAGGCTACAGCGCGCGCTTTGATGAATTCGCCGCTGCTGAGTTCCACACCCACCGCACGGCCACCATCGACGGCAACGGCCTTAACCTTTGCCCCTGTACGGATTTCAGCACCAGCCTCCCGCGCCGCAGCCGCGATCGAGGGTGAGACCGAACCCATGCCACCCATCGCATGACCCCAATCCCCACTACGGCCGCGCACCTCGCCGGAGCAATGATGCAGCAAAACGGATGCGGTCCCCGGCGTCGAAGGAGCCGCATAAGCTCCGACTATCCCGTCGAACGCAAATGCACCGATTACAACATCGCTTTCAAACCAGCCCGCCAGATAGTCCGCCGCACTTTTGGTGAACAGCTCCAGGAGAAGCCTTTTGTCTTCTAGATCCAGTCCCGCGAACCGGCCGCCCAGCCCAGCATTCCGTAACAACTCCAGTCAGCCACCACCGGCATTGGGAGGCGTCCTCGTTGCCAGATCCCGCAACAGTCCGGCAGCGCGCTCTAAAGCCTTTTCATAATCGGGAAGGCGATCCGCATCGGGCCTTGGAATACTGCGAGATTGCCTTTTGCCGGGCTGCGGTACCGTACGGCATGAGAAGATACCGGCTTTCATCGATCGGCCAGAAGTTTGCCGCCGGACGGTCCACGATCTTCAGCCCATGGCGGGCCAACTGCAGCTACTCGATAACCCGAGGATTCAAGAGGCTAAGGGTGTAGGCCGCAATTGAATTGCGAAAACCGGGAAAAAATTCCTCGGCAACTGCGGCACCGCCAACCATCTCCCGGCTTTCCGCAACAAAAACCCGCAGACCAGCCTAAGCCAAATAGGCCGCACACGTAAGTCCGTTGTGCCCGCCACCGACGATGATAACGTCATCCACGGTCGCGCAATCCCTTATAATCCTCAGCTTTTTTGCCTAATCATGGCTTCCTCGCTAGCTCCCGAGTTTCAATTGGTTAAAAAAAGTTATCGGACTTGGTGCTGCCTTACGGTTGTTGTTTCTCTCTCGACAGCTTACTCGGTTAGCCTATTGTTGACTTCAGATCTCGTTAATATTGCACCTGCTAGTTGACCGAACCAATTGTATGCCGACTGAGCTTTGCTCGCGAGGTCAAACGAAAATGAAAATAATCCCGCCATTTACCGTCGACGCAGGAACGGAGGGCTCTGCCGACGCCCAACCAGATACACCCCCAAAATCCGCAGCAAGACTCTCCAACGCTATCGGACTAACACTTGTCGCCATCCTTCCTGCATTGTTCTGGACCGCCATTGTTGCGCAGATTTCCTATCTTTCCGGACAGCCCCTCTCAGTGACGGCACTCGGCCTAGTCGCTGGCGCCATTGTACTGTTCCTCACCGCAATCTATGCCGTCCTCGTCGCAGCTTCCGCACGCTCCGATTAACGGCCACCAATCACGCCATCCATTCAGCCGCCCCAGGTGCAGCGCAGGCGCCTGCATTTACCGCGGCTGCCGCCAATCCGGCAGGACGCCGTAACGAAGCGGCATACCCGGCAACTGTAGGAAGAAACACACCCCCGATAGCTACCGCCCTTCGCATACTGACACGTCAGCACCGTCTTGCAGTCCTTGTTTGGATTGATGAGGCCTCCGGGACCGACCTGGGCAATCGCGTTTCCAGCCATGACAGCCAAACACGCGGTAAAGACCAGGCCAAACACCAAGTTGCACATCGCACTTCTCCCACTAAACCAACGGGAGTCAGATTCAACCAGCTTACTGAGATGCACAACTGCTGGGGTCAATTATGGTGGACTGCGGTTCGCCCTTTATGCCGACATGCAACACCGCTTCTATCTAATCCACCGAACCGGAACATTATTCCGCGGCGGCTTGAGACTTCGGCTGAACCAGCTGCATGTAGTCTTTCAAAAGCGTCTCGCTAATTGCTCCAGGCGTAAAACGATAATCACCGACCTCCGAAACCGGCGTAACTTCTGCTGCGGTGCCGGTAATGAAGCACTCTGAGAAATCACCCAATTCGTCGGGCATGATAATCCGTTCCACAACTTCATAACCGCGCGCTTCAGCCAAAGCGACCACCGTGCGACGCGTAATCCCATCAAGGAAGCAATCCGCAATCGGCGTGTGCAGGACACCATCCTTGATGAAAAAGACATTGGCGCCCGTGCACTCCGCAACCCGCCCCCGATAATCGAGCATCAGTGCGTCGGCGTATCCAGCCCGCTCAGCCCGATGTTTCTCGATCGAGCAAATCATATAGAGCCCCGCCGCTTTGGCTTTGCAGGGCGCGGTTGCCGGATCCGGACGGCGATACTCCGCAAACCTCAGGCGTAATCCTTTAAGGCGCTCTTCCATAGGAAAGTACGAACCCCAATCCCAAGCCGCGATCGCCAGATGGATTTTATTATTTTGCGCCGAGACGCCCATTTGCTCGCTTCCGCGCCATGCCATCGGCCGAACGTACCCATCACTGAGGCCGTTAGCCCGCACCACTTCACGACTGGCGTCGTTGATCTGTTCCGCGGAATAGGGAATTATGAAATCAATGATGCCGGCCCCTTCAATCAGCCGGTCAGTATGCTCTTCGAGTTTGAAAATCTCACCGCCATAGCAACGCTCACCCTCGAACACCCCACTCCCGTAGTGCAAAGCGTGCGTCAAAAAGTGAAGCTTGGCTTCACGCCATGCCACCAACTCCCCGTCATACCAGATCCAACCATCCCGATCGTCAAAAGGCACCAGACTGGCCATGACACGTCCTTTGCAAGAGCTGCCAACTCGTGAATATTCGCGCAGTCGCTTCGTGGCTGAGCCCGAATGATATCTGCTCCAAAAGCAACACTTTGACAAACTTCGGAATTCACCCGCAGGATGGATCCGGCTTGCGATCCCTGCTAGCCGTCGAGCCAGAAAACACATGCTAAGAATTAACAACCAAGCATTTTTATGTCAACATGGCTGACGTAACTCACTGGGATCGAAGTACCCCATGAAAACGGAGCCTTCTGATCACCTCCAGACGACGTCCGGTATTGTTGCTAAATCGGCTAATCCGCACGATCGCGATACATTGCTTGCCTGTATGGAACTCCTGTTTTTCGCCTACCGGGATTTCATCGGCGACCCCGACACTATTCTGGAACGCTATGGCTTTGGCCGCGCACACCATCGGGTGCTGCACTTTGTCAGTCGTAATCCGGGGCTGCGCGTCGCCGATTTGCTTGATATCCTACGCATCACCAAACAATCCCTCGCGCGCGTGCTAAAACAGCTCGTTGATGAAGGTTACATCGTACAGGAAGCCGGACGGACAGATCGCCGCGAGCGCCATCTACACGTGACAGAAAAGGGCATAACGCTTACCAATCAGCTTGCCGAGCTGCAGATGGCACGCATTCGAAAAGCGCTAACAACTGCGGGCCCACAGGCCGAGGAGACTCTGCGGCGCTTTCTTTTCGCTATGATTGGCGACGAGCAAAGACCTTACGTCGCCCGCATGATAGATAGCGCGCTGCTCCCTCCGCAACGCGCCCAAGAAGACCAAACCAGGGAGGCCTGCTGAAATGACGAATGCCCCGGCAGCAGCACACGATGCCCTTCCCGACGATGCACCCCACATCCTCGTCGTCGACGATGACCAGCGCATCCGTGACCTCCTCGCTCGTTACTTGGTCCAAAACGGATACCGCGTGACCACCGCGTCCGATGCCGCCACTGCCCGCTCGTCGATGCGTGGTTTGGCATTCGACTTGATCCTGCTCGATTGGATGATGCCGGGAGAAACCGGCATTGATCTTGCCCGCGAACTAACCGTCCAAACAGACGTGCCGGTCTGCATGCTCACTGCTCGCACCGACCCCGAACAGCGTGTTGTTGGCTTGGAGGCCGGTGTCGAAGACTATATCCATAAGCCATTCGAGCCTCGCGAACTGCTTCTCCGCCTACGCAACATCCTGCGCCGTGGACAAGCCAACAACGGCAACAGCGAGGAAATCCGTATGGGCGGGTTCATCTTCCACATCGTGCGTGGCGAGCTGAAACGCGGTGATGAAACCATTAAACTCACCGAGAGAGAACGCGAACTGCTCCGCCAATTCGCCGGAAAACCAGGCCAACCTATCCCGCGCTACGAGCTGTCCAGCGACGATTCCACCGGCAGCGAACGCGCCATCGACGTTCAAATCAACCGCCTCCGCCGCAAAATCGAAACCGACCCCTCCAATCCGGTCTATCTTCAAACCGTTCGCGGAAAAGGCTACATCTTATACGTCGACTGACAAACGTGTCGCAGGGGGTCAAGCCGCGGAATACGCCAGTCTATTCAGGGCCGAACACACACGATGTCAATGATAAGCCCTTATGCAGGTGCCCGCTCGGGATATAGCGCCCGCAGGTTCCTCACCGCCCTCTTGCACAGCCTGCGGACTGTTCACGTCGAAGGCTTGCGCATTCTTGCCGACCTCCTGCCCAAAGGGCTCTATGCACGCGCCCTAATTATCATTATCGCGCCAATCGTTGTGCTCGAAGGCGTCGTTGCTTTCGTCTTCATGGAACGCCATTGGCAAGCCGTCACGTCCCGCCTCTCCGAGGCTACCGCCCGTGACCTTGCCGCGCTTATTTCGGTGTATGAGGACTACCCCTACGACGACGGTCACAGCCGTCTCATCACCATGGCCCGCAATAAGCTCAATCTGCAGATGTCCGTGCTTCCGCAAGGCGATCTACCACCAGCGCGCCCGAAACCATTTTTCGACCTCCTCGACCGGGAGCTATCCCGCCAGATCAGCAGCCAGATAAACCGGCCCTATTGGATCGACACAGTCGGGCAATCTCATCTAGTCGAAATCCGTGTCAAACATGACGACGCGATCCTTCGCTTTGTAGCCCGCCGCACCCAAACTTACGCCTCGAATTCAGAGATCTTTTTGGTTTGGATGGTTGGCTCGTCGGTCATTCTCCTGACCGTCGCGATCATGTTCCTGCGCAACCAAATCCGGCCCATCTTGAGACTGGCCGAAGCCGCCGACGCCTTTGGTAAGGGGCGCCCAGAACCGCCCGACTTTCGACCTCGTGGCGCCCGCGAGGTCCGTCAGGCGGCACAAGCCTTTCTTGAAATGCGCGAACGCATCACAACCCACGTCGATCAGCGAACAACCATGCTGGCCGGCGTGAGTCATGACCTGCGCACCATTCTCACAAGGTTCAAGCTACAGCTCGCCCTGCTCGATGACACTCCCGAAGCCAACTCTCTTCGCGTTGATGTCGATGAAATGCAGCACATGCTGGAAGACTATCTAGCTTTTGCACGTGGGCACGGCGGCGAAGAAGCAAGGCCCATCATGTTGAAGACCTTGCTCGACGAAATCCTTGACGAAGCCAGTGTCACCGGCGTCGACGTGCAGCTTAAAATGCGCAGGCGCAGTAAAGGAGTTACACTTCCCCTGAAGCGGCACGCCTTCAAACGTGCCATCTCGAACCTCGTCTCCAATGCCACACGCTTCGGGGAAACGGTCATCATCCGCGCCGCCACCGAACGCCGCTGGTTACGTATCGAGGTTGATGATGACGGACCCGGCATACCCCCCGAGGAACGCGACGCCGTTTTCCAGCCGTTCTATCGGTTGGACGTCGCGCGCAACCAGAACAAGGGCAACAGCGGCCTCGGTCTTGCCATTGCCCGCGATATTGCACGGAGCCATGGCGGCGACATCACGCTCGGCGAGAGTTCCATGGGGGGACTTCGCGCCATCATTAGCGTGCCGCTCTAACTGAGCACCCAAAGCCCAGAAACGCCCCACGGTCTATGGCTGAGCTGCTGAGGCTGACCCGCCGCTTGCTGGCTCCGCCACAGTCGCATCGCCGCCGAACTCATCGCCTGCCGGAGCAGCATTTTCCGCTCCCGATGGACGCCGTCCCGACCGCAGCATGTCCTTGACGCGCCGTGCTGCACCCAACGCGCCATCAAGTGCCGACATCACGGATTCCCCGCGACGCAGCTTCCTGTCGAGAGCAGCCATGGTTCGCGCCAATCCAGGATCATCATCCTCAAGCCAGGTGCGCAGCACCGAAGCATATACCGAGGCTAAACCCGCCGTTCGCAATGCCCCAGCAGGACCACCTGAATCGATACCCGCCGCCTGCAGCATCCACGCCTGCGAAGCAAGTAGCGGCCGCAGCATCGGCAATTCCGCCTCGCCGGACTTCACGATCGAATTGATGGCTGACTTGTACGGCGCCAGAGTATCGAAACGCGCCATGATCACTTCAAACAGAGCATCGCGTTGGGGCTCACCGAGCTGCGGCGCTGGTGCAATAGCCAGCACCTCTTTATCGACGTGCTTGGCAAACGCACCCAGGATCTCGGATTTGGAGCTAAACGATTCACTCAGACCAGCGAGATTCACTCCAGCCGCTTCCGCAATCTCACGAAGGCTGATCTCGTTCCATGGGCGTTCTCCGGCCAGTCTCAGCGCTGCCGAGATAATACGCCCTTCATTCGTTCCCATGTCCAACATCGCGGCACCTCCTGTTTGCCCATCACCTTAGACGTAAGGTCGTTGGCATCGGATTGCCACGTTTGCGTCGCCGTAAACATGCGATTCAGGCGACTTCGGCTTTTTCAAAGCTGCGCGGATCGTAATTGAGAACGGGCGCCAGCCAGCGCTCGGCCTCCTGGACATCCCAATCCTTGCGGCGCGCATAGTCCTCGACCTGATCGCGCTCAATCTTGCCAACCCCGAAGTAATGGCTATCGGGATGCGAAAAATAGAGGCCCGAAACCGACGACCCAGGCCACATGGCAAAGCTTTCTGTCAGCTCAATCCCAGCTTTGCGCTTCACATCAAGCAACCGCCAGAGCGTCGCCTTCTCTGTATGATCGGGTTGCGCCGGGTATCCTGGAGCCGGACGGATGCCCTGATACTTCTCGGTGATCAGTTCTTCATTTGACAGCTGTTCGTTCTTGGCGAATCCCCAGAACTCCTCGCGCACCCGTTGATGCATGCGTTCGGCAAATGCCTCAGCGAGCCGGTCTGCCAGCGCCTTGAACATAATGCGCCCGTAGTCGTCCGTCTCCTTGAAGTGCTTAGCCAGCGCTTCTTCTTCGCCATGTCCCGTGGTCACCGCAAATCCGCCGACATAGTCGGCAAGCCCCGTTTCCTTCGGCGCCACGAAATCTGCCAACGCGGTATGCGCTCGCCCACGGCTGTGATCCCGTGCAATCTGTTGGCGTAGCGTATGCAGCACGGCCAATTTCGAGTGGCGCGGTTCGCCGGTGTAAAGCTCGATATCATCGCCAACCGCATTCGCAGGCCAGAACCCGATGACGGCCTTCGCCTGCAGCCATTTCTCGCCAACCATGCGCTCCAACAAGTCCTGAGCGTCATTGAACACCTTGCGAGCTTCCGGCCCAACAACGTTGTCGTCGAAGATCGCGGGATAGCGGCCTCTCAGCTCCCACGTCGAGAAAAATGGCGACCAATCGATATAGGGAACCAATTCCGCCAGATCATAGCTCTCGAATTCTCGTGCTCCAAAGAAGCTGGGCTTTGGCGGCGTATAGCCCTCCCACTCGATATCGAACTTGTTGTCTCGTGCTGCAGCCACTTGGATGCGCTTCTTCTTGGCGTGACCTGCCAAATGCGCCGTGCGTACTTTGTCGTACTCCGACCTGATGTCGGCCACGTAGGTCCCACTTTCGGTTTCCGACAGCAGCTTTGAAACAACGCCAACAGCACGGCTGGCATCGAGAACATAGATCGCTTGGTTGTTAGTGTAGTTCGGTGCGATTTTGACAGCCGTATGAACCCGGCTCGTCGTCGCCCCGCCAATCAACAGCGGAACTTCAAAGCCCTCACGGTCCATCTCGGCCGCCACGAAACACATCTCGTCGAGCGACGGCGTAATGAGTCCCGATAGACCGATGATGTCGACATTCTCTTTCTTGGCCGTCTCAAGAATCTTGGCGGCAGGCACCATGACCCCGAGGTCGATCACCTCATAGTTGTTACATTGCAGCACGACCCCGACGATATTCTTTCCGATATCGTGCACATCGCCCTTAACGGTCGCCATCAGAACCTTGCCGGCGGCCTGTTGACCAACAATGCCGAGTTCTTCCTTTTCCTTTTCAAGGTACGGCTGCAGGTACGCGACCGCCTGCTTCATAACCCTCGCAGATTTAACGACCTGCGGCAGGAACATCTTACCCGCCCCGAACAGATCGCCGACCACATTCATGCCATCCATCAGCGAGCCTTCGATGACGTGCAACGGCCGCTCAGCTTGCTGCCTCGCCTCCTCGGTATCCTCTTCGATGAAGTCGGTTATGCCGTGAACCAGCGAGTAGGTGAGACGCTCCCCAACTGGGTTTTCGCGCCATGAAAGATCCTTCTCCTTGCCCTTCGCGCCGCCTTCTCCCTTGAAACGTGGGGCCGCTTCCAACAGCCGGTCGGTACTATCATCACGCCGGTTGAGGATCACGTCCTCGACCAGCTCACGCAACTCGTCTGGAATATCGTCATAGACGGTCAACTGACCCGCATTGACGATCCCCATGTCCATGCCGGCTTGAATAGCGTGGTAGAGGAACACCGAGTGCATCGCTTGGCGCACCGGCTCGTTTCCCCGGAAGGAAAACGACAAGTTCGAAACACCGCCGGAGACATGCGTCAGCGGCATTTCCTCCTTGATGCGCCGGGTCGCCTCGATGAAAGCCACACCGTAGTTGTTGTGCTCTTCAATGCCCGTCGCAACCGCAAAAATATTCGGATCGAAAATGATATCCTCAGGCGGAAAACCAACCTTTTCAGTCAGCAGCTTGTAGGCCCGTCTGCAGATCTCGACTTTCTGATCGGCCGTCTCCGCCTGACCGTCTTCGTTGAAAGCCATCACCACGACGGCGGCACCATAGCGCCGCACCTTGCGCGCCTGCTCCAGGAACGGACCTTCACCTTCCTTCATCGAAATCGAGTTGACTATCGCCTTGCCTTGCATGCACTTCAGGCCCTCCTCGATGACCGTCCACTTCGACGAGTCGATCATCACAGGCACCCGCGCAATATCAGGTTCAGCCGCCATTAGGTTGAGGAACGTGCTCATCGCCTTTTCAGAGTCGAGCAAACCCTCATCCATGTTGACGTCGATGATCTGCGCTCCGTTCTCGACCTGTTGGCGTGCCACCTCCAGCGCCGTATCGTAATCATCGGCCTCGATCAGCTTACGAAAACGGGCCGACCCGGTAACGTTGGTGCGCTCACCCACGTTGATAAAGTTGGTTGCCGCGGAGGTGCTCATTGTATTCCTTTTTTTTCTTATGGCTTCGTTCACTTCGACGATCCCGTCGTCAGTAACCGTCACCCTGCAACGAACGGTTCCAGCCCAGACAACCGCATCTTCGGCGCGATCTTCGGCAATGGACGCGGTTGGTGCTTTTCAACGTGCCGACGGATGTGACCGATATGGTCGGGCGTCGATCCACAGCAGCCTCCCACAATATTGACGAGCCCATCTTCCGCCCAAGGCTCGAGGTGGCACGCCATATCGTGCGGCGTCTCATCGTATTCGCCCATCTCATTAGGTAGACCCGCATTCGGATACGCCGAGATGTAGACGTCTGCGATGTGCGACAGGTCGGCAATGTAAGGCCGCATTAGCTCAGCGCCGAGTGCACAGTTGAGACCGATTGAAAACGGCTTCAGATGCCGCATCGAATACCAAAACGCTTCCGCCGTCTGCCCCGAAAGCGTCCGTCCCGACCGGTCGGTAATCGTCCCCGATATCATGATCGGCAGTTCGAGATCTTTTTCCTCAAACACCTGCAAGGTCGCGAAACCAGCCGCCTTGGCATTAAGCGTGTCAAACACCGTCTCGATCATGACGGCATCAATGCCGCCCTCCATCAAGCCGCGCACCTGTTCTGCATAGGCTTCTCTCAGCTCTTCGAAACTTGTATTCCGGAAGCCTGGATTATTGACGTCCGGAGACATTGAAGCGGTGCGGTTCGTCGGGCCGACAGCGCCACATACGAAGCGTGGCCTATCGGGCGTCCTCTCGTTATACTTATCGACCGCTGCCCACGCGAGTTTCGCCGCCGCAAGGTTGATCTCATAGGACAGCTCTTCCATGTTGTAGTCGGCCATGGAGATGCGCTGGGCGTTAAACGTGTTAGTCTCGATGAGATCCGCACCCGCCTCCAAATACTCCTCATGGATTTCCTGGATCATCTCGGGCTGCGTCAGCGACAGCAGATCGTTATTGCCCTTAACGTCAGAGGCCCAATCCTTGAAGCGCTCACCACGGTAATCTTCTTCCGTTGGCTTTCGCTTTTGGATCATCGTCCCCATCGCACCATCGATTATGAGTATGCGCTCTCTGGCGGCCTGATGCAGCTGATCCCAACTCGGTTTTCTTCTCATAAGTCTCACTCGTTAATTCCAAAAGCGAACAGTGCCGCTATCTCATGATCAAGCAGCATCCGCAGAACGTTGCTGAGGTAGCGCCGTCGGCCTTAATCCCAGCATGTGACAGATGGCGTAGACCAAGTCCGCCCGGTTCAGTGTGTAGAAATGGAATTGCTTCACACCATTGTCGGCCAGGAGCATCACCTGCTCGGTGGCCATCGCTGCTGCCACCAAGTGTGTTGAACCTGGGTCGCTCTCAAGACCATCAAACCGTCGCGACAGCCAGGACGGGATCGATGCACCGGTCTTGCGCGCGAAGTTCGACACCTGAGGGAAGTTGTGGATTGGGATAATCCCCGGCGTTACCGGAACCCAAATCCCAGCCGCCCGCACCTTCTCCAGGTACCGTAGATAGTAATCCTGGTCGAAGACAAACTGGGTAATGATCCGGTCAGCACCGGCATCGACCTTTGCCTTTAGGAAATCGAGATCCGCCTGCTCGTTTCCGCTTTCAGGATGCATCTCAGGGTAGCCGGCTACCGAGATCTCAAAGGGCGCGATAGCCTTCAGTCCTGCGGTCAGATCCGCGGAGTTGGTATAGCCGCCGGGCGTCGGCTCATAACGTTCTCCAACCCCAGCAGCTGGGTCACCGCGAAGCGCGACGATATGGCGTACCCCGGCTTCCCAATACTCCTTTGCAACCGCATCCACCTCCGCCGTAGTCGCATCGACACAGGTGAGGTGCGCCGCCGGCTTCAGCTTCGTTTCTTTCACTATACGCGCTACCGTGTTGTGCGTGCGTTCGCGGGTCGTGCCACCAGCACCGTATGTGACGGAGACAAACTCCGGCTGCATCGGTTCCAATCGGCGGATGGACTGCCACAGAGATTCTTCCATGGCCGCGCTCTTGGGCGGGAAGAACTCAAACGAAACCTCGATGTCACCTTCGCCGAGCAGCCTGCTTTTGCGTACCATCTCTCAAATCTCCTCAAGCAACTCTTTGTTTTCAATCGCCAGGTTTTCCGTTGCATTGTTTCCGCGCGTGGCCACGGGCTTGGTAGCAAGCCACAGCATCACGGTCAGCCGGTCCGTACCAGTGTCAGCGGGCGCCAATTCGACTGTCTTCGTTAGCTCAAGACCACTTCCACGCATCCATTCCGCGACCTGCCCCGTCGAAAAGCCAAGCCGCTCGTGGGCGTGTGCGTCACGCAGGAATTCCACCTGATGCGGCGCGAAATCCACCATCAAAAGATACCCACCTGGTTTGAGTATCCGGCCCGCTTCCGCAAGAGCGCCGGCCGCATCCGACAGGAAGTGCATCACCTGATGCATCACCACTGCGTCGGCCTCTTCAGTCGGGAGGCCGAGGTTGTAGATATCACCATGCCGGACCTGCGCCTTATCGAGCCCGGCTTGCGAGATCTTTGCCCGCGCATAGGCCAGCATCGACTGATTGACGTCAAAACCAACCGCCCGCTCATACCGATCGGCGAAAAGCTCCAAGGTCCGCCCGGTGCCGGTCCCAAGATCAATCAGCACATCGAGCGGAACTCCCGCCAGCGCCTTCAGCATCGCCACCTCGACATCCGTCTCAGCAACGTGCAACGCCCGAATCCGGTCCCATTCACCGGCGTGTGCTTCAAAATACGTTTGTGCGGACTGTTCGCGATCTTGCTTCAACGCATTCAAACGCTCTCGGTCTCGCGAGATAAGGCTATCACTGGGATCAACGGCTCCCGTCAAACGGTTTGCCAGATCCCCGAAACGCGCTTCCTCCGAGAGTCGGAAATAAACCCAACTCCCCTCCCGGAAACGCTCTACCAGGCCCGCTTCATGCAGCAGCTTCAAGTGACGGCTCAGCCGGGGTTGGCTCTGCCTCAGGATCTGCATCAGATCTTTGACGTTAAGTTCGCCACTGCGCAGCAACACGAGAATGCGCAAGCGAGTCGGCTCTGCCGCGGCCTTGAGGACCGAAACAAGCTCGCTGCTAGATAACACCTCGGATTCTTGAACTGCATTGCCCATGAAGGCAATAGATATAAAGATATCTTTATGTGTCAAGCTTTTTTCGGGGTAACAATCGTCAAAGTGTCGCGGAATGCAACGACAAACGCCTTTCTACCGGCGCGCCCGCAACCGCGTCTCGCCGCAGCGCCCTTAGGACAATGTTTACCCAATCGGCCGCACTGTGCCCTGAACACCGTCGTCTTCAGCAAACTCCCGGTCAATCAATTGAACGCCGTAAAAAAACACCACTTTCTTGATCGAAACGAAGATCAAATTCTTGCTATCCGCCAGCGCTCCTGCGGGTTGAGCGCCGCCGCTCAAGCTGCGGTTCTGCTCCCTATTTTGATCGGCGTTATGATCCCATTCGCAATGCTGGCGGCCGAAGCAATATCCGAACCTGCTGTGCGCGAACGCCTGACCGGCGCACCGGTTCCCGTTGCCGGAGCCCTAATCGGCATGGCCATATGGATCGTAATGTTTGGCACACCAGCTTGGATAGGTCTTCAGCGCCTGGGCTGGCGTCGCGCTATTACGATCGCCAACGACGCCGTCACGGTGACCGACAAGGGCTTGTTTGGCATTCACAAATGGAATTTGCCGCTGAGCTCCTTCGCCGGTGTTTCCCATCATGTCCGCACCAGCCTTTCCGGCACCCGCAATGAATTGATCCTTGTTCACAAGGATCATGACCGGTGTCTCTTGATCCACATGGCTGACGATATCGACCAAAACGAAACCGAAACGTTTGCGAAGCGTTTGGGACTCCCCGTCCTTCTCCCAGGCATCCTGTTTCACCGTCAGCACAACCGCTTGCTGATCCCCGTCAACCCTTCATGCGAGCTCGAAACACCGCGAGTCTATTGATCCGCACGGGAACCATAAAGTCACACACAGGTTCTTATTCTTTGCCCATAACTCGCCATCGAACCAAGTTAGTCTTTTGCTCACTTTTCAGCGCCCATCCGACGCGGGGCGACTGCGGTATACAGCTTTGACGAAACCCGCGCGGCGTGGTGTTAGTTAACCCCGAGGGATACCTGACACCATGGTGCATTCGATCCGCCTTTGGAGTTAATGATGATTTCAACCGGCCTCCAGCGAACGCTGCTTTCTGCGTTTCTTCTCGTTCTGCCCGCACTGACGCTTACCTCACAAGTAGCCGAGGCGCGTGAGAAGCCCGTGCAGTTCATGCAACGGGCAGCAAACGAATTGGTAAAAGCGTCACGCTCAGGCAGCGCCCGCGATTTTGCCAACGTGCTGAAAAAGTACGCGGACCTACCCTCACTCGGGCTCTATTCGTTGGGAAGTTACGCTAAAACTCTCTCGCGCCGCGACCGCAAGCCGTATTACTCCGGAATGATTGGTTTCCTGGCACGCTACGCCTCCTCCCAATCACCCAAGTACCCGGTGAGAAGCGTGCGGATGGTGTCACAAACTAGAGAAACGCGCTCCGGTGTCTATGTCGACAGCGTCGTCTCCTTGAGCGATGGCACCACTTACGATGTCCGTTGGTGGCTGATCCGGCGCGGAAGCTCTTATAAGGTCGGTGATGTATCGGTCCTCGGCTTCTGGGGACGCGAACAGCTCAAACGCCTGTTCGAAGGCTACATCAACGACAATGGCGGCAATCCAAAAGCCCTGATCGTCGCACTCAATCGTTAGCTCGCAGTAGCGCTAACCGTCGTCCAGCACGTCGGATCGGTTGGCCAGTTTGATTTGGCTTGTGGCCGGTTTTCTTAATGGCCGCCGCCGCTTGGCGTATTCTCTTTCGCGGTCGCCGACCAGGCCAAGCTCTTCATGCTGTGTGTCCGGCCTTTCCGCGCCGTCGATTCAGAGAAGTAGGGTAATCTAACCACCAGCACGATCGGCACAGGCTCCTTGGAAAGCAGCGTATCTAGTGCGCCGAGACTTTGATCAAGCCGCGTATTCATCGCCAGCTTCAAGCTGTAGTCGCCCTTCGCGTCGACGATTTTCGGAAAGGCCTGTCCCTTACGATAGAACAGGAGTGTGCCGGTATAACTGCCCCGTCCGGGAACAGCGATTGGCGCGAACGGATTCTTCGGTCTGTCTACCCGCTCAAATCGGCGCGCTTGCGGATCGAACCGCCCCGGCGGGACGAAGTGCTCCCCGTCGACCGTATAGGCTGAATAAAACACTTTGGCCTCACCACCATCCGCCGGCGTAACAGTCAGCTCCAAGTCGAGGACCGCACCATCACGCGCCCCGTGATTGGCAATCGTCAGCGGGATCGCGAAGACCTCATCGTTACCGCCGGAATCTCTTGTGTAATGCACAACCTGCGACATGTGCGCTTCGAGTTCGGGCTGTTTCAATACGCTGTGATACAACTGATCGCTGAGAAAACCAACGCAACAGAAGACGCAACGCCGGTCATTACGCCTCCAAACGATGCCCCGCGGCCTCGTCCAGGCGCTGCCGCGACGGTCATGTTTTGCGCAATCTCGGTAGTTTCATCCCTCACAACACCAGCAGTGCGCTTGGGCAAAGCCATTTTCGCGATCCTTTGTACGCCCAACAAACAGACGGCAAAGGGCCGTTAAAATACGGCTGGCATGAGGCAACACCAACAACAAGCGGCGTGCAGCTCCCTAACGTTCAAGCTGCTCCTCAATAGCGCTCAAGGCATCCGCAGCCTTTGCACCATCCGGACCACCCGCCTGCGCCATATCCGGACGGCCGCCGCCGCCTTTACCGCCAAGCGCAGCGGCACCGGCCCTTACTAAATCGACGGCACTCCAAGTCCCCGTGAGATCCTCGGTAACACCCACCGCGAGACCCGCTTTGCCGTCCTCCGTGACACCTACAATGGCAACCACACCAGATCCGACCTGCTTCTTGCCTTCATCGACAAGTCCACGCAGATCCTTCGGATTAAGACCCTCCACCGTCCGCGAGAACAATCGAAGTTCACCGATCGTCTTGATCGCATCGGCTGTCGCGTCTGCGGCTCCGCCACCGCCAAGCGCCGCCATACGTCTTGCATCCGACAGCTGCCGCTCAAGCTGCTTCTTTTCCTCAAGCAAGAGGCGCACACGATCCACGACATCTTCCGCTCGGGTTCGTAAAACCGAAGCCGTTTCACGAACACGCTCGTCTTGTGATGATAAAAACGAACGGGCCGCATTCGCGGTAATTGCCTCAATGCGTCGCACACCGCTGGCGCTTGCGCTCTCCGAAACGATGTGGATGACACCAATGTCGCCGGTGCGTGCAACATGCGTCCCGCCGCAAAGCTCAAGCGACCACGCTGCTTTCCGTCGACCGTCGTCAGTCACACTACGCTCTCCTGGCGCACCCATGGAGACAACACGCACCTCATCGCCGTACTTCTCACCGAACAGGGCCATCGCCCCAGAATCCATGGCGTCGTCAACGGCCATCAAATGCGTCGTGACCACCGAGTTCTCAGCGACCACTTCATTCGCGATTGCCTCGACGCGTAGCACTTCTTCACGGTTCATCGGCATGGGATGCGAGAAATCAAATCGCAACCGGTCTGGAGCGACCAAAGAACCCTTCTGTGCGACATGGGAACCAAGAACCTGCCGCAACGCCTCATGCACCAAGTGCGTTGCAGTGTGATTAGACCGAGTAGCCGACCGGCGGCTATGATCGACAGATAACTCGACTGCCTCACCGGCCTTGAATGAACCGCTCTCGACCTTGCCGAAATGCACGATGAGGTCGCCGACCTTCTTCTGCGTATCGGTCACGCGAAATAGCCCGTTTTCAGCCCCCCGGACGACGCCCGTGTCGCCGACCTGACCACCCGATTCGGCGTAAAATGGAGTTTGATTGAGAACGATCTGTGCTTCCTCACCGGCCTTGAGCGACTTTACCGTTTTGCCATCGCGCAACACCGCACGGATCTCACCTTCAGCTGATTCCGTATCGTAACCGAGAAAATCCGTGGCTCCGGCGGCCTCCAAGACGTCAAACCACACCGACTCTGTTGCCGCCTCACCAGATCCCTTCCAGGCCCTACGCGCCTCCGCCTTTTGCTTTTCCATCGCCGCCTGGAAGCTATTGGTATCGACTCCGATACCGCGCGCACGAAGGGCATCCTCGGTCAAATCCAGCGGGAACCCATAGGTGTCGTAAAGTTTGAAGGCGACGTCGCCTGACAGCACATCTCCAGAGTTCAGATTTCCAGTCGCATCGCCTAGCAGCACCAGCCCCTTGGCCAACGTCTTGCGGAAGCGTGTTTCCTCCAACCGCAACGTCTCAGTGATGAGTGCGGAAGCACGCCCCAACTCGGTATAGGTGTCGCCCATCTGCCGTACTAGCGCAGGCACCAGGCGGTGCATCAAAGGATCCTCGGAACCGAGCAGGTGCGCATGCCGCATAGCCCTGCGCATAACCCGACGCAGCACATAGCCGCGGCCTTCGTTACCCGGCAGAACGCCGTCGGCGATCAAAAAAGCGGTCGATCGCAGATGGTCGGCAATAACCCGGTGACTGCCCTTATTCTCGCCCTCCGCCTCGACGCCCGTCAAATCCACACTCGCTGCGATCAGCGCCCGAAACAGATCCGTTTCGTAGTTATCGTTCGTGCCCTGCAGCACCGCAGCAATGCGTTCAAGCCCCATGCCCGTATCGACGGACGGGCGTGGCAGCGGCGCTCGCTCACCCTGTCCGAATTGATCATACTGCATGAAAACCAAGTTCCAGATCTCGATGAACCGATCGCCGTCTTCATCCGCGGACCCTGGCGGCCCGCCGGCAATATGCGGCCCATGATCGTAGAAGATTTCCGAACACGGCCCGCAAGGCCCGGTATCGCCCATCTGCCAAAAGTTGTCGGAGGAGGCGATGCGGATAATCTTGTCATCACTGATGCCCGCGATCTTCTTCCACAGATCGTAGGCATCATCATCATCGTGATAGACGGTGACCAGCAGGCGCTTGGCATCGAGCCCGAATTCCTTGGTCACCAAATTCCAAGCAAACTCGATCGCATCGGCCTTGAAGTAATCGCCGAATGAGAAATTGCCCAGCATCTCGAAGAAGGTGTGGTGGCGCGCCGTATAACCAACGTTGTCGAGATCGTTGTGTTTGCCGCCTGCCCGCACGCACTTCTGTGATGTAGCCGCACGCGTGTAGTCACGCGTTTCCTGGCCCGTAAACACCGACTTGAATTGCACCATCCCGGAATTGGTGAACAGCAACGTCGGATCGTTGCGCGGCACGAGCGGCGACGATGCCACCTCCTCGTGTCCGCACTTGCGAAAGTAGTCGAGAAATCCTCGCCGGATCTCGTTGACGCCGGTCATTCTTTGCCTCTCAGGAAGTCCCGCAGCAATGGCGCAGGCAATCCGGCCACCCGCTAGAATCGGCATGGCCGCGAACCTTCCCCACGCGGGTTTAGACATTCGGACGATCGAGCGACGGACAAGGCCACCCATGCACCGGCAAACAGCATCATTAAACTAGTCCGCAGGGCACCTCTTCTTTTACCGGGGCCTATGAGACGTGTCTAGAAACCGCCGCAACTCACTCTACCGGCCCTAAAATAGCTGTGGGCGAGGCGCCAAGCCGGCCCTCGCCCATCAAAAAATAGCAAAATACCCGACCGTCAACGTCCACGAGCTAACGCCGGGCGCGTTTGCTTTGTCCCGGACCTGCATCTTCCTCGGTTGAAGCCTCAACCGGTTTCAACGCAGCCTTGCCCCCCTCGGCGCCTTCAGCGTCCAGATCAGGCTCCACCAGCAGATGATCCGAGACCAAGCCGGCATTGTCACGAATCGCCCGTTCGATGGCCATCGCAACCTTTGGATTGTTCCGCAGGAATGCTTTGGCGTTCTCCCGGCCTTGACCGACACGCTGCCCTTCATAGGAGAACCACGCCCCGGATTTCTCAACAATATTAGCCTTCACGCCAAGGTCGATAAGCTCTCCGTGTTTGGAAATGCCCTCGCCATACATGATGTCAAACTCGACCTGCTTGAACGGCGGCGCGACCTTGTTCTTGACGACTTTGACACGGGTTTGATTTCCGACGATTTCGTCACGGTCCTTGATCGCACCGATCCGCCGAATATCGAGCCGCACGGAGGAGTAGAACTTGAGCGCATTGCCGCCGGTCGTCGTCTCCGGGCTGCCGAACATGACGCCGATTTTCATGCGGATCTGATTGATAAAGATCACCATGCCACGCGACCGTGAAATCGATCCCGTAAGCTTTCGCAGCGCCTGGCTCATTAAACGCGCCTGCAGACCCGGCAGACTGTCGCCCATCTCGCCTTCCAGTTCGGCCTTCGGCGTCAGGGCCGCCACCGAATCGACGATCAGCACATCAATCGCACCGGAGCGAACCAGAGTATCGGCAATTTCCAGAGCCTGTTCGCCCGTGTCGGGCTGCGAAACCAGAAGGTCCTCAACTGCAACACCGAGTTTCTTTGCATAAACCGGGTCAAGCGCGTGCTCGGCATCGATAAAGGCGCACGTTCCGCCGCTTTTTTGAGCTTCCGCAACAACGTGCAACGCCAGCGTCGTCTTACCGGAACTTTCCGGACCATAGATCTCGACCACACGCCCACGCGGCAATCCACCTATACCCAGCGCCAAATCAAGGCCGAGCGAACCGGTTGGGATCGCCTCGATATCGTGGGCGTGATTGTTCTCGCCCAGGCGCATGATCGAGCCCTTACCGAAATTCTTATCTATTTGGGCAAGAGCCGCCTCGAGCGCCCGTTGCTTGTCCATGATACCCCCTTCAACCACCTGAAGTTCTGGCTTGCTCATAGCGCGATTCCCAATCTCTCATGAGTTGCACATCAAGTCTACGTCACTTGCTGGGGCAAGCGTACCTGATTTGTTCTCTAGGAACAATAGCCGAACATATGCACCATAAGAATAAACAAAAGTCGCTGCTCTCTCTACTGACCTATCTTTCCGACTAGTACGGGACTTGCTCATCTTCCTCCGTTCCATGATATTAAATGAATAAACCACATGAACCGTGACACAGTAGAAGTACTCGTGTGTCGACCAAAACCACACGCCTTACATGTATCGGCGTTTGTCTTCGCTAGGCCCAGGATGAACCGGTCAACCACTCAGTTCAAACGGAATTCGAGATAGTCACCAAACACCAGGTTTTGATGCTCTCGAGGAGGTATGGACCGCGCGTTACGATCGCTGCGGCCGCCCCGGAAATACCTCCCAGCCCTTTGGATGGTGCTGGCAATGGGGCAACAATTTTATTGCCGAACCAGACGGTCCGGAACTGTTCATTCCGACATACCGCACTCATGGCAGGCTAACCATGATTTGGCCAATCGTTCGTACGCATATCACCGGCCTCAACAAACTGACGTGGCTCGGCGAACCAGTCACCCAATACGGCGACGTCCTGATCTAGACAGAAGATGAGTTAGCTGCACTCCAGGCCGCCTGGTCACATATGTAGACCCACGCACGCCAGAGCCGATTTCATCGAACCATTCAAGGTCCGTTCGAACACCACCATTGAACTCCTGCTGGCTACAATAGGCGCAACTGTGACCGACAAGGATGCAGCAGCATATGCTGACATGTCCCACGTAGAGACGTTCCGGAAATACGCTATGTAGAGCCTTTCCAGCATCGCCGCAGCGACCGGGTTCGCTTTCGTTGAAGAATCGAAGAAGTCGAGCCAACACGCGTCGAAGTCCTGAAAGACGCCGCCGATATCCGCCAGGCCACCGATGAATCGCTCGAGCTTAAAACCGAATGGCGTGAGGCCAAATCGCTGGTCTCTCGGGCCCTTAGCGATCCTCGCACTCGAGACTTCTTTCTCGAGGCAGCAAGCGATACCGAGAAACGAACAGAATGCCGATTAACCGTGCTCTACTGCAGCGATGACCTGGTAGCAGCCGATCTGAATTTCACCGCCGGAGGACGATCCGCGGTGCACGTTACCACCTATAAACTCTGGCACGAAAAACTGCACCCCCGAATTCTTTTGACCTGTGCCGACCTCGAACGGTGCAAAGAAGACGGCATTGATATCTATGTCTTCATGACGCTGCTCGCCCGGTTCAAGCTGGATTGGTCCAACAACACGGGTGAGGTCAACGACTGGGCAGTATCACTCACGCGTAAGCGCTGGCTATGGTGCCACGCCTATCTTGGCTCTGCCCGTGACCGGTTGAAAGAGGCCTACCAGCTGCTTTCCGCAACAATAAAGAAGGTCGCTTCATCGGTCGTGTCCGGCCTCAAGCACAAAGCAAACAGCACCTGACGATTTACAGCTGGCCGCAGCAGACAACAATCACCGAACCCCGAGCTTCTTTTGCAGACTCGACGAAGACGTCGTGTATTGGAACAGAAGCTTCTTGTCGGGATAGATGTAGCTGTGCGCCTTCTGCGCCATCAGCGCCGCCTCATGGAATCCCGACAGGATCAGCTTCAACTTGCCCGGATAAGCATTGATGTCGCCGATGGCAAAGATACGCGGTTCGCTGGTCTCGAACTTCTCCGTATCAACCGGAATCAAATTCTCATGAAGATTGAGCCCCCAGTCCGAGATCGGCCCGAGCTTCATGGTCAGACCGAAGAACGGCAGCACCGTGTTGACGGGCAATCGCTCTTCGCCTTCCTTGGTTTTGACGGTTACGGCCTCAAGCTGCCTGTCACTGCCATGCAGCCCTCGCATTTGACCGATCAAAAGGCGCATTTGCCCATTGGCTACGAGCTCCCGCATTTTTTCAACGGTATGCGGCGCGGCACGAAAGTCATCGCGCCGATGCAACAACGTCAGAGTTTTGGCCAGAGGCTGCAAGCTCAGTGTCCAGTCGAGCGCGGAATCCCCACCCCCGACGATCAGAATGTCCTTGTCCCGAAAAAACTCCATCCGGCGCACCGAATAGTGCACCGACGTACCCTCGTAAGCCTCAATGCCTTCAATAGGCGGCCGCTTTGGCGTGAACGACCCACCCCCCGCACCGATCACTACGACCTTAGTCAGGAAGCATGTCCCGACGTCCGTCTTCAGTAAAAACCGTCCATCGTCCTGCTTGCTGATCTCATCCACCCGCTCGTTGAGGTGAAAAGTCGGATCGAACGGCTTGATCTGCTCCATTAACCGGTCCGTCAGTTCCTGACCCGTTACAACTGGCAAACCTGGAATGTCGTAGATCGGTTTCTCTGGGTAGAGTTCGCCGCATTGCCCACCAATCTTATCGAGGATGTCGACAAGATGTGCCTTGATGTCGAGCAGCCCAAGCTCAAACACGGCGAACAAACCCACCGGCCCGGCACCAATGATGACGACATCCGTTTCGACCGTTTGGCCTGGTGTCTGATCCTGCGCCATACTCATTCCCAATTGCCCTTCCCGCCGGCCCTAGCCCGCCGACCTAGCATGCGCGACCACCAGCTGGTGGCCAGACACGCGAATGCTCAATTCCGCTGTGAACGCCGTTCTTAGCGTCGTACCGATCCAACGGTGCCGCCGGTTAGAATTGTTTGGCGGGAACCTGCACGATAAGCCCATCGAGCTCGTCGGTTACCTTGATCTGGCAGCAAAGCCGGCTTTCCGCGCGAACATCGAAAGCAAAGTCCAGCATATCCTCCTCCATTTCAGACGGAGATCCGGTCTTCTCACGCCAATCGTCAGCGATGTACACGTGACATGTGGCACAAGCACAAGCTCCGCCACACTCCGCCTCGATTCCCGCCACATTTTCTAGCTTGGCGGCTTCCATCACCGTCTGACCCGCCGTCGCCTGTACAATCTGGCTGGTACCGTCCGGTTGAATGAACGTGATTTTGGCCATGGGCTGAAAAGAGCTCCCTGGGCATTGTTAGATCCGTGATGTAGGCGAGTTAGATCTTGAGGACACCGCTTTAGCGTGGCGCGCATTGGATCGTTCAACGCCCTGAGCGATGGACACTTAGACGCCACAACGTCACGCTTCAAGCCCAGCGCAAGTTCTACGGTGCGACGAAATGGAAAAAAACGTGTAATCTTAAGAGCGCCGCACCATCGAAACGGGGCGCATCATGTATCAACCGATTGCTGCAACTGTCGCCACAGCGGCTATCGCAATGCGCTCGGCACCCCTTGCCCGCGAATTCAGCGTTGCATTGTCGCGCTCTGCCCGCTCCGCCTCTTGTGCCAACCGAAACGCTCCGACTGCCCAGGCAGACCCTTTAAGAGTATGCGCCGCCATGCGCCAAGAGGCCCAGTCATCCTCGGCGATGGATTTGCGCAGAGCCGAAACGCTTGACGCGACCTGCTCCCGGAACAAACCCAGCACCTCGTTCTGCAGGGCGCTGTCGCCGAGAGTGTATCGTTGTAGATGCCCCAGATCGAGAACGGGCGCACCACTCTCTACATCCTTCGTGGATCGAAAAACCTCATCATCGGCTTGCATTGCATACATTCCGACTCTCCGCAGGGTCCGCCCTCGTCTCAGCAGATGGAATTTAGCAGCAACGTCAAAACACGACGTGAACCAAGCCGATTGAAATGGCGGTGCTCTGGACACAATTCATTAAGCAAAGGGCTCGCCAGCAGCTCATGACGACGTCACTCTTTCGCCCTCAATGTGCTCTAGCGGTCATACTGGTTGGACAACCGTTACTGGGGGCACCGTCGCCAAGCAATTGGCGTCGGATAACGCACAACAAGCATTTGAGCCCACTCGACTGTTCGGACTAACCTGTGATTTGCCATAGGGGACACGGCGCGATTCGGACGGGTGGATGGCTCAAGATACTAAACGGAATAAGCAGACTGGGGACGAGGCTAACGCAAAGGGCACGGATGGCCCGCGGCCGCCAAGCCTATCTGCACGTCTGGAGACTGCATCGGAGACCCCCAACTCGAAATCCACATCCAGCACGTCCAACGAACGCACTAAAAACGCCAAGCCGTCTAAAAGTAAAGGCGACAGCGCCAAGAAAAAGCAGGTTATCCCGCCGGCCTTGCCTCCTGCAAAGCAGTCCGAAAAACCAAACTCTGCCAAGGAGACCGATAAAGCGGTCACGGCTAACAAGTCCAAACAAGCGACGTCCTCAAAGCGATACGAGAAGACGACCTCTTCTAAGACATCCGACAAAGCATCCTCGGCAATCGCCAATGGCACCTTACCGCCCCCGATCCCGTCGGAGGACCTCAAGACCAGTAGCGGCACACCGCCACCTCCCTTGCCTCCGTCTTTAGCAAAGAGCAAATCGACAGGCGGCGCTAAGCCTGTGACAGCGACGCAGAAGATCGAAACTCCTCCAATCACAAAAGACAACCTGGCCCGCAAACTTGAACCTGTTGCCGAACCCATTTCGGCTGAACAGACCACTCCGCCAACAGCCAAAACATCCGATCCGAAACCGGCCGCGAAGCCACCATTTGAAGCCTCGAAACCGACATCGACAGGCTCTCCAGTTTCCTCGGCGGACCTCGCCGAACCCGGGATTCCGCCGGAGCTTGGTCCGGCATCAATACACGACGACGAGGAACCCTCGGACAAACCCCAACGGGCATCTCGCCGAGAAGCCCGCAGGCGTCCCGCTGGACCAGTCAGAGAACGCTTGGCAGCGAATGATGATGCCCCCTCGATTGGTGGTCTCATCTATGCACTGCAGCAGAAACCTTCGACCAAACCATTCCAGTATGCCGCCATAGGAAGCATCGTCTGGGCCGTACTGGGCGCCACTGCGCTCTGGTTTGTGCTGTCCGCGCAGCCCGATCCATTGTCCTCGGTTCTCGAAAAGCCGATCACGTTCCTTATGATCACGGCCATTGCACTGCCGATTGTCGTGACCTGGTTCTTGGCGCTGCTTGCCTGGCGTTCGGAGGAACTGCGCCTTCGCTCGTCGACCATGGCCGAAGTTGCAATCCGTCTTGCCGAGCCCGATCGCCTGGCTGAACAGTCCGCAGCCTCGCTTGGCCAGGCCGTCCGCCGCCAAGTCTCCTTTATGAACGATGCCGTCAGCCGCGCGCTGGGACGTGCCGGCGAATTGGAGGCGTTGGTCCACAATGAAGTCTCCGCGCTGGAACGTTCCTACGACGAAAACGAACGCAAGATCCGTGGCTTGATCGACGAACTGTCAGGCGAGCGTACCGCTTTGCTTCGCACTAGCGACGACGTTCATTCCACCTTGCAGTCGTTGGGAACGGGAATACCGACCCTTATCGAGAA
>Ga0209013_10000870_pt1 | contig 27811 bp, 24 predicted proteins | sample Cruoilmetagenom2_FD_187291 | JGI IMG/M metagenome (GOLD analysis project Ga0209013, IMG submission 187291) | Oil polluted marine microbial communities from Coal Oil Point, Santa Barbara, California, USA - Sample 2 (SPAdes) (version 2) | ecosystem: Environmental > Aquatic > Marine > Oil seeps ...
AAATGCGCCCATGAAAAGTCTTTTCTAAAATGAAAGATGATAGTATGATATATAGGTACAAATATTCTTAAGGTGTAGAAAATGAAAACGAAAATTATACTGTTTTTGATGTTGAGTGTTACCTTCCTGTTTGCAAATAACTTGATCGTAAAAGATGCTAATGTTACACTATTGATAAACGGTCAAAAGATTGAACTGGCAAAAGATCAGAACCTTACTTTAGAGACAGGTACTATGGTCTGTTTTTTCAAAGGAAATGGTAAAGTCATTATAAATAATATCAAGCAATTGGACAAAAACAGTCCAGACTGTTATCAAATTCCTGTAAAAGATAATTTTGATATAAAAGTTTTTCTTTCCTCTCCCAAAAATAAATCTGTTAGTACATCTATAAGTTCTTTCACTGACGGTAGTGAAGTGGTCATACATAGAGGTGCGGAAGCTGCGGATGGGATACCGAAACCAGTGCTAGTAACTGTATCTTCTTCAGATAAAGAGGTAATCATATATGACGAATCATTTGGTCCATTACCAGTTACACTAAGTATTAAAAAGTCAGATGGTACTATGGTAAAAGAAGTTGTAAATGAAGATAATCTCAAAACATTTTTTAGGGTACCAACAGCATATTTAGAGAATAATTCAAAAATTGAAGTTACCAATGCCTTTGGTGATAAACTATTAAATCAACAAATAACCATAAATTCAACTTCTAAGTCAGATGAAAAGCATAATCAAGTTTACTATGAAAAAGAGAATCATACTATAGTAGATATCTTATATGGAACAGACAGAAAAATAAATAGTAATAAGAAATGGGAAAACTACTATTCAGGAGAGAGAGGGAAACTCAAATTTGGTATAGCTGAAGTTAGTATTCCTAAAAAACATAAGTTAGGTGAGATGGAGAGGCCCCGTCAGTTTTTGTCTTGGTCTTGGGAAAAGGAAAAAATAGGAGAGCATGTCATTATTAGCAGTTTGGAAGATCTCCAAAAAGAAGATTTTACAGAGTTCCTTAGTAATAAATTGAATAATGTTACAGAAAAAGATATATTGATCTTTATACATGGATTCAATGTTACTTTTGCTTCAGCCATAAGAAGAACAGCTCAAATATCTTATGATCTCCAGTTTAAGGGCGTTCCTATGACATATTCATGGCCAAGTCAGGGGAAAGAGGGTAGCTATATGAAAGATGAATCCTCAATACAATATACTGTTACTCACTTAGTTAGATTTTTAAAAGAGGTCATTGATACCAAAGGTAAAGCTAATTTACACATAATTGGACATAGTATGGGAGCAAGGGCTTTGACCAATGCATTAAAAGAGATCTCTCTTATCTATCCAGGAAAGCATTTATTTAAGAATATTATATTGGCTGCACCTGATATAGATAAAGATGTATTTGAGGTAATATACCCCTACATAATAAAAACAACGGATCAAATCACACTCTATGCAAGTTCAGATGATACTGCATTAAAATTTTCAGAGACACTTCATGGAGGAGAGAGAATTGGGCAAGGCGGAGATAATATATTTGTTTTTAAAGGTTTAGATACTATTGATGCGACAGGTATAGATACCAGTTTTCTAGGGCATTCTTATTTTTCCCAAAAAGAGATTTTGGTTAATGATTTAAAAGATGTAATACACAAAAGTCTTCCTCCCTCAAAAAGAAAATCTCTTATCGAAAAAATAAAAGCCCAGTTAGCCTATTGGAAATTCAAGTTTCAAAATTGATACAGAGCAGTACTAAAATCCCTCAACCTGAGCGTTACACTCCAATCCATTTTTAGTATTGAAGAGGTTGTGGAAAAGAGGGTCAGATCCTTTGTAAGGTTTTTCCCAGTCATCTATATGATACAAGATCCTATCATTTATCTCTTTTTTTCTTGTGATATCTCTCTCACAATCCTCTATACGAAATTTTTCTAACGCATTCATCATCGTCAAATAGTCCATGGAATGTCCATATTTTTTAAAATATTCTGTTTCTAGCCCGAGAAGATATTTCTCCAGAATTTCATTAAGATCAGTCAGTTTAATAATATTTTCAATAAATCCATAAGGCATATTGGGTGGAATTTTATCGCTATTTAAACCAAAAATATTTCTCCCTAATAACCCAACAGAAGTACTAAGCCAGCTTTTGAATGTTCCTTTAAGGTAATAATCTTTATGACTCATCCAATAAAGCACTTTGGTCTGTATTACATCTTCCATCCGTGCATTCTTCGTTACAGCATAATTTCTCCACTCTGCAACCAAGTTAATATGTGGGTCAACTTCTAGATCACTTGGTGCAAAGGCTTTATTGACACCAATAGTTAACTCACTTAAAAAAGAGTGGTTTTGAAATGATTTAAAACTTGTTTGGAAAATAGGCATACTATCATTTCCTGCTAACTTAAAAGAGTATTGAACCACTTCTGAGCAAAAAAACTGTTTACTATCAGAGTCATCCATTTGAAAATCATAAAGCATTAAATCTTTAGCTTTCCATCGTTCTAGAATAGTATCATGAAGTTTTTGAGCCGCTTTCTTTGCTAATTTCTTATTATCGTGTCTAAAAAGAAGTGTTCTTGCATGATGGTTCTTTTCACGCCACTCTTCAAAAGGTACGATGACTATTCCTTTGCTTATCAATGCTTCAATAACATATATGATTCCTTTCTCATCTATATAAATCATTGCAGCATGACTGAACTGTCCATCATCATCACCAATCCGTGCAATAACAGCACTTACAAAGTTAGAGGCACGTACTAGTAAGATATCTCCTGATTTCATACGAAAGTTTTTATATTTTGGGTTTAAATAAAACTGATATTTATGCTGAGATAGATCACGATGATCAGCAGCAGGAACCTCCTTGTTCATGCTAACCCTAATTTCAGTTATGAACTCTTCCATAAAACGAGAATATCGAAATGCCATTCTCATTTTTTTGACACAATTTGGAGTTATTTTCCCTTGCAGATAAAACTCTTTAAGCTTTTTGCGGAGAAGAAGGCGAAGTAAAAATAATTTTTCTACAATAATATCACCTCTTTTTTCAAGTCTTCTAAAGTCTCTTTGAGTCAACGGGAGATATATCTTGGCACTTTGCAGCAGTAAGAAGTTGGTAATATTTTCGATATACTCATCACAGTTACCAGCATTAAAAGCACTCTTTTGATTAAGTTCTTTGTAAATTTTGTCAATGTCTTTTTCAAAAGCATTAATTGAAATATGTTTTGTTTTCTGAAACCCTCCATTATCTTTGCTTGTATTTGCAGCAGAAGCTGAAGAAAAAACGTTTGCTGTTATTAGAATAATCAAAAAGAGTGAAATGATAGGTTGTGTTATCTTATTAAAAATATTATTTATTTGCATTTATATAAAAACCTCAAAGATTAAAATAATTTCTTCCCCAAAGTCATTTTTATCTTTCATGAATCAACAGTAGGATGCATTAATTAAAGAAATATAGTTTAAGTATAACACAGTTTAGATACCAACTGGTTCAGAACAAGGATATTTATAGATTATTTAATTTTTCATTACGTAATGTGTAAGCTTTTTTTGGGGTATAAATATTAGATTTAATCATAATAGACTCGTATTCTTATTTAATTTATTAATAATATCAAATGATAAAAAATAAATATGACCTTGCTTTTTATGCTGAGTTTTTATATACTTAGTGAGTTAAAGTAAGGATAAATATGAAAAAAATAATTATAGCAATAATAATGAGTATAACAGCACTGGTAGGTAACCAGCGTTTATGTGAGTTAAGCATAGATACTGCCACAGCCCATATGATTGAAGTTGAGAATGCTACTGATCCAATTATAAAAAAGAAAGCTGAAGAAGATTTAAAAGCCAACATATTCAGTGCATATCGAGATTGTGAAGGGCATTTAACAATAAACGAGGTAACTAAAGCACTTGCTAACGGAGCAGCTAGTAGATAAAACTGCAGTAAGATTTAACTATCTCTCTGATGTAACGAGAGCGTTTAAAATTTTGGGTATTACTCCCTAATATTCTCATAACTTTGTTAAATTATAAACTATGTTTCATCCAAAGAAAAAAGCATTAATTTCATGTTAACTACAATTTTTTCATACTCAATTATTTCGTCACAATACCTAATAGCAGTTATTATCTGGTCATTTGTTATCGGTTCATCTTGGGATATGCTAAAATCAAACATTTCAAGCATTCTTTCGCACTTTATTTTATTTTTAGTTGTTGGTTTCTTTGTGGTAGCAATGGCAGATAAACTACTGACCAGCATGAGAGTTAATATTAAATGTTTCATAATGGAATCCTTTAGATGCGAATTCTATCGAAACACTATTACTTCATTATTACTTATATACTGACTATAAAACGTTTGTTACTTTTCCATTTTCAATTGTTATGTCTATCAAGAGTTTACCTGTTTCAGAATATACTTTTATATTACCGTTAAAAATACCATCGTTGAATAGTTTTTTTTCTTTTTCTTTACCCGTTTTATAATATGTTTTTCCAAGACCATTTTTTTTCCCATTTTTGTATGGGGTTTCTGATTGAAGTTTACCCGTGCTGTAATACTCTTTAAAAACACCATTTAAAGTACCCTCTTTGAATGGTATTTCCAATTTAAGTCTACCCGTGTCGTAATACTCTTTAAAAACACCATTCAAAGTACCTTCTTTGAATGGTATTTTTGCTATTAATTTACCCGTTTCAAAATACTCTTTTCTGATACCATTGATACTGTTTCCTGTGTATGGTAATTCTGATTTAACTTTGCCATTTTCATAATACTCTTTTATAATATTCTTACTTGTTTTAACATTTACAAGAACATCACTTTTTTGTATAATGTCTTGTTCTGTAGGAAGATTCTGAGCACATACACTTCCTGATAACAAACATATTAATAATAATTGTTTCATATTAATCTAAATCCTTCAATTTTTTATTATTATAAATTATAATGGTTTATTCTTAGGTTTTATTGTTATTTATATAAATATAATGCTCCCTTTTTTCAGACCAGTAAAACAATATTCCTTATGACATCCTTTTCCGATACTGATTGTAACAGTTTTTCTCCTTTAAAGTCTATATTATTAATATAGTGAAAAAGTAGATGTATAGTGCTATAATTTACAAATAAAATATGAATATGGAGTAGTAAATAATGTTGAATGAAAATATAACAATAGAAGACGCACATAAGAAGATAAAAGAAGAGGTACATAAACTCGTAGAGAGCCATCGTATTGAGCATGATGTTTTTTTTCAGGCACTTGAAGAGGTTTTATTCTCTATTGCACCACTTTATCTTGCGGATGAAAGATATGCAAAACATAACATTATCAGAAGATTGGCGAATCCTGATAGGATTATAAAGTTTAAGGTTGAATGGATGAATGACAAGAACGAAATTCGGGTCAATACCGGCTATAGGGTTCAGTTTAATAATTCACTTGGGCCTTACAAAGGAGGTCTTCGTTTTCATCCATCAGTGAATGAAGGCGTTTTAAAGTTTTTAGGGTTTGAACAGATTCTTAAAAATGCGCTAACTGGACTACCGATAGGCGGTGGTAAAGGTGGAAGTGACTTTGACCCAAAAGGGAAAAGTGATTTTGAAGTGATGAAATTCTGTACGGCTTTCATGAGAGAACTGCACAAATACATCGGTCCGCGTATGGATGTACCTGCGGGAGATATCGGAGTAGGTTCAAGAGAAATATCATATCTCTTTGGTGAATACAAAAAGATCACTTCAACTTTTGATGGGGTTTTAACCGGTAAGCCGTTATTCTCAGGAGGTTCTCTCGCTCGTACCGAAGCTACAGGTTATGGAGTGGTTTATTTTACTGAAGCTATGTTGGAAACGGAAAATAAAGAGAGCCTCCAAGACAAGATCTGTACCGTGAGCGGTGCAGGAAATGTCGCACTTCATACGATAGAAAAGCTTCTTCAGTTAGGGGCTATTCCTGTTACTTGTACGGATTCAAAAGGAACGATCTATGACGCCAGAGGTGTAGATCTGGAATTTTTAAAAGACTTGAAATTCAAGCGCAGAGGCTCTTTGGACGAGTATGTTATAAAACATCCTGAAGCGATTTACATTCCTGTGTCAGAATATCCTGAAGGAGGACATGCCGTATGGAACATAGAATGTTATGCTGCTTTCCCTTGTTCTACACAAAATGAGTTGACTAAGGTCGATGCTGATACTCTCATTGCAAATGGTTGTGTCTCTGTGACAGAAGGGGCCAATATGCCGTCTACTCCGGAAGCTATGGCAGCCTTTTTAGCAAATAAAATCTGTTTTGGTCCGGCCAAAGCGGCCAATGCAGGTGGTGTTGCTGTAAGTAGTTTTGAAATGAGTCAAAATGCTTCTATGATTAAATGGAGTTTTGAGGAGGTGGATGCCAGACTAAAAACGACAATGCAGGATATTTGTAAAGATATTTCTGCTACGGCTAAAGAGTATGGTGTTGAAGGAAACTATGTAGATGGTGCAAATATTGCCGGATTCAAGAAAGTTGCTGATGTGATGATCGCTGAGGGAATATAACATTATTTTCATTTATAGTGACGTTTTTATAAAAGAATAAACACATCCAAACTATTCTTCATAAGAGACCTTAGCAATTTTTGATACTTTAGGCATCTTAATATATCGTTATGTTAAACTACAGTATATGAAAACTAGAAGGTAGGTGTTAGATGAAAAATATTTTATTGGTTGTTTTGCTTAGTGTGTTTGGGGTTGCGGGTAAGGTTAAACATACTACTTTCACTTGTGAATTTACTACGTATGCTACGGAAAAAGGTACTTTTTCTGATGATGTTATGAGATTTACTCTGGTGACAAATGACAATAACAGTACGTATATACGCAAAGGGAGTAAAGATGATTTTCGAGGGAAGATCATTAAAGGAGACAAAGGGTTGTCTTTTGTTGAAGTGAGCAAACGAGGAAATATCACTATCACAACTATGTCTAGTCTTTCTTCAGGTGAAGACGAACACAAAACAGCACATAGCAATAATAGACTTCTGGATGGACAGCTCTTGGCTAGTCAATATTATGGAAGCTGTCATCGTGTGGAAGAGATCTTAACTCAAAAATTAAGTTTTCCTGTCTCAACAGATAGACGACGCAAGATCATTAAGAAGTTAAATGTAGATAGAGAAATAAAAAAACTCTCTAAAAAAGATGCTAAATATGTCATGGATGCTCTGAGAGGTGTATTTCCATCAAGACAGGAGATGGAGCAGGATATGAGTATAGAGGGGATGATCCTTGTCGGAAAGATCATGGATGACGCGATGAAAGCGAAGTAATTTCTATACGGCTCTTCCTTCTTTCCTTCTTTCTTTTCCTTGGTAGACCGGTGCATTACTTTTAGGTGTCAAGTCTCTAAAATCTTTATTTAGGCTGACACCTGACATTTTTTCGAATTCGTCAAATTCACTACTCTCTACAGTAAATGAAATTTCGGTAACATGGAGCATATTCCACTTTTGATCGAGAACTTCTTTTTGAAATGCGACATGGGCAGAAGATATCTTTTTATCATTTCCTTCTTCTTTGCTCTCTTTGTAGGTATACTTTAGGAACACTGGTAAGAGTTCGAGTTCTTGTATCTGGTCTATCTTTCCCTGTTTTGCTTTGGCAATATTATCTTCATTTGCATTTATGTTTTCGCATCCGAAACATCTTCCAGTTAAAATTTTCTTAAAAGTTCTGCCTGGAGGATCAGGAACATATTCCTTTTCCTTCTTTTTGGCAAATACATTTTTAAATAATCCTATCATCGTCTTCCTTTGTTCACTTATTATACAGTATATCTTTTAAATAGAGAATATTTTTTTAAAACTTTAACCCTCATAAATAGTATTGCTTTTGCTTATATGAAAACAGTAGAGAAAAGAAGTATATGATAAAGAGATCAGCTCAAGAGGTAAAGCTTATTGCTAAGCCTAACTTCTTGATAGTGTGTACATTTGAGTTACTTTAACAAGTTTCTCAACACTTAGGTCATGATGACCCAGGTGTCTATCCTCGTCCAAATTCGAGTTTGGACTTACCTTTTTAGAGTGCCAAGTTTAACTCTTAACTGCAGTATAGAAAAAAACAGATAGAAAGTTAAGGGTATATTTGAGAAACTTTATTTTCAAATATGCCTAGTTAAAAATGAGTACATTTCCCTATATTTGATTATATGAGTTTAATATGAACTGAGTGTGAATTAAAGTGGAAAGTAGGACCAAAATTAAAAAGATGAAAATGGGAGTATTTATTTAGGAAAGATAATGGGGTTAAAAGTTGGGAATATAATTATATATGAATTTACTCCGGAATGAATCCGGAGTAGAATAGGGTTACTCTACAGTATGAGGGATAGCTAGACCTAGAGCACTTTCTTGAACAGCTGCATCAACGATTAAACGTAAGTCACCAAATACAACATCAGCGAGTGTACTGTACTCGATAACATCTTCTTTACTAAGAGAACCGCTCGTATAAGCAGCATCAACAGCACCTTCAAACATAGTTCCAAACATAAAATTCGGGTTTAAGAAGCTAATTGCAAGTGTTTGACCTGTTGTATCAGTTTCATCAACATAAACAGTGATTTCACATGGAAGTGCTGTGATGTATTCATTTCCTAATGCAGTTGCCTTTTTTGCATATTTAGGAGAACATGCTTCAACAACTTTAACACTTGGGATAGAGATAGGATCTGGTCTTCCTGATCTCCATGCTGAGTCTTTAGATACACCAGGTACGTTTGTATCTGCAGTTGCTGCATCTGTTCCTAACTTTGCAATAATTTCACGTGCAAGTGTATCTGCATCACCCAGTGTAAAGACACCGCCTTCACCTGTTCCATTTCCTGTATATTTATAAATAATATATGGATTACGCATTGAGATATCATTATCAACTTGCTCTTGTGTAAAGGCAGGACCCATTGCTAGTGTTGATTCTGTGTAGGCTACTGCAGCTGAACCACTAGCTCCATCATTATCTTCTAGACCAGATTTGATCATTCCACGAAGTTCACTTTTAACAGCTGAAGCAAGTGCTGCAAATTCAGCATTCTCTTCAGGAGTAGAGTTGTCTTGTGCATCTGTAAAGAAGATATTGAAGATCGCTTCTGCATCAAGCATATCAACATATACATTTTCTCCATCACTATGAACAGAAACTTCACATGGAAGTGCAGAACCATGGAATCTACCTGTTGCAATTGCTGCTGTTGCATATGCCTTGTTACAGAACTCTATAACACGACTTTTTCCACCAATAGCAGGAATTGGAAGAAGATCAGCTAAACCATCATCTTCTTCTCCCCCACCTAGGTTTGCTCCTGCAATTACCCAGTTAGTAGGATACTCCAGTGTTACACTTTCATCACTGTAGATAGCCATTTGTGAAATTTTAGTTGCAATAGCATTTACATCATCCCATGTTCCTGGAATAACTGCTACACGTTGATAAGGTGATATTGTTGGATCTGCTACAGGTGTCTCAGGTGCAGGTGTCTCAGCCACAGGTGGAATATAAGTGTTGTCATTATCGCTACAACCTGTCATCCCCATAAGTAAAAGTGCTGAAAGCGCAACCGAGCCTAGTGTTTTTGTATATTTCATATCTCTCTCCATTTATTTAGATAACAAATTGTATGAATTTAGTATGAACTAAGTATGAATTTAATTTTAAATTATACTTAAAGTATGAAAAATAAATAATTATTAATATAATATAAATTTATACATATATAAATTTCTTAAAGAATGCAGTGATATATGACAATATGACAGATATTTCACTATGACGTTCAAAAATGGATATACTTTTAATAAATAGGAGAGGTAGTCGTTTGTTTTTGCATATAGACATAGACAGTTTTTTTGCTTCTGCAGAGAGAAGTGTAAATGAATCACTCAAACACATACCTATATGTGTGGGGTCACGCTCTAATCTTGAGATATTTAATAAAAAGAGAACCTATATTAAACTGATGAATGATAATTCGGGAGCCTTTGTTACACCGGTGTTTTACAGCGATAAGAAGAAAACCTTTGAGTCTTATTTTGTCGATGAGATAGAGGGTAGAAAAAAGATACGGGGTATCGTGACCACTGCAAGTTATGAGGCAAGGAAATGTGGTGTAAAAACAGCTATGCCCATAGCTCAGGCTTTACAACTTTGTCCAAGTATGACGGTTGTGCCTTCGAACTATCCACTCTATCATAAGCTTTCGCATAAAATACATGCCTTTATGCTGGCACATATCCCGAAGGTGGAACAGTATAGTATAGATGAGTTTTTTGGAGATGTCAGCGGTTGGAAAGAAGAGGAAGAAGTGTATGCTTTTGCCAAGGAGTTACAGGCAAAGATCCTTGCACATTTTGACATCCCGGTTTCCATAGGTATCTCCAAAGCAAAATGGATCGCTAAACTGGCAACGGAATCTGCCAAACCTTATGGTGTCTATGAAGTGAAAGATATAGATGCCTATATAGAAAACATGCCCATTAAGGCATTCCCTGGTATAGGTAAAGGTTTTCAAAAGAGGTTAGGGGAGCACTATATTTCTACGCTGGGAGATGTGAAACGGCATAAAGCACTTTTTGAATCATGGAAAAAGCCCGGTATACAACTTTATGGTCGTGTTACAGGTACAGACAATGAGGGCATCAGTACCAGAAGTGAAAGAAAGTCCATAGGTATCAGCCGTACCTTTGATGTCATACATGATGCAAGTGAGATAAAAAGACGTATTATGATCATGGCGAGGCATATCATTTATATGGTGATGGCCATTGAAGTCAACCCTACATCTTATTATCTGAAAGTAGGGTATGAATATGGGGTAAAAGTGAAAAAAACGCTTACTGTAGACAGGGTGTTCTCAGAGAAACTTTTTAAGTCTATGCTTGCACAGATGTATGATGAGATAGTGCATCTCAATAAAGGGGCCATTAAACTTACACTCTCTGTTTCGAACTTCAGTGCCCAGCATAAAAAAACACTCTCACTTATGGATTTTGATGAAGATAATCATGAAAACAAGTTAAGCAAAGAGATACAAAATCTCAGAGAACGTTTTGGTCTGGATATTATTAAAACGGGAGATGAGTTATAATAGTGTACAATATATCATGAATATTATAAATCTATTGGCTAAGATCAAAACGTTACAAGAGGTAGATAAGTCGGTACTCAATACGCTTTATGCTGTATCGGCAAGAAGTCTTGTTGTTCTTCTACTCTTAACATTACTGACAACACTTTTTTTGTATCCTGTACTCTCTTACGGTATTGTTCTATGGTGTGCGGTTGTGGTTCTGTTTTTAGTATATAGACTTTATAGTGCTTATCTCTTCAAGGTTAATAATCAAAAATATTCATTGGAGATATGGTATAAAATATTTACCAGATCTGCGATGCTAACAGCATTTTTATATGCTATGCTTGGTTTTGGATTTTTACCCTATTTGGATCCCTATTATCAACTTTTTGTTGTTGCAACACTTTTAGGATTATCTGCAGGATCGGGGACATCACTCTCTTCAGATCTTCGTATAGCCATAGGATATATCATCATTATGATGTTTCCTCTTATTGTTAGTTTACTCATCTTTAATACCACAGAATACTTCATTCTTGCCATACTCATACTTTTGTATTCAACAGCACAAATTGTTATCATATTTAACAATTACACCCAAAGAATGAAAATTAAAGAGATGGAAGTAAAACAGATACAGATCTTAAATTTATTTAAAGAAGCACCTTTTTCTATGTTCTCATACGATGATCATTTAAGGATCACAGATCATAATAAAGCTATGGAAGACCTTTTTGGGTATCAAGAGATCAATGGGTTGGACCTTAATACACTTCCGGATAGCAGACCTGTAGATACATTGGAAAAAGCACTTAGAGAAGGTTCCCAAAGATATGTGGGACCCTATGACTCTACAAAAGGTGATCACTTTTGGATGGAAATAAAGTGTTTCCCTTTTGAGAATAATAAGAATAATCACCATATGGGTGGTATAGCTATTATTGAAGATAAGACCAAAGAACATATTGCTCTGGAACAGTTAGAATTCCTTGCACATCATGATCCTCTGACAAACCTTTTAAACAGAAGAGGTTTTAAAAACTATATGAAAAAGTTGGTAAGTGGAGAGAAACATAAAAAGAGTTATTCTCTTTTGTTTTATATGGATCTCGATCAGTTTAAAGGCATTAATGATTCTTTGGGACATATGGTAGGAGATGAAGTACTTCTTCTTGTTTCTAAACGTCTGGTCTATGCTTTAGACAGTACCTGCAGTATAAGCAGATTGGGTGGTGATGAGTTTGTTGTTATTGTACCTTATGTTGCAGAAAATGAAAATGAGGCTAAAAATAAAGCGCATCACTATGAAAAAGAGCTTATAGACATTTTTGAAGATCCGTTTATAGTAGAAGATCTTCATCTACGGATCAGGTCAAGTATAGGTATGATTATCATTGAGCCAATGTATATAAATATCGAAGAGATCATTCGTCATGCTGATATTACGATGTATCAAGCAAAAAAATCTAATGCTAAGATCTCATATTATAATGAAGAATTGGATCAAGAACATAAAGCACTTTTTGAATTACAGCATGATCTGGCTACGGCTGTTGATAAGGGTCAGTTTGATCTGTTTTTTCAACCCATAGTGACCATTAAAGAAGATACATTGTGCTCTGCAGAAGCACTGATACGGTGGGAACATCCAAATAAAGGATTATTATCTCCTAATGATTTTATCCCCTTGGCGATCAAGGCCGGACTGCTTTCACAAATTACCTGGTGGGTACTTGATAAAGTATGTACGCACATAGCAGAGTGGAAAAAAGAGAATCAATGGAAACTTGACCATGTTTCTATCAATATCAATGCCCAGCAATTGGTAGAAAATAATTTTCCAGCAAAATTTTTTAAAAAGCTGAAAGAGCATGGATTAGAGAACAGCAATATTATGATAGAGATCACAGAACGGTCGCTGATAGATAATTTTGATAATACACGAGATGTGATCAATACCTTACGAAAGAAAGGGGTGAAATGTGCCATTGATGATTTTGGTATAGGTTACTCTTCTTTATCGTATTTGAAAAAACTCTCGTTTAATACCTTAAAAATTGATAGAGAATTTATCAAAGATATAGAGTCAAATCCTAAAGAGTTACTCCTGGTCTCAACCATTCTGAACATCGGTAGACAATTCAACTATAACATTGTTATAGAGGGTATTGAAGATAATATACAAAAAAACCTGCTTATTGGATTGGATGACGATCTTAAATATCAGGGGTTTTATTTTTCCAAACCGCTGCATGGAGATGAGTTTACGCAAAAGTTTTTAAATTAAAAAACGAATTGTATTAAAAAACGATCTGTCCGTCATTTTGCATACGTTTTATGATACCTTTGGCCATCTCATGGCCTTGGTATGCAGCTTTTCTACACCACTCTATGGCTTTCTCTTTATCTTCTTCACAACCCAGCCCCATGTCATACAAAGCGCCTAAATTGAACTGTGCTTTGGCATTGTCGGCATTGGCTGCTTTTGAGAAAAGGATGAATGCTTTTTTGTAGTCCTGATGTACACCACGACCTTCTTTGAACATCGCACCCAGGTTGTTAAAGGCATCTATATTTCCACGTTTAGCGGCTTCTTCGTACCAAAAAGCTGCCTCAGATTCATTTTTCTCACACCCTTCACCATTTTCAAGCATAAGCGCTACTTCAAATTGTGCCAAAGGTACTTCTCTTGTGGCTGCGTCCAAGTAATAGTCAAACGCTTTTTTTGTGTCTTGGTTTACGCCGTATCCTCTAAAGTAGAGGAAGCCTAAGTAGTAGTACGAGACAGGTTCATTTTGTTTTTCCAGTGCTGTGTAAAGCTCAAAAGCTTTATCATATTCTTTAGCGAGTAATACGTTATATGCTTCTTGTACCATTACGATTGAAACCCTTCGAGTTCAGTAGATACTTTACTCATTTTATTTTGTGCATCTTCCAACGCCTGTTTATTCTCAGCGATGACACTCTCAGGTGCATTAGCCACAAATCTTTCATTGTTCAGCATACCATTTAGTTTCTGTATCTCTTTTTCAAGCTTCTCTTTTTGACGTGTTAGCTTAGAGATGATAGGTGTCATGTCTATCTCACCTGTCGGTAAGTAAACTTCAAGGTTATCTGAAACATCAGTGATAGAATCTGCTACTTTTGCATCTACAAATTCTATGTTCTCTACTTTAGCCAACTTTTGGATGAAAGGACGTGCCATTTCTGTATCTATACTACTATCCAGTTTGATATAGGCTTTTTCTATTTTAGAGTTCCCCATATCTATGACAACTTTTGCACGTCTAAGTGCAGTGATAGATTCTTCAATGATGGCAAACATATTTTCTGCTTCTACATCTCTTTTTATCTCTTTTGGAAAGTTCATGACCATCAAAGAATCACCCTCTTCAAGTGTTGTACCTGAGAGTTTATGGTAGAGGTGGTCAGAGATAAATGGCATAAATGGTGAAACCATTTTTAATGTCTCTTTAAAGATAGCTCCAAGTTCCACAATGCTCTCTCTGTCTGCTTTAGAATACTCGATACCCCAATCACAAAATTCATTCCATACAAAATTGTAGAGTGTTTTGGCACTTTCATCAAATTTATAAGACTCAATAGAAGCACGGATCTTATCTACAGCAAGACTCAAACGGCTTTGCATATAGCGTCCAAGTGGTGTTTTGACTTTTATATCTTTTAGTTCAGGGAAGATCTCAACATTGAGCTGTAAATAATTTGTTGCATTGTAAAGCTTGTTGGTAAAGTTTCTAAACTGCTCTAAGTTCTTAGCCCCAAGTTTGATGTCACGGCCCTGTACAGCCAGATATGCCAAAGTAAAGCGGATGATGTCCGCAGAGTGCTCTTCAACCATGTCAAGTGGGTCGATAACATTCCCTTTTGACTTGGACATCTTAGCCCCAGTCTCATCACGTACGAGTGCGTGCATGTAAATATCTTTAAATGGCAGTTTACCTTGGAAGTGTTCACCCATCATCATCATACGTGCTACCCAGAAGAACATGATGTCAAATCCGGTAATGAGCAGAGAGTTAGGATAGAAGTCTGCCATATCACTGTCATTGTAAAGTTCAGGAAGTTTTCCGTTGTTTCCCCAACCTAGTGGTGACATCGCCCAGAGTGCAGAAGAGAACCATGTATCGAGTACATCAGGGTCTTGTGTAAGCTTTTTGCTTTGACACTTTGGACATGCATCCGGTTTATCAGCTTTATCCGCCCACTGATGACCACAGTCATCACAGGTAAAGACAGGGATTCTATGCCCCCACCAAAGTTGACGAGAGATACACCAGGGACGAAGCTCATCCATCCATGCCGTGTAAGAATTGATCCAGTGGGCAGGGTGGAAGTTGTTGTGTTTTTTAGTCTCTTTTATAGAGTTCTCAGCTATTTTCTCACTCAAAAACCACTGTGTAGAGATAAATGGTTCAACAATGTTCTTACATCTGTAACAATGACCTACCTGATGCACGTGTTCTTCTATCTTCACGATATAGCCGGCATTTTCAAGTGCTTTTACGATAACAGGACGAGCCTCTAAACGCTCTAGTCCCGCAAACTCACCACAGTAGTCATTTAGGATCCCTTTTTCATCAAATACTTTAATGAACTCAAGGTCATGCCTTTTTCCTACAGCGTAGTCATTTTGGTCATGTGCCGGTGTTACTTTAACCACACCTGTACCAAACTCCATGTCTACATGCGTGTCGGTAATGACTTTAATGGTTCTGTCTGTAAGTGGCAAAAGAACATCTTTTCCTACGATGTCCGCATATCTTGCATCGTCAGGGTGAACCATGATAGCCGTATCACCAAAGTAGGTCTCTGGTCTGGTAGTGGCTACTTCAAGTTCTCCTGAACCATCAGCAAATTTGTAGATCATTGTATAAAATTTACCGTTAACTTCTTCGTGTTCTACTTCTATGTCCGAGAGAGCACCGTCATGTGTACACCAGTTCACCATGTAATTATTCTGTGTGATCTGACCTTCGTTAAAGAGAGAAACAAAAGCTTCTTTTACCGCTTCATGCAGACCTTCATCCATCGTAAAACGTTCACGTTTCCATGCAGGTGTAACACCCAGTTTTCGCATTTGGTGTACAATGTTTCCACCAGATGTCTCTTTTTGAAGCCATGCTCGTTCTAAAAACTTTTCACGACCCAGTGCCTCTTTTGTAGTACCTTCAGCTAAAAGCTGTTTCTCTACGATGTTCTGCGTAGCGATCCCTGCATGGTCAGTTCCCGGTTGCCAAAGTGTTTTAAATCCATCCATACGCTTATATCGAGTGATAATATCTTGAAGTGTAAATGTCAGTGCATGACCGATATGTAAAGAACCCGTAACATTTGGAGGAGGCATCATAATAGAGAAGTTTTTGCCTTCTTCTTGAATACCCTTATTCCCATCTATTTCAAAGTACCCACGCTCTTCACAGAGTTTATAGTAGTTATCTTCTACTTCTTTTGGATTATATGTTGCTTTTTTTTCTGTCGTTTCGCTCATAGTATTATCCTACATGATATATATTGTCGCGATTATATCGTAATGGTGCTTTTTGTTTTATGGAAAGTTATTATAAGGTATTGGATAGAGTGGATTAAAAGGGAGACATAAGATATTTATATATTGATTTAAAAACCTTATAAATTTATATATTTTATGAGGTTTTGAGTAAATGCTAGACAGTGAGAGACTCGAAAACTTTGGTAAATCCTCGAAAAGCCCTATTTTAGGGCATCAATAATTTTAACAGTTAGCTGTTGGCATACAATTAACGTACAAATTTGGCAGACTCTGCCAGATTAAAACATCTTCTAAAAAAATTGCTAAATCATAAATACATGGTTCAGATAATCATTTTCTTCTATCTAAAATATGACATAAATGTAACACTTAAGTAAATACTTTATATAATCTATTAAAGGGTGATATTCATGAAAAGAAAATACAAAAAACCTTCTATTGGATTACTACCGACGAGATGTGATATAAGCACATTAAGTCCAGAAGCACCAGAGGAGATGGATAAATCAAGACGAAGCTTGCTAATGAGAGTTGGAATGACAGTAACTGTAGGGCAATTAATACCACTTCATGCTAGTCAATGTCAGGGTGGTGGAAGTGACTGTGGGAATGGAAATGGTGGAGGATAAGAAGAATCTGCTTAAGTTTAACCTAAGTTCATAATCATTGGACCAATAAATTTAAAATAATATTCTTTTTCTGTCATAAAAGAGATCATTTATGAATGATCAATTCCGTAAGCTATTTACACTTCTCTACTATTAAGGAGAATGGTCATGTTCGCCTATAATCACTCTATAGAGTTTATACCTGCATTAAAAAATGCTAAAACTATAACCAGTTCATCCTCCAACACTATTACTATCAGAGAGAACAGCTCACGAGATCCACTTGAAAAGTTAGATTATCAAATGACTTTTACTAACAATCAGGGACGGAATCTTGCTCTGTATACTGACAGACACTTTGCAAGAAGAGTACAAGGACAGCAATGGGCCTTTGATGTCAAAGAGGTTATGACTTTTTTCTGGAACAGTGGAGGATTGACTATAGAATATCTTCCAGCCCAGAATTTTACTCCAGAACTTTTAGAGTACTGGACACTGCATATCTTCTTACCTATTTTTTTAACCATTGAAGAACATTTCTATTTTTTACATGCAGGGTCTGTGGAAATAGATGATGCTCCCATTTTATTTGTAGCAGAGTCATTTGGTGGTAAATCAACAATGACTGATTTCTTCATTAAACATGGACATGCTATGGTTTCTGATGATAAAGTGGCCATTCTTGAAGAAAATGGAAAAATTCTAGCAGTGCCTTCACATCCACATCATCGTCCTTACCGAAAAATGGAAGATCTGGGGTACTTTGTGAACAACATGGTAAATACACCCAAACCCATATATGCCATCTATGCACTTCATCGTGTAGAAGCAGATGCACCCATAGCTATCAGAGAATTACAAGGTATCGAAAAGTTTAAAACTATACGCTTTAGCAGTGAACTTGATGTTTCATTTCTGAAAACAAAACGTTTTAGGGCTCTTGGCAGTTTAGCTGAAAATATACCCGTGTATAAAGTCATGGTACCATGGGATATTGAGAGGCTTGAAGAAGTGTATATAGCTATTGTTGAGCATTCTCATGTGTTGAGAGATTCGAACACTTTATAAAATCCCTTGAAAGCCCTATTCTAGGGCATCAATAATTTAAATACTTAGCTGTTGGCATACAATTAATGTACATATTTGGCAGACTCTTCCAAAGAACTAAATGGTTAATATAATTCACTATTTTATAAAAATGAAAACCTTATAATCTAACATATTTTATAACGTTTATCGCTATAGCGACGTTTGAAGACCATTAATATGTATTCTCCCATAGAAAACCTTATAAAGTGTACTATTATAGAACGTTTTATAAGGTAACGAATTTACATGAGATTTATTTAAAGACTAGTATAGCAACTCAATATGCAAAACTGAATTACGATGCCAAGGGTACTTTATTTCGTATGTATTGAGGTGTAAATCTGAGTAAAAAGCTTCGGGTCTTTGACCAATATCCTGAGAGTAAGAGAAGTGAAAATCCTATGAGTATACCGGTTATGGCAAAGCTGTTGTTCTGTATACCGTAGGTTTTAAAAAGTGCATTGAGGGCATAGAGTACATAGGTTAAAGAAGAGACCATAAAGACACGTCTGTCTACGATCAAAGAGACCATTGAAAGAAAAAGATATAAAAGTACGATGATCAGTATACTTTCCGTTCCTGAATCATGAGAAAATATACCTGAAAAAGCAAATATAGGGTGTACGATGAGGGGTGCTGATAATAGGTGTAACCAAAAGGCCACATCTGAATTACGTGTGAGACGTTTTGTATCTGAAGCATCCCAGTACATAGCCACTGAAAATGTTGCGATACCTAAAAAAAATACAACATATTCTATATAGTCAGTAAAGTTTTCAGAGATAGTTAAAAACATCGTTATGAGAAAGAGTACAAGTGCCATGACACCTGCTGCTACAGTGATGGGAACAGCAAAACGTTTCCAGTGTATAAAAGCAGCAATGAGAGCTGCTGCTGCAGAGTACATAAGTGAGACCTCTGTAGTACTTTCAAACATTCTGGATACCCCGACAAACACAGAGCTTACAAAAGAGATAAGTAGTACAATAGCAGGTAGAGACATTTTACGTTTACGTACAAAAAACTCTGCAAGTCCCCAAGACAGTATGGCTACAACAAGAGCTGAGAGTTGAGGAGATATATCATCGCTAACCCAGGAAGCAGAAAGAAGTAAAAGTATAGAGGCAATGACTACAAAAATGTCATTGAAGCCAGAGATAAGTCTGAAATTCTCTTCATCTACACTGGGGCTATTGTGCGTGTCTGAAACAAATGTACGAAATTTTTCTACATCACTTTGAGTAAAAATACCCTCGTTGACAGCATTCTTTAAATCTTCATTTGTGTACATTTTTCCCCTTGTGTTTTATCAAAATATAGTGTATCTAAAGTATAGGGCATCTCTTAAAAGAGGGCTGTTCCATTTTCTTCATGCCAGAGAATGATCTTTTCCCATGCTTCCTGAGCATTGTTTACATAGCTTAAGATAGCAAGATCGTCATGTGCTATGACATCTTCTTCGTGTAAAAATTCGAAGTCAATGACCCTCTCCCAATACTCTTTTCCTACCAGGATAACAGGGATAGATGGACTTTTTAAAGTTTGTATCAGTGTCAATATTTCAAAGAGCTCATCCATGGTACCATAGCCGCCTGGAAAGATGACCAATGCTTTGGCACGTTGCATAAAATGTAGTTTACGTATGGCAAAATAGCGAAACTGGAAACAGAGATCTGGGCTGATGTGGGGGTTGGGGAATTGTTCATGTGTAAGGTTGATATTCAGACCAATAGACTTTGCACCGACATCTGAAGCACCGCGGTTTGCCGCTTCCATGATACCCGGACCACCGCCTGTCATTAACGTTACATGGCAATCTTCAGGGTTTTTTCCGCTTTTCCCGACCAGTTGTCCAAATTTACGGGCTTCTTCATAGTAGAGACTCTTTCTTACCATACTCTCAGCTCTTTTGAGTGCACTGAGTAGTTCCTCTGAATGAGGAGAATTTTCCAATTCTTTTTCGATCTTTTGCATAGCTTTCATAGCAGAGTCAAATTCAACAATGCGGGCACTGCCGAAGACTACGATCGTATGATGAATGCCTTGTTTTTGCATTTTGACTTCTGCTTTAAGATAATCAAGTTCAAGTCTCACTCCTCGGGCTTCATCTGAGTAAAGAAAATTTTTGTCATCTTCCGCAACTTCAAAGGCAGGATCACCGATAATGGCTTTGATCTTATTCATGGTTTCATTATTTTCTATTAAGACTTTTTTCATATGGATATCCTCTTTAAATATTATACTTATTTTTTCACTTAATTACTTTGAAGATGATATATCTATTTTTTAATGTTATAATTTTTTAATTTACTAAAAAAGGTAGAGCATGAAAAATATAGCCATACTCTGTTCGGGTGGTGATGTTTCGGGCATTATCTCTTGTGGGAATATCCAATGAAAATATATCTATTTGTACCCATAGTATTTTTATTGATGGGATGTGGTGACCTAAAGGGAAAAGAGATCGCAAAAATTCCGGAAGCTTCAGGCATAAGTTACTGTTCTGACACTGATACACTGATCGTTGCGAATGATGAAGGATCTTATTATGAGATCAATAGAAAAGGAAAGATCCTTCAAAAAAATAAACTGGGTAATTATGATCTTGAAGGTGTTGTGTGTGAAGATAATCAACTCATTTTTGCACTTGAAAATAAAGGTATTTTAATAGTTGAGAGAAAGAGTGGAAAAAAGAAAAAAGTGACTTTGGATACTTTTTATAATGGAAAAAAACTCTCTCTTTTTGATAAAAAATCAGGGGTAGAAGGTATTGTAAAAGTAGGTAATATTGTGTATCTGTCCAAACAGTCCAAAAAGAAAAAAGATTCTTTTATCTCTGTAGTCAAATTGACGCCTTATCCTTCACGCATTGTAGATGTGATAGAACATGAAATCGCAGATACTGCCGGACTTGATTACTATGACGGGTATCTTTATATGGTGAGTGATAAGAAAGATATTTTGATCAAGTATGACCTTGAAAAGAAAAAGACCGTACAAAAAGTGAAGCTGACGGAAGGGGCCTGGGAAGGTATAGCTTTTGATAGTAAAGGGAATGTCTATCTTGCAGATGATGACGGACGTGTGGTCAAATACAAGAGAAAGGACTTAGGTCTTTAAGTAGAAAACTAAGGCTAATAATAGACGAGCCAGTTACCTATCTTCTCCTTATGCTGAAAGCCATCTATTATCCATAATCTTTGTGGTATTAATGGAGGATATTGGGCATATTTGGGATAGTGATAGACAATAAATACCGATGGTGTTGCCAAAACTTCTTTCAAATAGCCTTGCTCCTCTTCTTTGTTCATATCGATCAGATATTTTTTCCAGTGCAGGTCTTGTTCAAATTCTGTTTCTCTGGCAAGACTCGGATTTGTCTCATGGACTGAAATAATAGATTTGTTCAAATGAAATGTAATAGAGGGCTTACGTAAATTGTACATGACGATATTTCTGTCCTGCAATCCCTTTGCAATGATAAAGTCAGTCACAGGTTTCATACTTTTTAATTTCAGTTCATTCTCTGCGATGACCATCCCGCTCCCGCCAAGAAGGAAAGCAGAAATGATAAAGGAGACAGTGACCGCTCTGGATTTGAAAGTCATGTTCTTATGTCTGTATATCCACAATACCGGTGGTATGAGGAAAAGACTCACTACACCCAACATACCTGGTATGATAAATTTGGTTTCTAGCATCAAAGTGGCAGAAGAGAGTAAAAGGAGGATCATGGCATAACCCAGAACTATTCTATTGACTATTTTACTTTTTTCTTCAGTCAATGTACTCAGTAATTGTGCGATGAGTATGGCAAGAAGACCGTAGAAAGGTAAAATATAGAGGATCCTCTTGGAAGATGAAAGTGAAAAGAAGATCATCGGTATAAGCACGGCTAACAAGAGAGCCATATAGAGTGATTTCTTTGTAAAAAGGGCTTTCTTTACTTTGATCATATACGGGAATATAAACAACCAGGGGAGACCTACAATAGGTGCAAATACTAAAAAGTACCAGAAAGGTTCTGTTCTGCTAAAGGCATCTTTTGCAAATCTGTCAACGGTCTGACGTCCCAGGAAATAATCCAGGAACTGGGGGTCTTGAATGATCAGGTAGATAAACCAGTAAAAGGCAAGAGCTAGAAAAAGAAGCCAGGCCAAAAGATGATGATACCCAAAGCTGTTTTTGGAAGGTTCTGTTCTGTTGTAAAATAGGATAAAGATGAGTGGTACAATAAATATCACAGGCCCTTTGGTAAGAAAACCAAGTGCCAGGCTCAGGGTAAAGAGATAAAGGTATCCCATATTTCCTTCTTTTCTATAGCGTACCCAGGCATAAATACTCAAGAGTGCAAACATTGCCAAGAAAGCATCAGTAGTCAAATTTCTTGATGCGATCAGAAGCATAGGAAAAGTGAAAAAGATCATTGCGGCCCAAAGGGCTGTCTCTTTTTTCGCGAAGAGTTGAAGTGTCAGTGCATATACCAGTATCATTTGGATGAGTATGGCTATCTGCAAAAAGAAGCGGGCACCAAAAGTGTTTAGCCCAAAAATATGATATCCCAGGGCGGTGATCTGGTAGGTAAGAGGGGGTTTGTGGTAATGATGTACTTCCATGAGATTGGGGTGGATGTAGTCACCTGAAAGGTACATCGCTCTGGCTATTTCTGCGTAACGGGCATCACTGCTTTCTATCAAACCATAAGCACCAACACTCATAAAAAGAGTAAGCGCAGAGATACAGAGTATGAGGATAAATTTCCAATGATTTGTCATCTTATTTGTCTCTCCATCCAATGAGTATATTTCTGCTGTAAATAATAAATCCAAATCCTTGTCCAAGCAGAAGCACAGGATCTTTTCTGAAAATAGCATAAGTGATGAGCATAAAAGAACCTACCAGACTTAATAACCAGAAACCAAAAGGCAGATGTGACTCTTTATGGCGTTCTGAATAGATCCATTGATACACGAAGCGAAAGGTAAAAAGAATTTGACCGACACTTCCCCACAACAGAAGTGAGAGGGGTATATTTTCATTTTTAAACAGCAGGTCGATATCTATTTTATTGTTATTGTAAAAATAATAGAGGATCATAAAAGGGAAGAGCCACAGCAAAACTTGTATAACTCTGGGTAATTTAGTCCATGTGCCCTGTAACTGCATATTTCTAATATAAATGAAATAGGTAATGGATTGTCCGAGCATGATCACGAAGTCATCACGCAGCCATCCGTAAAGAAACATGAGAAAGGAAGCCAGCAGACTCAACTCCCAAAAGAGTGTAGGGGTGAGTACTTTCTTTACTTTTTCAGACTGTATCCACTGTACTAAAAGCCTTGCCGAAAAAAGTATTTGTGCACAAAAGCCAATGACATAGACAAAGGCGCTGTAACTGAGCCAACCATGTATCAATTTGAACTTCTCTCTTCTACTCTATAGTGGATATATCTGCTGCGCATCCATCGGTAGGCAAAGGCATCCTGAAGCGGTTTGATGGAGCGGTTGAAGATGTTGAATTTCGACTCGCCGGCAGTACGTTCAAAGTGCTGTACCTGCATCTGTCGGATCGTACCTCCCTGAAGCTGGATCAAAGCAGGCATAAATCTGTGCATACCGTCAAAAAACGGTATCTTTTTTGCCGCATCTGATTTCAGGACCTTCAATGGGCATCCTGTATCTATGACTCCGTCATCGATCAATGTACGACGGATAGCATTGGCGATCTTAGACTGGATCTTCTTACTCCAGGTATCTTTTCTCTTCCCTCTGAACCCGATCACTGCATCATGAAGGTCGATCTCTTTTAGGAGGAGATCAAAATCAAAAGGTGTGGTTTGCAGATCGGCATCGATATATCCGATCAACTCAGTATCACAATAATCTATACCGGCTTTGATCGCAGAGCTCAAACCATAGTTTTTATCAAACTTAAGATAGCCAAATTCAGGCTTTTTACATATCTCCACTATGGCATCTAAACTACCGTCAGCGGAACCGTCATCTACAAATAAAACTTTTGATGCTGTATCACTTTGCTGAAGATAATCTACAAATGTTTTTTCAATTCTCTCCAGATTATCAATTTCGTTATACACCGGAACGATAATGGTCATTCTTTTATTATTTATCATTTTATTTTTACTTTCTTCAATCTTCTTAAGTACACATAGAGAAATATATTTTATTGAATGTAGATTATATCTCATCTCCTATTAGAGTCGCGACTATCACTAAAAGATCTGCGTTTATTATGTTCTTTTTGAGAGCCATAAGGCCTTATAGTTTGGATAAAAAGCAATATTGATCAAAGCACCTATCATTGCAGCGATAATGTCTTTTTGTGAATCCCATACATCTCCCTGTATTCCTAGAAACGCCATACCAAGTTCTGGGCACAAGATAGATGCTGCAAGCCACTCAAGTACTTCATAAAGTGTGGAGATAGAAACAATCATCGTAAAAGTAAAGAGTAGGGATGTTTTCACAGTATTTATACTGGGGCTGATCATTTCAAACATAATTCTAAAGGTAAGTAGTCCAAACAAGAAATGTACCAAGCGGTCAAAATGGTTTCTTTCAAAGCCAAAAAACTGTGTGATGATATCAAAATGTACCATCTCAGCATAAGTGTAATGTGATCCTAAAGAATGTAGACTAGCAAATATAAGAAGCAAGATGATGCTTAACACACTATAGTTATGTTTCTTATCCATCCATACGATGAGGGGAAAGACGAGGAATACAAGCACATTTTCAAGGAGCCAATCCTGCGGATATTTGGGATCGATCGCCATGATGATCCAAACAAGTACATAAAGAGCATAGACTAGCTTGTGTGATATTGGCATAGTCCCTCCTTTGTTCTTTGTATTATAGCACTAAGAAATATAACATAAGATAATAGTAAATGTGCCAATTACTTTGCCGTATACAAAACTGCCTTTTCCATGTGGAATGTAATACGTGCTATATGGTGACTTACCCGAATTAGCCACCTGTCAGCTTCAAGTTTACTGGTTCCTAAGGGTATGTTTATTTCATCTTTAGCCATCTTCTCTGTTATCATATTTCTATAGGGTTCCATAGATTTCATGATGTGTTTTTCATTCTTTTTCGCATATTTTCTGGCATCGGAAAATTTTTTGGAAGAAATGGCAGAGATGATCTTATTGTTGGCAGTGATAATATGCATATGTTCATTGTGAAGACCTGGAGATTTTTGTACAAGCATGGCTCTGTACTGTTCCTCTTCACAACGTTCGTGAAGACGTTGTGTATGATCCAGTATATGTATCAGTGATATCAATTTTTTCCACTTGGCATCTTTTCCCTGTTTTGGATCTATCTCATCAATATAGTGATATGTTTTGTCTAAAGCTGATTGGAGTAATATCAAATCGGATTTTTTGCCATCTTTTTCATCTCCGAGTATAAAGTTGATATGTTGTAAAAGTGCAATGAACTCAGCCTGTGCCGAGATACGTGCTGCTTCAAGTGCTAAAGGGGGCTCTTCGAGCAATCTTTTATCCAGTTTCTCAGTAAAGACCGGTTCTTTTGAGGGGATGATCTTTTCTATCATATGTGCAAATTGATAGGTAAAGGGCAGAACGATAAGGACACCCAGTACATTAAAAAAAGTATGAAAGGCGACGAGGGTTATTTCTGCATTTTGCATCAAAGCACCCGGTGCCAAAGTATCCCATACATAGATATAGGGTGAAATTAGGAAAATAGCCATCACTCCGGTAAACAGGTTGTAGATAACGTGGGAAAAACCTGTTCTTCGGACATTTACGGATCCTCCTATCGAAGCCATTAGTGCTGTGACCGTAGTTCCTACATCCATACCTATGACTAGTGCTGCAGCCTGCTCAAAATTGATTGCGTTGGCATAAAGTGCCGTTAGTGTCGCGGCTACTCCTGCACTTGAAGACTGAGTGATGAGTGTCGCTATAATACCCAGTGCGACCAGCTTCAGTATGCCTATCAATGAATCTGAAGGCAAGTTTTCAGGAGTGATGATCCCCTCAAAACCACTCATACCTTCCTGCAGTAAGGAGATTCCCACAAAGATCAAGCCGAAGCCAGCCAAGGTATATCCAAATGAAGCAATTTTATCTTTAAAAAAAAGTTTGAGTATGACACCAAGAAGTATGACAGGAAGGACGATTATACCAAGTTGGAGTTTGAATCCAAGCAGCGCAACCATCCAGCCGGTAATTGTCGTACCGATATTAGCACCAAATATAATTCCCAGTGCTTGGGGAAAGGTCATCAACCCTGCACCGACAAACCCGACAGCCGCAACAGTTGTGGCACTTGAAGATTGAAGCAGTGCCGTGCTAATTGCACCCGTTGTTGCCCCAGAATAAGGACTTTTAGTAAAACGCATCAATGCATTTCTGATCGTATCGCCAGCCATAGAGCGTAATCCCGCTGTCATAATAATCATCCCTAGCAGAAAAATACCCAATCCACCAGAAGCTTTGATTATCGTGATAATAAATGCATTTTCCATAGCTTCCCTTTTCTTGCTTCTTCTGTCATCCTGACTTCAGTTCTCATTTTATGTTATTATAGGATAAATATTTTTTAAAGGCAAAAATGATGGATAGAATCATCATAAAATCAGGTGACATTACCAAAGAAAATGTCTGTGCTATCGTCAATGCTGCAAACAGTTCGCTGATGGGTGGTGGAGGTGTGGATGGTGCGATACATAGAGCAGGGGGTACAGATATCCTGGAATCGTGCAAAAAGATACGTAAAGAGAAATACCCTGATGGGTTACCTACAGGAGAAGCTGTGGCAACAAATGCCGGAAATTTGCAGGCAAAGTATGTGATACACACTGTAGGACCAGTCTATCATCAATGTGCTGAGAATTGTTCTGAATTATTGGCATCATGTTACATAAATGCACTTCAGATAGCAGCAGGACTTGGATGTAAAGATATCGCTTTCCCTGCAATTTCCACAGGAATATACGGATACCCTAAAGAGAAAGCTGCTTCTATAGCTTATGATACAGTTAAGGGTTTTTTAGAAAATAGAGATGATATGAAAGCAAGTTTTGTTTTTCATAATGATGAAGATAAAGAAATGTTTATAAAAACCGTACAAGATAAATGTTGATAATACTCATTAAATTTGTTACTATTAAAAAAAAGGAGAAATATTATGTATCTATTTAGTTCAGAAGCTGTTTTATCTGGTCATCCCGGTAAGAAAAGAAAGAAAAAGTAAGTAAAGGTGTCTATCATTAGCGTACTCAAGGTATCAGTCGGTAGGAGATCTACTCTCCCCAAAGCATTTGGTTGATATGTCGTATTTCTTTATAAAAAATGCTGTCCTGATCATTTGAAACTTCAAGTTTGGGAAATGAAGACTCGATCAGTTTCTTCTCCTCTTTCATGGAATGGCTGCTTACA
>Ga0209013_10000871_pt1 | contig 27803 bp, 22 predicted proteins | sample Cruoilmetagenom2_FD_187291 | JGI IMG/M metagenome (GOLD analysis project Ga0209013, IMG submission 187291) | Oil polluted marine microbial communities from Coal Oil Point, Santa Barbara, California, USA - Sample 2 (SPAdes) (version 2) | ecosystem: Environmental > Aquatic > Marine > Oil seeps ...
GATAGGTTACTGAAAAATATGATGGGAATTCATTAAATAAAATATCGTGTATTGTTGTGATATATTTACATTTTTTATTTTTTATTAAAGGAATAACATATTGAAAATGAGCAAAGTCAATATTTTGAACTTTAATTAATTTAGGAATTTCATAAATCATTCGAAACACTCTTGATTTATTCTTGTAATGAATAAAACTCAAATTTTCAATACCTGTAAACTCCTTTTTTATGCTTTTATCTTCAAAACATCCAATAAAAAATTGAATTTCAGGATTCATTATTGCAACTTCCTTATAGAGTTCTTTTATATATGTTGTTGTGCCTTGAGGTTCCTTATTCAACAAATAACCATCAATAAAAACTTTTAGTTGCTCTTTTATATCCATAATTTATTAATAAGCAAGTCTTTGCAATTAATTTATTGTGTTTTTTAAAAAATTTGTCTGCATATATTCTATAGCCTTTTATCAAAAGGATCTCTCTTGTTTTGTTGAATCCAATAAAGTGGATAAAACTTATAGATGGTAAAAAAACAACTTGTTTTCCTATTAATTCCAATTTTTTGCAAAAATCAACGTCTTCGACATACATAAAATATTGTTCATCTAATCCTTTTACTTTATCCCAATATTTTTTCCTTGTTAATAAAAATGCTCCGGTTATCCAATCTACCTTCCTTAAAAATTCGGGAGTTTTAAAATTACCTGTTACAAATTCTTCCGATTCCATTTGGGATAGAGAAAATTTAATCAGTTGATATGGTTTTGGAAATTTTCCTACAGAGCGTTCATAAACTTGGTCTTTATTTAACATTTTAATTCCTAAGGCTCCAATTTCATCATCGTTTTTTATAATGTTCAATGCTTTCGAAATATTATTTAATAAAATCGTATCATGGTTTAACAGCAAAATATATTTTCCTCTACTAATTTTTACGGCTTCATTATTTCCCTTTGCAAAACCTAAGTTAGACCTACTTCTAATTATTCTAACTTTTTCATATTCCGTTTCAATTATAGTAGTCGTTTTATCTTTTGAATCGTTATCAAAAACTATTATTTCGTAATTTATATCATAACCAGTTTTAATTATAGAATTCAAGCAGTTCTTTATATACTTTTCACAATTATACGTAACAATTATTATGGAGAGTTCTATATTGTCCATATTTTAAATAAATGTATAAAAACCTAATCTTTTTTTTATATAATAGATACTTGCCATATTTAAACTAAAATGGGTTGCTAAACTTGCAATTGCTGCTCCGGTAATTCCGTATCTTGGAATTAAAATAGCATTTAGAACAATATTTTCAATTAAACAGAAAAACGTTAGATTTCTCATAATTTTTTGGTTATCGGTCATATTTAAAATTTGATCAACATTTCCTGAAAGAGCATTTACCAATACCCCAAAACTTAAAATTAAAAGTACGGTATCTCCTTGAGCAAATTCTTGTCCGAAATAGGCTAAAATATCAGTTCTAAAAACTTGAATAATTATGATTATGGGAATGGTTAACAAGGCGATAATATGAGTTGATTTTACTATAATTCTATGCAAAGTTATAAGATCATTTTTACTATAAAGTTCTGCTATTTTTGGTCCGATTACTACATTGATAACAATAATAATCAATAAACCAATCGATGCAATTTTAAAAGCTAAATTATAGATTCCCACTTCTTCTGAGGTCACCATTGCTCCCAACATAAAAATATCAGTCCAGTTTAACAGAAACAAAACCGTACTACTCAGCATCATTGGAAATGATAATTGAAAAAGTTTATTGGTTGAATAATTTTTTTTTGTTGCATAGTTCAATAAGGCGTATAGGATTAATTCAATTATAAAAACTATAGCAATACTCAATCCAAAACTCAAAATGGTAATAAATTCATTGGCATAGCTTTTTAAAAGCCAATAAAATATGCCTAAAAACAATAAGGAAGGCAATACAAACATAAAAAGATTATACTTTTTAAATTCTTTTGTGCCTCTGAAAAAATTCAAAAGTACTTCGTGAAACATTAAAGGAATAATGAAATAACTAAGAATTTTAAAGTACACAATAAGGGATTGATCCTTAAACAGATGTATAGCAATAATTTCTGATAAAAAAAATAAACTTATAGAAATTATCATCGATGAAATCAAGGTTATTGTCATAACCTTTTTAAGGAAATTTGTCTTTGGCTGTTTATCAAAATGATCTATATCTGTCAATAATCGAATGATAGCAACGGGCAGGCCAAAAGTAAAAACCAAAACCAATAATTGTGAAAAGGTAATAGCAATTGAATATCTACCAAACACTGCTGAACCAAAGGATCTAGTGATAAATAACATCACCAAATATGCTAATAAAAGACCAGTTATCTTAAAGACAAATGTTGAAACACCATTTAACAAAATTTCACTTAAGTCATAATTTTGCTTTAATTTCAAAAATGAGAAGCGTTTATTCATTTATAGCTCTTATAAAATATTGAGTGGTTAAAAATTCTTCAAATAGTCCAAATGTGATTTTATTGATATTTTTTTTAACTGATTTAGGCTTATAACTTTTCAATGCACTTTCAATAAATGATACTTTATAATGTGATTCTTTAAATAGTGAAATCATATCCTTTTTACAAAAGAATCTCAAGTGCGTATTATCAAACAAACCTTCATCTTCATATGAAAATGTTCCTTTTACATATATTTTGTACAAAGCTGTTAAGTTTCTAATATTAGGGATGCTAGCAATAAGTTCACCGTCTTTTTTTAGATTGAACTTTAAATTCTTCAAAGTTCCCAACGGATCAGATAGATGCTCTAAAATATCAGCCAAAATGATGACATCAAAATAATTTTTATATTCTTTCAAAGATATTTTTTCAATATCACCACAAATAAAGTTATCTAACTGTTCATATGAGGCTTTCTTTGATTCGTTATAATTTAAATCAATTCCAACAACCTCCTTTGCCAATCCAGACTTTTTTAAATAGATCAATGTATCTCCGTATCCTGCACCAATTTCTAAAACCTTAATAATTTCTTTTTTAGTAATTAAGTCTACTAATTCAAACCTAATGTTAGAATAGTAATCGTCATTTTTAGAAATCATAATTAGATGAATTGCAGATTTAATTTTAAATGTCTAAGCATATTATTAAACATTTATTTATAATTCACTAAATAATTATTTAATTGTTTAGTTAATATCCATAACAACATTAAACTGCCTAGCAAAGCCGCAAATTGAAAATATTTTTTGTTCAAAATGTTTTTGTCTAAAACACCAATTGCATCAAAATCAGAAATGATATTAACAATATTGTCTGTCCGTAATATGTCATCATTAAGCCATGATAACTGACTTAAAATTTGATTAGATATTTCAAAAAGCTCAATATCCTTCTCATTAGTTTCGGGTTCCTTTTGAGAAAATTCGATCGTAGATTTACTAACTTGATTTGCTGCTTCTATCAGAGCAACTTCTTTATATAGTGAACGTAATGAATCAATCTGAATTAAGTTATTTTGCAATATGGTAAGTTTTTGATCAAGCTCTTTGGATTTGACATCTCTGCTGTTTTTAAAATAATCATTCTCTACCAACCGAATTAATTCAGGGCTTAATTTTTTAAAAACGGTTTTTGAATTTGATTTTACTTTAATTTCATGGTAGCGATAATCATAATGATCAAGGCGTTTTTTAAAATCTTCTACCGTAAAATCTTTGGTGTAAACAGAATCTGTTTTTCTTAAATATTCATCATACGACAATAATAAATTTCTTTTTGGTCGATAAGCAGTTACATCAATATCCGTTATTCCTGAGACTTCCTTTGTCGATAAATTTAATACTTGTGATAGAGATACAGTATCCTTTTTCTTAATTAAATCCGTTAAATAATCTACTTGTTTATACAGTTGAACTCCACTTCCAAAATTTGTTTCCAAAATCATTTTTGAATTGTATTCTTTGGGCCTTGAATAATCCCAAACAAAGCCTACAACAGCTCCTAGTACAATAGCCAATCCAAGTTTTACAAAGTGACTTTTTATAAAAATTAGAAGAAGAATAAAATAATGAAAAATGTTTAGGAAAATATCACCAATAAAATTGAAAAAGTTTTTGATCCCTAAACCTATTACTTTAAATAAAGTTCCTAAATCGACCTCTTCATCTTGAATCTTAGAATTAGTTGAATTTTGTATCTGCTTTTTGTCTTTCATAGAAAAAAGAATAATTATTAATAGGTAAAAATACTTATTTAAGTTAGTAACGCAAATAAATTGGTTAACTTATTAAAACCTGAAAGAAACAGGTGGGATAAAATATTTTAATCCCACCTGTTGTGAAAACTCATTTTTAAGAAGTTATGATTATTTAAAAGTTAATAACTAATGTTGAAGTAAATCTATTATTGTCATGTTCTAATTTTGCGGGTTCAACGCCATCAATATTCAAGAATTGGTATTGATCAGAATATGAATACTTATCATAAGCAAAATCTAATTTTAAATTTTGCGTAAATTTAACGCCTAACCCGAAAGAGTATCCGGTTAGATCAAATGAAGAATCAGCATTTTTATATGGATTTTGAATCAACCTGTATCCACCTCTAAAACTCAATATGTTATATCTCCACTCTGTACCTATTTTAAAAGAAGAAGTATTTCTCAATCTATTTGACATTTCCTGATTTTCGTCAATAAACTCACCTGATGGTGTTAATTTGGTTTCATTATATGGTTGATAGATGTAGTCAAGACTTACCAAGCCCGTTTTCCCAAAAATATAAGCAATACTACCGGTCAATTTACTGGATGTTTTTATTTCATAATCAAAATAATTTGGCTCGTAATTTTCTTTATAAGGTTCCTGACTGTTGTTGCTTACTATGATAGTAATTTCTTCAATAAAACGTTCCGATATATGAAACCTTATAGGAAACTGGTATGAAATTCCCAAGCGTAAATTTTGTACAGGTTTTACAATGGCTCCAATTCCCAGATTAAAACCATTGCCTAATGTTCTTAAATATTCGTTGGTATAAGCACGTAAAGTATTACCATTTCCGTCATTATTCTCCTCTTCATATTTTGCGTGTTGATAAAAGCTAAGATGTTGAAAATTTAAAGATGCCCCTACATATAATATATCTTCGTATTGTGTGGCAAAACTAAATGAAAGTCTATCAAGAGTTCCATCCGTAAAATTTCCAAAAAATTGATTATCGACATTTTCATAATAAATATTGTTGGTTTCATCATCATCATAATTTAAATAGGGATCGTCAACAAAGTCTGCAACTCCACTATTACCTTCCACTATATAATTTTCATCAAAATTCTTGATCAGATTATAGTTAATTCCGAAAGCAATTTTTTTGAATTTTGAATCGCCATATATTTTTAAGGCATAAACACCACCTATCTGCGAAAACCTGACATAATCTTCACTATTATTAATGGTATTTCCGTAAAAGGAAGTAGTGATATCGCTGTCTCTGTAACTCAAGGTTGATGAAATTTCGGCATTATTAAAAACAGCTAAGCCTGCAGGGTTAATATCTACAGCTGTCATATCGCCGCCCAGAGCTCCAAAAGCACCGCTTAAGCCTGTATAGCGTGCAGTACCATAATTATCATCGGTAGAAAAAAGTACGGCTTCATCTGTATAGCTCAGAGTTTGCGCTTTTAAAATAAATGAGGATATAAGAACTATGACAAATAGTATTTTTTTCATAGAATTTTACTAAAAATTAAAAACCAGAGTAGAAGTAAACCTGGTGTTGTCAAATTCCAGATTCGCTGGTTCAACACCGTCTATGTTCAAAAATTGGTACTGCCCGGAATTTGTGGAATTATCATAGGCAAAATCTAATTTGAAATACCGCGTAAATTTAATGCCTAACCCAAAGGAGTATCCGGTTAGATCAAAAGAAGAATCGGCATTTTTATATGGATTTTGAATCAACCTGTAACCACCTCTAAAACTCCATAATTTATATCTCCATTCAGTGCCAAGTTTAAAGGATGAAGTATTTCGTAAGCCATTTGATAGATCATTATTTTCATCAATAAATGCACTTGAAGGAGATAAATTCGTGTTTTTATAACTTTGGTAGATATAATCAAAACTAATTAAACCTGTTTGACCAAAAATATAAGCAAAACTACCTGTAAATTTACTAGGGGTCTTCAAACTATAATCATAGAAATTTGGGTCATAATACTCAACATAAACTTCGTTATTATTACTTACGATAATTTCTAAATATTCATCAAATCTTTCAGATAGATTATACCAGATCGGAGATTGATAGGATGCCCCAATCCGCAAATTTTGATTGGGTCTTAAAATTGCCCCCAGGCCAAAATTAAATCCATTTCCGTAAGTTGATAAAGTTTGATTGTTATAAGCATCCAACAGATTACCATCACCATCGTTATTGTACTCTTCATAGACTGTATTCTGAAAATAATTGATATTTTGGAACGCAAAGGATGCTCCTAAATAAAGTAGGTCTTTGTATTGTGTAGCAAAACTGAAAGAAAAACGATCATTGATACCCGACGTATAATTGCTAAAAAATTGATTGTCTACATTTTCATAGTAAACGTTATTCGATTCATTATCATCATAGTTTAAAAAAGGGTCATCCACAAAATCAGGAATACCACTATTGCCTTCGGCAATGAAGTTATTGTTAAAATCTTTTATGATATTATAATTAAATCCAACAGCAAATTTTTTCCAATCACTATGTGCATAACTATTCATTGCAAGAACACCGCCAATTTGAGAAAATCTAAAATAATCATCATTGGTTCTTATTGGATTACCGTAAAAAGATGTATTGATCTTGGTATCCCTATAACTCAAAGATGTTGAAAATTCACCATGATTGTAAACTGCCAATCCTGCGGGATTGATATCTACTGCGGTCATGTCTCCCCCTAAGGCACCAAAAGAACCACTCATTCCAACAAACCTGGCTGTACCATAGTTGTCATCTGTTGAAAAAAGTACAGCTTGATCAGTGTAACTTAGAGTTTGTGCTTGTAGAACAAGAGTTGATAATATTAAACTAAATAGTAATATTTTTTTCATATGAATATATTTTATTTTTATCTTCTTGATCCTGAAGATCTACCGCCGCTTGATCCAGAAGAACCGGATGAAGAACCAGATGAAGATCTTGAATAACCAGATGAAGAACTAGATGAAGATCTTGAATTACCAGAAGAGGAACCAGAAGAAGATCGATTATAGCTACTTGTTCTTTTAGCCGAACCGGTATTCGCTCTTTTCGACTGACTACTTTTACTACTTCTGTAAGCATTGGAGGCACTATAAGAAACTCTGTTACCTGTTGAACTCTTAGCATAATTTTTTGAGTCACTTCGTTTGACAAAGGATCTATTTGAATAATTATTTCCAGTATTAGCTTTCATATAAGATGCTTGTCGTCTTCCTGAACTTCTTACCCCGCTTGAGCCGCTTCTACTGCCACTTGAGCCACTCCTGTAACTTGGAGTTGAACGGTTCATTGAGGAATTACTTCTATTATAACTTCTTGATCTTGTACTGCTACTGCTTGAATTGCTTCTGCTATTTTGATTGTAATTGGCACTCCTGCTAGTTGCGCCTTTTCTATTGCTATTGTTGTTTTTTACAAAATCATTGGTTTTGCTTCTATACCTGGCAGAATTTGTAGCTACTCTTCTGCCGGATGTACCTGATGTTCTGTAATAATTACGAGAAGAAGATCGTGTATTATTAACATTTTGGGTGTTAAATCGATTGGTATTGTGAGCGTATCTCTTTCCGTAGGTAGAATTCCCATAATAAGGAGGGTAATAACCAGGGTAATATCCCCAACCATATCCGGGGTATCCCCAATAGCCACCCCAATATCCATAACCGTAACCATATCCATAACAAGGATATCCCCATCCATAATAACCCCTTCCATAACCGTACCCACAACCCCATGGATTATAGTATCCGCCATATCCATAACCAAATCCTACATGAAAACTAATACTAACATCAGTAGAATACTCCCATGGGGGGTAACCTTCGTTATATTGTTCCTCCACATATAGTGTATCAGTATCTTGATATCCGTCATAGTCATCTATATCCGTAAATATTTCTTCCTGGCCATCTAATTCTCCCGAAAAATAAGTTCCATAATAATCTGATCGTGTGTCCTTAACAAGCACAACTTCTTTCTTAACTTCATTTGATCCATAAATACCATCATCATTGTAGGCATTTTGTGAAGAACTACAAGACGTAAAACTTAGTATTAATAAACCCAAAGGAACAATAGAAAAAAGAAAAGTTTTTATTGAAGTAAAGTTTTTCATAGTGAATTATTTTTATTGTTGTAAGATAAAAAAAAGTTAGCTTTGCAGCCTAATTTTTATTTTCATTATTAATAATACAATATTTATGCCAAAAATTAATTTTTATGGGTAAGAAATTGACTAAAAGAGGAGAAGACTATTCGAAATGGTATAATGAATTAGTTATTAAGGCCGATCTTGCCGAAAATTCTGGTGTGAGGGGAATGATGGTTATTAAGCCTTATGGATATGCTATTTGGGAAAAAATGCAAGCCGAATTGGATAGAATGTTCAAAGAAACGGGGCATGAAAATGCTTACTTTCCTTTGTTGATACCCAAATCATATTTTAATAAAGAAGCAAGCCATGTTGATGGTTTTGCAAAAGAATGTGCTGTTGTTACACATTACAGATTAAAAAACAGTGATGATGGCAAAGGAATTGTTGTTGATGAAAGTGCAAAATTAGAAGAAGAGTTAATTATTAGACCAACTTCGGAAACCATTATTTGGGATTCCTTTAAAAAATGGATACAATCTTATAGAGACCTGCCTTTATTGATAAATCAATGGTCCAATGTAGTTCGTTGGGAAATGCGAACACGTTTGTTTTTACGTACTGCAGAATTTTTATGGCAGGAGGGTCATACTGCTCATGAAACAAAACAGGAGGCTATTGATGAAACGCGAAAAATGCAGGGTGTTTATGCTGAGTTTGCCGAGAATTATATGGCAATGCCTGTAATTAAGGGCACCAAAACTGAAAGTGAACGATTTGCAGGTGCTCTTGATACTTACACTATAGAGGCCTTGATGCAAGATGGTAAGGCTTTGCAAGCAGGTACTTCTCATTTCTTAGGTCAAAATTTTGCCAAAGCTTTTGATGTTAAGTATACAACTAAGGAAGGTAAACAAGATTATGTTTGGGCAACGTCATGGGGTGTTTCAACCAGGTTAATGGGAGCATTGGTTATGACTCATAGTGATGATTTTGGTCTGGTTTTACCTCCTAAATTGGCACCAATTCAATTGGTGATAGTTCCTATTTATAGAAATGATGAACAATTGGAAGAAATAAATACTAAGGTCGAAACTCTGGTCAGTAAAATGAAAGCTCAAGGTGTTTCCGTAAAATATGATAACAGAACAACACAGAAACCAGGTTGGAAATTTGCAGAATACGAACTAAAAGGAGTTCCTTTAAGAATTGCAATTGGGCCAAGGGATATCGAAAACAATACGGTTGAATTAGCAAGAAGAGATACTTTGAGTAAAGAGATTGTTAGTCAGGAAAATCTTGTCAAAACTGTGGTATCCTTATTAGATGAAATTCAAGAAAATTTATTTAAAAAGGCTTTAAATTTTAGAAATGAGTTAATAAATGAAGTAAATGATTTTGACGAATTTAAAGATGTATTAGAAAATAAAGGAGGGTTTATTTCTGCACATTGGGATGGAACATCTGAGACTGAAGATAAAATTAAAAATATGACTAAAGCAACGATAAGATGTATTCCTTTAAATGCTGCTGATGAGGAAGGATTATGCGTTTTGACTGGTGCTAAATCTTCCAGGAGAGTTTTGTTTGCAAAGGCATATTGAAAAATATAAAAAAAAATTAAAAAGTACTTGCAGAGTTGAAATATTGTATTAATTTTGCACTCGCTTTAATAAATTAAGGTAAAAAGCCTGGCCCGTTCGTCTATCGGCTAGGACGCCAGGTTTTCATCCTGGTAAGAGGGGTTCGATTCCCCTACGGGCTACAATTTTGTTCTAAAACAATTAAATTAAATACTATGGCAAATCATAAGTCAGCTTTAAAGAGAATAAGAAGTAACGAAACTAAGCATTTGAGAAATAAGTATCAACATAAAACTACTCGTAATGCTATTAAAGATTTACGTGAAGTAGAAGTGAAAAAGGATGCTGAAGCACTTTTGACTGGTGTGCTTTCAATGGTGGATAAATTGGCTAAAAACAATATTATTCACAATAATAAAGCAGCTAATTTAAAATCTAAATTAACTAAGCACGTTGCGGCGTTATAATTAAGGCTAAATAAATCATTTATTAGGCATTCCTTTTGGTCTGCCTTTTTTTTTGGTTTTTATTTACCATTCATAAATTCTATCTGCATCTAATCTTATTAAAATAAATAGTAAAATTGTAAAACCCCAAAGAGAAGAACCTCCATAGCTAAAAAAGGGTAATGGTATTCCAATGGTAGGTAACAAGCCCAGAACCATTCCAACATTAATGGTAAAATGGAAAAAGAATATTGCCACTGTTGCATAAGCAAATACTTTGCTGAACGTTGATTTCTGCCTATCGGCAATAAAAAGTAACCTTATTAAAAAAGCCATAAATAATAAAATAACAAAACTGCTGCCTAAAAACCCCCATTCTTCACCAACTACACTATAAATATAATCGGTTTGTTGTTCGGGAACAAAATTTCCTTGTGTCCTGTCTCCTTGCAAGAAACCTTTACCACTTAATCCACCTGAACCAATTGTGGTTACTGACTGTGCCGTGTTGTAACCTATGCCTTGTGTATCGGCTGTTTTACCCAATAATATATCGAACCTATCTCTGTGGCGTTGTTCAAAAACATTATTAAAAACATAGTCAACACTAAAAATAAATAGTCCAGTAATAAAATAAACCAGAATAAACCGCAACCAATTGTTCCGCAGGAATTTTTTGTTTTTATGATTTAAATAAATAAAAAGTAAAGTGATAAAAATAATCGCGATAATGATGGTTTTAGCATAACCAAAATATAGGGTGATGATAAATATCGTTAAAGCTAAAAATCCTATAACCAAATAATACAATGGCAAACCAAACCGATAGAATACTAGAATCAAGGAAATATATACCAAGGCAGAACCCGGATCCGGCTGCAAAGTTATAAGGATGGCTGGTAAAAATATAATACCAAAAGCTTTAAGTTGATTTGGCAATTTTTTCAAATCCTGATTTCTCTCATTTAAATAATTTGCAATCGCTAATGCAGTTGCGGTTTTTGCAAATTCTGAAGGTTGTATACCAAATGACCCGAAACTATACCAAGAAGTAGCACCATTAATGTTATTTCCAAATAGGAATAAACCAAGCAAAGTTAAGATTGAAATCACATAAAAAACTCCGGAAAACTGTTCATAAAACTTTTTGTCAATGGCTAAAATGATGATGATCAGTATAAAGCTTAATAATATCCAGATGAATTGTTTACCATATTTAGCTGAAAAATCAAAAATTTCATATTCTATTTCCGAAAAAGTAGCAGCATAGATACTCAGCCAACCTAAAAAAATAAAGATCAGATACATGATGATCAATAACCAATCAACTCCTTTGAATATGTTATTTTTCCTTTTGCGCAACGTAATTTTCTATTTCGAGTTGTTTACTGTATTCTTCTTCTAAACTTCCATTGAGCATCCTCTCTTCGAGCCATTCTCTCTTAATGGATCCATTGATATACTTCTCTATCATCAAACTGGCAATCGGAGCAGCCCATCTCGAGCCCCAATATCCATTTTCAACAAATACGGCTATGGCAATTTTCGGATTGTCTTTGGGGGCAAAAGCGATAAAAATAGAATGATCGGTAAATTGTATTCTTTCCCCATTTATTCGTTTGAAATTTTCTGCTGTACCTGTTTTTCCACATAATTCAATATTACTAATTTTTGACCCTCTGGCTGTTCCTTTTTCAAAAACATCAAACATACCTTGAATAACTGGTTCAAAATGCTTAGCATCAATAGAGGTATATTTAGGTGTTGAATATGTTTTATTGTAAACGATACTGTCTCCTATTTTTTTAAGTATATGAGGCGTGTAATAAAAGCCTCTGTTTGCAATTGCGGCTGTCATATTTGCCAGCTGAATAGGTGTGGTTAAAACTTCACCCTGACCGATAGCATTTGAAATCGTGGTTATTGCTTTCCATCTCCCGTTGGGATAATACCTATCGTATAATTTTGAATCAGGAATTAATCCTTTTTGTCCGGAAGGTAAATCATAACCCAAATAATTTCCCAGACCAAAACTTTTTACATGTTCGCTCCAAACATCCATGCCTACTGATGGAGAATCATATTTTTCGATAGTTTTGCGATAAACATTAGAAAAATATGCATTGCATGAGCGATAAATACCCGTATTAAGTCTGATGGGTGCGCCAACAATACCACAATGACATTTCATAAATCCTCCTCTACCATATTTATATCCATGATAACAATAAAATGCAGTATTCGTATCTATAACATTTTCTTGTAAGGCAACCAAAGCATTGATAAGTTTAAATGGTGATCCCGGAGGATATTGAGCTTGTAGGCCTCTATCAAGCATCGGCTTTTTAATGGTATCATTAAATAGTAAAACCGAATTTTTTGAACGTTTTCTGCCCACCAACATATTGGGGTCATAACTTGGTAAGGAAACCAGTGAAAGAATTTCTCCTGAAGAAGGTTCAATAGCAACAATACCACCGCGTTTATTGATCATTAAATTTTCTGCATATAACTGTAGATCAATATCTAACGTTAGTGTTATATCTTTTCCGGGTACCGAAAGTGTATCATAGATACCATCTTTATATGGTCCTATTTCTTTATTAAATCTATTTTTTTGGATGAAATTAACTCCTTTTTCTCCACGTAAAACCAGTTCATATTGCTTTTCTATTCCGTGATAGCCTACCAATTCGCCTAATTGATAATAGCTGTTCTTTTCTAGTATTTTTTCATTTACTTCACTAATATATCCTAAAACATTGGCAGAAGATTTCAAGGGGTATTGGCGCAAGAATCTTTTTTGGATATAAAATCCTTTATATTTGTACATCTTTTCTTGAAGATATGCGTAGTCCTCTTTGGACAACTGACCAACAAAAATAGATGGAATACGAGGAGAATAATTTTTAGTCCTGTTATATTTTTTTATAAATTCTTCCTTTGTGATTTTTAAAAGGTTACAAAACTCCAAGGTATCAAGAGGCTCAACATCCTTAGGTATGATCATTATATCGTACGAGCTTTGATTAGCAACCAGAAGTTTTCCATTTCTATCGTAAATATACCCGCGGTCCGGATATGCATATTTAATAGTAACCGCTGAGTTGTTTAATGGATTTTGTCTGTACTTATCACTGATCAATTGCAAAAAAAGTAAGCGGCCTATAAAAATAGTACCTACGGCAATGATCAAAAAGTACAGCAATGATTTTCTTGGCATATTCTATCTTTTTCTGGAAATAAAAGTAAAAATTATCATGATTAAAATAATGGTAAAGATACTTGTTAAAAAAGTTTTAATGATGATAATTCCAAAATTACTCCATTTGAAATATTCTAATCCAAATACTATAAAATGATGTACAAAAGTTAAAATTAATATGTAAATGAAAGATTTAAAATATGGTAATTTGAATAGGCTTGTCGCACTGTAATCTATTTCTCTTTTTCCAATGACACTTTTTAAAACAGGAATTCTAATAAATGCTATAAAAAGTGTCGCCGCAGCGTTTATTCCTCCTGAGTTAGAAAATATATCAATAGATAGTCCCAATAAAAAACTAAGCAAAATTAATACTCCGTCCTGTTTTTTAATAGGGTATAAGAAAATAAAGATAACATATAGAAAGGGATTAATATAGCCCAGAAAATTTATATGGTTCAATACGACTATTTGAATTAAAATTAATCCTATAAATATTAAGGTTGTATTTATGTTTTCTTTATTCATTAGAAGTCTTTTCTTCCAGAGATTTGATTTCTTGTTTATCCAAATTGTCAATGATTTCCACAAAACCAATGGAACTCATGTCATTAAATAGTGTTATATTGATAAACTCGTAAGTGTTATTTTTTGTTTTAAAATCTTTAATTGTTCCTACCGGAATTCCTTCGGGAAAAATTGTGGATCTACCGCCGGTAATTATTGTATCACCTTTATAGATCGCTGCTTGAATTGGTAAATCAAGTAATTGTACCGTATTATAATTATCATTGTCCCAACTCAAACTTCCAAAATGGTTACTGTTTAAAAGCTTTACATTGATTCGGGAATTTACATTAAGTATAGATAGAACGGTGGAGTAATTTCTTGATATACTTTGAGTTATCCCTATAATACCTTTACTGTTAATTACTCCTAAATCGGATTTTACACCACTTTTGCTTCCTTTGTCCAAGGTTAGATAGTTGTTGTTCTTACGGTAACTATTATTGATAACTTTAGCAGAAGTATAAGTGTATTTCTGCTTGTAATTTAATGTGTCAATAACCAACGAATCATGTTGTATTATTGATTCTTCTTGAAGATTCAATAAATTTTTTAAGTATACATTTTCTTCAGACAAGCGTAAATTTTCTCTTTTTAAAAAAAGGAATTCTTTAAAATTATTTATTTTGTTGTAGATACCTCCTGAAACAAAATTTGCCGAGTTTACAAATTTGCTCTTGTGATAAGTATGGCTTTGAATGGTGAAAAATAAAGCTATTGATTCAAGCAACAAAAACAAGATAAAAAATTTATTCTTGTAAAAGAAAGAAATTATTTGTTGCATATTGTAATATTAATATTCTATCTCATTAAAATACTTTTGTATTTTTCCAAATCCTTTAAAGCAGTACCTGTACCTCTAACAACTGCTCTTAAAGGGTCTTCTGCCACATAAACCGGAAGATCGGTTTTTCGGGATAAACGTCTATCCAATCCTCTTAACATTGAACCACCTCCGGCAAGGTAAATACCTGTATTATAAATATCTGCAGCTAATTCGGGTGGAGTTTCCGATAAGGTTTCCATCACCACATCTTCAATTCTTAAAATTGATTTTTCAAGAGCTTTGGCAATTTCTCTATACGACAATTCAATTTGTTTAGGTTTACCGCTTAACAAATCCCTTCCTTGAATTAATATATCATCCGGCGGGCTGTCCAATTCTTCAGTGGCCGCACCTATTTGAATTTTTATTTTTTCTGCAGTAGTTTCACCTACGTAGAGATTGTGTTGCGTACGCATATACATTGAAATATCACTTGTAAATACATCACCAGCTACTTTTACCGATTTATCACAAACAATTCCACCTAAAGCGATAACAGCAATTTCAGTTGTTCCACCGCCAATATCTATGATCATATTTCCTTTAGGTTGCATAATATCAATTCCAATACCGATAGCTGCCGCCATTGGTTCGTAAATTAAATATATTTCTTTGGCATTCATTTGTTCGGCCGAATCACGTACAGCACGTTTTTCAACCTCTGTAATACCTGATGGAATACAAATTACCATTCTTAGAGAAGGACGAAAAAAACGTTTTTTTATAGTAGGGATGTTTCTGATAAACTCTCTGATCATTTGTTCAGAAGCTTCAAAATCAGCAATAACACCATCTTTCAATGGTCTTATCGTTTTGATGTTTTCATGAGTTTTACCTTGCATTAAATTGGCTTTTTTACCAATTGCAATTATCTTTTTTGTTGTTCTGTCCATTGCAACAATTGAAGGACTATCAACTACAACTTTTCCTTTGTGAATGATTAAAGTATTTGCGGTACCAAGATCGATAGCAATATCTTCTGTCATAAAATCAAAAAAACCCATAAATTATATTATAATTAAGATGTTTGTACTGTGAATTTCACAAATGTAATAAATTTACACAATTCATTACACTAACGACATAAAATAGTTTAGAGTATTTTACATCATTAATAATATTATTTTTTTCTTTGAGTTAATCAGGGGAAATCTTGGTTACAAATATACAGAACTCAATTTAATGTTTAAAATGCCTGGTTCCGGTAAAAACCATTGACATATTATGTTGGTCGCAATAATCAATGGATAGTTTATCTTTAATTGATCCTCCCGGTTGAATAACAGAAGTGATACCAGCCTTGTCAGCGATCTCAACGCAGTCTGGAAAAGGAAAAAACGCATCACTTGCCATTACAGAACCTTTTAGATCAAAATTAAAATGATTTGCTTTTACAATGGCTTGGTTTAAAGCATCTACACGGGAAGTTTGCCCCGTTCCACTGGCGCATAGTTGTTTGTTCTTTACCAAAACAATGGTATTTGATTTGGTATGTTTACAAATTTTTGACGCAAATAATAAATCATCTATTTCATTATCACTTGGATACAGTTTTGTGGCTTTAGATAAGTGAGATTTCTCATCGGTTATATTATCTTTTTCCTGTGATAACACACCATTTAGTGCAGTTCTGAAATTAGATTCAGGTAATTCAATATCTTTTTGAATCAAAATAATTCTATTTTTCTTGCCTTTTAATATTTCCAAGGCCTTTTCATCGTATTTCGGAGCAATTACAACTTCGCAAAATAATTTATGAATTTCTTCCGCAACAGCAGAATCAATTTTAGTATTAGCAATTAAAACGCCACCAAAGGCAGATTGGGGATCACCAGCCAAAGCATCGATATATGCTTGTAAAATTGTTTCTCTTTGAGATAATCCACAGGCATTATTATGTTTTAAGATGGCAAATGTTGGCCCCGAAGTTTCCGGGCTAAATTCATTCATTAGATTCACAGCAGCATCAACATCCAGTAGGTTATTATAGGATAATTCTTTCCCGTGTAATTTTTCAAATAGATCGTCTAAATTACCAAAGAAATAGCCATTTTGATGTGGGTTTTCACCATAACGCAAAGTACTCACCTGGTCAAAACTTTCTCTAAATGCAATATCATTATTTTTTTGGTTTAAATATTTGAAAATTGCCGTGTCATAATGACTGGATACACCAAAAGCTTTAGCAGCAAATTTTTTGCGGTCTTCTATGGTGATTTCACCTTTGTTTTCTGATAGTATTTTTAAAAATTCGTCGTATTGAATCATGGAAGAAACACAAAAAACATCTTTGAAATTTTTCGCTGCTGCTCTAATTAAAGAGATGCCACCTATATCAATTTTTTCGATAATATCTTGTTCGGCTGCATCAATGGCAACAGTTTTTTCAAAGGGATATAAATCAACAATTACGATGTCAATTTCAGGAATTTCGTATTCAGTCAATTGTACCACATCACCATCATTGTCTCTTCTGCTTAAAATGCCTCCAAATACTTTTGGATGTAATGTTTTCACCCTACCGCCAAGAATAGAAGGGTATGAAGTCAGATCCTCCACAGGGATAACATTAATTCCCATTTCTTTAATGAATTTTTCAGTACCGCCAGTAGAATATATAGTTACTTCTAACTCATTTAATTTTTTTACGATAGGCTCTAAACCGTCTTTATGAAATACTGAAATCAATGCAGATTTTACTTTTTTTGATGTGCTCATGGTTTTGTAATAAATTTTTTGCAAAATTACTAAAACACAAGTTTTTGGGCAACTTAATAACAAGAATTAAATGTTATTTTTTTTAAATTCCATCAATGAAATTTTACTGTAATTTGTTTTAAATAATTTGTTTTAAATTTAGCAGGATATTAAACTAATGGAAAATATAAAATTGGGTTTAAAACACAATTGGAAACAATTTGTTTTATTGATCATCGTAAATTCTTTTGTTGGTGGAATGGTAGGCTTGGAAAGAACCATTTTACCCCAATTGGCAGAGGAAAAATTTGGATTAATTGTTAAGACAGCAATTTTATCATTTATTGTAGTTTTTGGTATTACCAAAGCCATAACAAATTATTTTACAGGAGCTTTTGCGAATAAGGTTGGAAGGAAGAACCTTTTGATAATTGGGTGGATCATAGCAATTCCAATTCCGTTTATTTTGATTTATGCCAACAGTTGGTCATGGATCGTTTTTGCAAATCTCCTTTTAGGAATTAACCAAGGTTTAACCTGGTCAAGTACGGTGGTTATGAAAATTGATCTGGTTGGTGAAAAGGATCGTGGTCTGGCCATGGGATTAAATGAGTCTGCAGGTTATTTGGCTGTTGGAGGTGTAGCTTTTTTAACAGGTTGGATAGCTTCAAATTATGGGCTGCTTCCGTACCCGTTTTATATTGGGATCATTCTTTCCATATTAGGATTAATATTCTCCATCTTTTTTATCAGGGATACCAAGCATCATGTTGCCATTGAATCACAAAGTAGTACAATAACCTTACATAAAAATATTTTTTGGGAAACTACATGGAAAAACAAAAATTTAGGCTCTATATCGCAAGCCGGATTGGTTAATAATTTGAACGATGGTATGATATGGGGTTTGTTTCCTATACTTTTGGCAAGCTTGAATTTTAATTTAGAACAAATAGGAGTGATCGTTGCGGTATATCCTACGGTTTGGGGTTTAGGTCAATTATTTACCGGGAAACTTGCTGATATATTACCAAAGAAGCAAATGTTATTTTGGGGAATGTTTGTTCAAGGTCTGGCATTATATCTAATGACCTTTTCTGAATCTCTGTCTCAATTTATCATTTTGTCAGTTGTATTAGGACTAGGAACTGCCTTTGTTTATCCGACTTTTTTAGCAGGAATAGCCGAATATACTAATCCGAAGCAACGTGCAGAAAGTATTGGTATTTTTAGATTATGGCGTGATCTGGGTTATGCAATAGGAGCAATTCTCACAGGTGTAGTGGCTGATAGTTTTGGAATTTTATATTCTGTAAAGTTGATTGCGATCCTTACCATTGTTTCTTCAATTATTATTTTAGTAAGAATGGAGAATAGACGAAAAATTTAAAAGTTTCTTGTATGTTGAATCATTTGAATTTGTATAATCTTTGAAAAGTATCTTAAACTGACAAAGCTCAAAAAGAACAATGATCGATAGTTAATGTTGCTACCTGTTCGCAAACAAATTCTAGTAATTTTTCATCTTCTTTTGTAAAAGGAGATTTTTGATGGGAATCTATATCTATCTGACCGATATTTTCACCATTTTTAAAAATAGGTATTACAATTTCTGATTTTACTGCAATTCCGCAAGAAATATAATTGTTTTGTTCGCTTACATCCTGTACTACAAAATTTTTATTGGTCAATGCTACTTGACCACAAATACCTTTTCCAAAAGGAATGATAATATGCTCCGTTGGTTTTCCCGAATACTGGGCTAATTTTAATTCTTGTTTGTCACCATTTTTAAAATAAAACCCCACCCAATCATAATAATTAATATTACTCCTTAAATAGTCACAAATAACTTGTAACGTTTCTTCGATATTAACATTTTCACCAATTATGTGAATAATTTTATTTTTTAGTTTATTAATATGCATTTACTTTGCTTTACATTTGAGAACAAAAATACAATTCCTTGAAAAAAAATAGAACCATATTTATTTTTTTAGTAAAATTTTTTGCTACTTACTTCATTCTTTCTGGTATATATTCAATCTATTTAAAACGAACCCAACAAAAAGGTGATTTATTTTCCTGTTCGCCAATAACTGAAACCGTAGCAAATCATGTTCAAAGAACTGCGAATATATTAGGTTATGATGCTTATGTTGAGCAAAATACGAATGAATTGTCAATGAAGTTTATCTTAAATGGTGAATATGTATCAAGAATAATTGAAGGTTGCAATTCGTTTAGTGTGATAATTTTATTTTTATCCTTTATAATTGCTTTTTCGGGTAGTTTTAAAGCAACATTTTTATTTGGTTTGTTTGGGAGTGTATTGATATATATGACCAATATACTTCGTATCATAGCCTTAAGTATTTTGTATTATAGATTACCAAAATACCAAGATATATTACATAATTTACTTTTCCCGGCAGTAATTTATGGATTGACTTTTGTTTTATGGATCACCTGGGTTAAATTTTATTCAAATATTAATAAAAATGCATCTAAAAAAACGATATAGAATAATATTCATTGGGTTTTTGTTTTTATTACTGGTAATGGTAAGGGCATTTGAAGGTGATTTGTTTTATGATCCCTTTATTGAGTATTTTATAAATGATTATTTACATAAGCCAATACCTGTTTTTAGTGGTTCAAAATTATTGCTTAGTTTATTTTTTAGATATGCATTAAATACCGTAATTTCGTTAGTTATCATATACTTAGCCTTTCAGAATAAGGATTTTTTAAAATTTTCTGTAAAATTCTATATTGTTGCTTTTATTGTGTTAACTTTTACTTATTTGATGATTTTAAAGGGCGAATTGGTACATGGATATTTATTTGCTTTTTATGTTAGAAGATTCATCATTCATCCTTTGTTTGTGTTATTGCTTCTCCCTGCATTTTATTACAAACAATTAACTTCAAAAGAAATATTTTAACATTTTATTAAAATAAATCGTGATTTTTAATGTTACATTTGTTACCATGTTACAGGTACTACATAAAATACTGGCCATTATTATTGCTTTTGTAATATTGTTTTCTACTTTATCATTTACAGTTGAAAAGCATGTGTGTATGGGTGAAATAACAGATGTTTCTTATTTTACTGTAGCAGAAACTTGTGGAATGACAGTTGAAGATTGTGATATTGAAAACCCTTCTGAAACTAAAATTCAACAAGAGAAATGTTGTAATAATATTCAGGAATTGATCGAGGGGAACCAAACAGAGCAACAAGCAATTGATAGTTTTGAATTAAGTCAAGTTCAATTTGTTTTAGCATACACCTATTCTTACTTAGGTTTATTTGATGAATATAAGGGAGCAATTCCTTTTAATGATTATAACCCACCTCTGGTAAACAAGAACATACAGGTTCTTTACCAAACTTTCCTTATTTGATTTATTAGTATTTTAAAAGTTAACTTGTGTAAATTATTTCACAAGAGATATTTTTTGTGGTATAGTTTCCTTCCACACTATTAAAAATCAAATAAATTATTAAATAATGCTTAATAAGGTCATACGTTATTTTCTTGAAAACAAGTTAATAACATTTATATTACTCACTGCTTTTATTCTTGGCGGAATTGTAACTGCACCCTTCAATTGGGAAACCTCTTGGATAGAGCGAAATCCTGTACCTGTTGATGCCATTCCTGATATCGGTGAAAACCAACAAATTGTTTTTACCGAATGGATGGGGCAATCACCGCAGGATGTTGAAGATCAAATCACCTACCCATTGACTACTGCTTTACTTGGTATTTCAGGGGTAAAGACGATTCGATCCAGCTCTATTTTCGGTTTATCCAGTATCTATATTATTTTTGAAGACAATGTAGATTTTTACTGGAGCAGAACGAGAATATTGGAAAAACTAAATTCTTTGCCACCAGAGACCGTACCTTCAGATGTTAAACCAGCTTTGGGGCCTGATGCTACAGCTTTAGGGCAAGTATATTGGTACACTTTAGAAGGCAGAGATCCGAAAACGGGAAAACCAACTGGTGGCTGGGATCCACAAGAATTACGCACTATTCAAGATTTTTATGTACGCTATTATTTAACGGCTTCAAAAGGAGTTTCAGAAGTTGCTTCTATTGGTGGTTTTATCAAAGAATATCAGATAGAGATCGATCCCGATGCCATGAAAGCACATGGTGTTGATATCAAGAAAATAATGAATGCGGTTAAAAATTCTAATTTGGATATTGGTGCGCAGACCATTGAATTTAATAAAGCCGAATATTTAGTAAGAGGTTTGGGCTATATCAAAAACTTAAGTGATCTAGAAGAAAGTGTCGTTTCTGTCAAAGATCACACACCTATTCGTTTAAAAGATGTTGCTAAAATTCAGTTTGGCCCGGCAACTCGTCGCGGCGGCTTAGATAAAAGTGGAGTAGAAGCAGTTGGAGGAGTTGTTGTTGCCAGAAACGGTGCCAATCCATTGGAAACCATTCAAAATTTAAAAGATAAAATTAATGAAGTTGCTCCGGGTTTACCTTCTAAGACATTGGCAGATGGAACGATTTCTAAAGTGACCATCATACCTTTTTACGATCGCTCAGGTTTGATCCAAGAAACATTAGGGACTTTAGAATCAGCACTTAGCCATGAAATTTTGATAAGTATATTGGTGGTCCTGGTTTTGGTATTAAATCTAAGGGCTTCTATTTTAATTTCAAGTTTACTTCCTATAGGCGTTTTAATGACCTTTATTTTGATGAAATTTTTTGACGTAGATGCTAATATTGTTGCCCTTTCGGGGATAGCAATTGCTATTGGTGTTATGGTTGATGTTGGTATTATATTTACCGAAAATATCATCAGGCATTTGGAAATGCCTGAAAACAAAGGTGTAAAAGGTAAAATATTATTGCAAGTGATTTATGATGCAACAACCGAAGTGGCATCTGCTGTAATTACTGCTTTGGCAACGACTATTGTAAGTTTCTTACCCGTTTTTGCCATGCAGGCGTCGGAAGGGAAATTATTCCAGCCTTTGGCCTGGACCAAAACATTTGCCTTGTTTTCCTCTTTGTTTATCGGTATTTTGTTCATTCCAGCAATAGCACATATTTTATTTTCTATCAAATTGGATAAAAAGAAAACAAGCAGGATCTTCAACTCTATTTTGATAGCCTTCGGAATCGTTTTTGTCATTGCTTATGGAAGTGTGATAGCTTTGGCCTTAATTGCCTATGGTATTAATAATATCTTAATTCAAACTCCTGAGTTTAGCATTTTAAAGGAAAAAATTAAGTTTCCCTATACAGAAAAAGCTGCTAATTATATCAATATTGCAATTACCATTTTAATCGTAGTTTACTTTTTAACCATCGAATGGATGCCATTGGGTGCTGCAAATTCAACTTTAATAAATTTCTTGTTTGTGATATTGATCATCATTGTTGTTTTAGGTCTTTTAATGACCATTGTTCATTATTATTCTAAAATTTTAGAATGGTGTTTGAATAACAAATGGAAATTTTTAGCTATCCCGATAATGGTTGTTTTCTTTGGTATTACCATATGGATCGGATTTAATAAGGTATTTGGTTTTATGCCAAATATTGTAAAGGATAATGTGGTTTGGAATAATTTAGAAAAAACTTTCCCGGGATTGGGAAATGAATTTATGCCAGCTCTAGATGAAGGATCTTTCTTATTAATGCCAACTACCATGCCTCACTCCGGTATTACAGAAAATATAGAAGTGATGGCAAGTATCAATAAGCGTATGAATTCTATACCCGAAATTGATTCTTCCGTTGGAAAATGGGGCAGAGTGAATTCGGCTTTAGACCCTGCACCAACCTCTATGTTTGAAAATACCATCAATTATATTCCTGAGTATATTCTTGATGATGATGGTCGTAGAGTTCGCTTCAAAGTAAATAAAAAAGGAGCCTTTGTGTTAAAAGATGATTCAACCTACAAATATGCAGAAGACAAATATAGAAAAGTAAGTTTAGATGAGCTTATTTTGGATGACGATGGGGAGTATTTTAGACAATGGCGTCAAAAAATTAAAAAATCGGACGATATCTGGAAAGAGATTCTAAAGCATTCTAAATTTCCAGGACTTACTTCTGCACCAAAGTTACAGCCCATTCAAACCCGATTGATCATGCTTTCTACTGGTATGCGGGCACCAATGGGTATTAAAGTTTTTGGACCGACTCTTGAAATAATCGAAAAAGCAGGTTTTGAGCTTGAAAATATTTTAAAAGAAGTACCAAGTGTTGAACCGTCAATGGTCTTTGCAGATAGAGTAGTAGGGAAGCCGTATTTAGAAATTAAATTAAATCGTCAAAACATGTCTCGATACGGTATGACCGTAAAAGATATGCAAGAACAATTATCTGTTGCTGTTGGGGGTAAGAAACTAACTACTACGGTAGAAGGAAGGGAGCGATATCCGGTAAGAGTAAGATATGCTCGTGAGTTTAGAGATAATCCTGACGATCTAAAAAAGATCTTAATTCCTACACCTTCCGGAGAACAAGTGCCGTTAAGTGAATTGGCATCTGTTGATTATGTTAGGGGTCCACAAATGATAAAAAGTGAAGATACTTTTTTAACATCATATGTTATTTTTGATATGAAAGAAGGGTTTGCCGAAACCAATGTAGTGGAAGAAGCCAAGGCATTGATCAAACAAAAACTAGATACAGGTGAATTTACATTACCTGATGGAGTAACCTATAAATTCACCGGTAATTATGAGAACCAGATAAGAGCATCCAAAAGGTTGATGGTAGTTGTTCCTATTTCTTTAATTCTGATCTTTTTGATATTGTATTTTCAGTTCAAGGATTTAGTACCATCCTTAATGGTATTTACAGGAATTTTTGTAGCCTTTTCCGGTGGTTTTATCATGATATGGTTATATGGTCAAGATTGGTTCTTGAACTTTAGTTTGGCCGGGATGCATATGCGGGATCTCTTTCAATTACACACCATCAATTTAAGTGTGGCAGTCTGGGTTGGTTTTATTGCCTTATTTGGTATTGCAACCGATGATGGTGTAATAATGGGAACTTACTTGACACAAGTTTTTGATAAGGAAAAACCAAAAACGGTAAAAGAAATTCGGAGTTCAGTTTTGCACGCAGGTTCAAAAAGAGTTCGTCCGGCAATGATGACCGCCGCGGTAGCTGTAATTGCACTAATACCTGTGTTAACAGCAACGGGTAAAGGAGCTGATGTGTTAATACCTATGGCAATTCCATCATTTGGAGGTATGCTTTTACAGGTGATGACCATGTTTGTTGTACCTGTTTTATACAGTATATGGCAAGAGAAAAAATTAAAAAATTAAAATCTGCATTATCTGCGGAATCTGCGTGAAATATATCTCGCAATTATCGCAGATTGAGACAGATAAATATTAAAATAAATTATGATATGATGTTTATTAAAATAAATAAATTCATTTTTCTAAGTTTTTTTATAACGATGTCGTTAACAGGAATCGCACAGGAAAAAAAAGAGACTTTGGATGAATATTTAATCATAGCAGCCCAAAACAATCCCGGATTAAAAGCAAAATTCAACGATTATATGGCTGCGATGGAAAATGTACCTCAGGTAGGTACTTTACCCGATCCGCAATTTGCTTTCGGTTATTTTATAAATCCTGTAGAAACAAGGTTGGGACCGCAAAAAGCAATCCTTGGTTTAAATCAAGCCTTTCCCTGGTTTGGATTATTAGGAGCCAAAGAAGATGCGTTTACCGAAATGGCAAAAGCCAAATATGAACTTTTTGAGAATAGTAAGTCAAACTTATATTTCGAGGTGAAAACAGCATATTATAATTATTATTTTATGGAAAGAGCCATAGAGATAACCAAAGAAAATATGGAAATTCTACGAATTTTTAAGAATTTATCTTTGGTTAAGATCGAAGCCGGAAATGCCTCAATTGTTGATGAATTACGTGTAGAATTGGAATTGAATGATCTGGAAAATCAATTGGCACTTTTTATTGATTCCAAAAAAGTTTTTCAAACAAATTTTAATAATCTGATAAATAGAGGTAATTCAGTAAGAATAGAATCTCCGAAAGAACTTTGGCAGGATGATCTGCCTTATGAAAATCTGACCATATTAGATTCTATTTACAGCAAAAATCATGATATAAAAAGTATTGACCACAAATTAAATGCATTTGTGAATCAGGAAATTGCAGCAAAAAAAGAAGGATTACCAAAATTCAACATTGGAATTAATTATATTATCGTTGGTGAAAATCCCAATTCAACGGCTTCAGATAATGGTAAAGATGCCTTACTATTTCCTTCGGTTGGCGTTACAATTCCCATTTATCGAAGAAAATATAAAGCAATGATCAAAGAAGCACAGTATTTACAAGCATCGGAAATTGCTAAAAAAGAAGATAAACGAAATACTTTAAGTACTGTATTTATAAATACGTATAAAGACTTTAATGATAGTGAAAGGCGAATTTTTCTTAATAAAAAACAAACAGAGATCGCAAAAAAAGTACTGGATGTTCTGATCACTTCATACTCTACAAATTCAAAGGATTTTGAAGAAGTATTACGAATTGAAAGGCAATTATTAGGATATAAGTTAGCAGAACAGAAGGCCATAACCGATAAAAATGCAGCAGTAGCATTTGTAAATTATCTATTAGGAAATTAATTTTTACTCCTAATCAGTTCCCCTCTTGAGAGGGGTCAGGGGTGTGTTTACCATATAAAAAGTAAAAAACAATAAAAATGAAAAAATATAAAAATTATCTAATCGCAGGTGGTATTTTAATACTGGGAATTATCATTGGAAATATTACATCAGGTGATAAAAATAAAGCGACACCTAAAGAAGGTGAACATGATTATGTTCAGGATCCAATAACCAGGTTATGGACCTGCTCCATGCATCCTCAAATAAAAATGGAAAAACCTGGTAATTGCCCACTATGTGGTATGGAATTAATTCCGCTTGACGATTCAAGTAATTCAGGAGATAATATAACGAGTAATGAAATCGTATTGTCTGAAGAAGCAATTCAATTGGCAAATATTCAAACAAGTAAAGTAATGAGATCAAGTGCAAAAAAAGAAGTTAGATTATTGGGTACGGTTAAACCTGATGAAAGAAGACAGTATTCTCAAGTGTCACACCTACCCGGCAGAATTGAAAAGCTATATGTAAATTTTACAGGGGAAAAAGTAAAAAAAGGACAAAAAATCGTGCGCTTATATTCACCCGAATTAATTTCAGCACAAAAAGAATTGTTTGAAGCCATCAAGTCAAAAGATATATATCCGCAATTATTTAAAGCATCACGAAATAAGTTAAAATTATGGAAACTATCCGAGGGCCAAATTGATGCAATAATAAAATCAGGAAAAGTTCAAGAGGAAATAGATATTTTATCTGAATATTCCGGGTATGTAATGGAAAGAAAAATTGAACTGGGTGATCATGTTATGGAAGGCATGAAATTATTTGATATTGCTAATATTGATGCAATTTGGGTCATGTTTGAAGCATACGAATCAGATATTCCATGGATCCATAAAGGCGATATGGTCAGCTTTACCATTCAGGCGATTCCGGGAAAAGAATTTATTGGGAAGGTTACTTATATTGATCCTTTTGTTTCACAAGACACAAGAGTTGCAAAAGTAAGGGTTGAGGTAAAGAATCCTAGGCACAAATTATTACCGGAAATGTATGCTAACGGAATTATTAAAGCAAATCTAAAGGGTGCAAAAGATGCATTGGTTATACCAAAATCAGCTGTACTATGGACCGGTAAAAGAGCAGTGGTTTATATAAAAGTACCACATGAGCATACCATTTCATTTGTTTATAGAGAGATAGTTCTTGGGGCAGACCTGGGTGATTTCTATATAATAGAGAAAGGATTGAAAGATGGTGAAGAAATAGCTACAAATGGAGTGTTTAGAATAGATGCTTCTGCACAATTGTTAGGACGAAAAAGTATGATGAATCCCGAAGGAGGAAAGAGGAGTACAGGGGGGCATGCCGGAATGGATATGGGAGATGACCGTGAAACAGATGGATCTAAAAAAGAATCTTTAGAAGAGAATAAGAGTGAAATGATTAGGT
>Ga0209013_10000872_pt1 | contig 27790 bp, 29 predicted proteins | sample Cruoilmetagenom2_FD_187291 | JGI IMG/M metagenome (GOLD analysis project Ga0209013, IMG submission 187291) | Oil polluted marine microbial communities from Coal Oil Point, Santa Barbara, California, USA - Sample 2 (SPAdes) (version 2) | ecosystem: Environmental > Aquatic > Marine > Oil seeps ...
CCTTGTAAAAACTGTTGTTGGACAAACGTTCGGTCCATTTGTTCCATACCACCATGGTAGGGAGCTACTCGAATTCCAGCATCATTTAATGCCGCTGAATAATCATTCGCTTTTTTCCTTGATTGTGTATATATGATTCCTGGCCCTTCAAATGCTTGTATTTGGTTAAGTATTCTTGTGAACTTCTCATGAGAATTTTCTACTTTAACGGCAGAGTAGCGTATATTCGGACGATCAAGTGATTGAATAACGGTCGACGGGTTATCTAAACGCAAAAAATGTTTAATATCACTTAAAACGGTTTCCGTCGCAGTTGCAGTTAAAGCTAGAATTGGTGGTCGCTGCCAGTGTTGTAACCATTCACTAAATCTTAGATAGTCTGGTCTAAAATCATAACCCCACTGGGAAATACAATGTGCTTCATCCGCAACTAAGAGGGATATAGGAATAGATTGAAGTACGATTTTGACTTGTTCTTGCATTAACATTTCTGGAGAAATGAAGATGAACTTATAATCACCCGCTTTTGTTAAAATATTTCTTTTATCGTCAGGTGTTAAAAAAGAATTAAGTGCTACTACCCGTTTTTCCCCAAGCATTCTTAATTGTTCAACCTGGTCCTGCATCAGTGAAACAAGTGGTGAAATCACAATAACTGTATGCGGTAACAAATAAGCGGGTAATTGATAACACAAAGATTTGCCCATTCCAGTAGGTAAAATCCCAATCACGTCCCTACCTTCAAGAACTTCTCCAATTATTTCTTGTTGCCCTGGGTGGAATGTTTCATAACCAAAAATTGTTTTGAGTGTCTTAATCAAATCCGTTGTCATTCACGTCACCTCGGAGTGCTAAAAGTAGTCTTAATTGAAAATAAGTATAGGTAGGAAAATGTTCTTTTAAAGTTCTTAGTTTATTAGACGGGATACGTTTTAAAGATTCAACTAACTCACCTACAACTTCATTCTCAAAAAATGATGAAATATCGAAGCTAGGATTATTCATAGTCATTTCTACGAAGTGATCTTCAATGGTACTTGTTTTCAACTGCCTAATATCCGTTATTTGTTTAAAAGAAAAACCTTTGTTGTAAAGGTCTGCTGTTTTAGAGGCAGATTCGGTTAGCGGATTTAGAGACCTAATATCCTTGCTTAACTGGCTTAATATCGGGTAAGAAGTTTTTGAAAAGATTTCATTTAAAACTAGATGTATTCCTTCTATAAAACGAATCTGTACATCCATCGTTTCTTGATTTAAATCAGCCGCTAGTTGCTGCCACGTAAATCCTGTTACTCCAAAACCACTTAGTCGGTATGTAATGAGCTCACGGTGGAAGTCTAATGTTGTTGAAGCAGATAAACATTCCTTAACTTCTTGAACAAATTGATTTCTAAAAGCCTTTGATGTGAATGGTTTCTCTTTTAAATATGTCCGCACCCATCTTTGGATCTTTTCATCCTTTTGAACTGGAACAAAAGACTTTTCTCCTGCCGCAACATGAGAGAGGGTTTGTGTTAATAAAGACAACCGATTGAAAAATATCATTTCATTCCCTCTATACAGCCAGCCATTAAGGGATAGGGCTGGTAACTGGTTTTTCATGTCCCTCCCCGTTTCAGTTAAAGTTGGAATCGATTGTGTATCAATGGTTAGCCATCTTTTTTCAACCATTTTCTTTACTACTTGATCATAGTTCGCTTTAGATAATTTAGGGAATAAAGAAAAGGTCTCCGTTAAACCATAACTCTTAACATCTTGGATTGTTTGTCCCGACCTCTTACCGCGAAGTAAATGATAAGGCGCAGATATTGTACGTTCTCCATTAAGTCGATCAACTATATTTAATAGAATTTGTTCAAAAATCACACAAGAATCCTCCCAAAGATGAGTATTTATGTTGAAAAGTAAAGTAAACATGATTAGAATAAAAACGATAGCTTTTTCAAGCGAACCGAGAAAAAGGAGAGGTAAACATGGCGAAGTATACGATAGTAGATAAAGATACGTGTATTGCTTGCGGAGCTTGCGGGGCTGCAGCACCAGATATTTATGATTATGATGACGAAGGAATTGCCTTTGTTATTTTAGATGATAACATGGGAACTACTGAAGTTCCAGACGAATTAGAAGAAGATATGCAGGATGCATTTGAAGGTTGTCCTACAGATTCTATTAAAGTTGCAGATGAATCATTTGACGGCGATGCTTTAAAATACGAATAGAAAAAAGCTGCGGATCTAGTCCGCAGCTTTTTTATTATGTTTAACTTCAACACCGGCTCCCACCTAAGCTTAAAATCTCATTCGAAAGTAGCTTTCGATTCTTTTTTAGTAGCTTCGGTGTTTGCTAACAAGTTGATTTATTCTTTTCTCAAGAAAACTGAGCTGTTTGTTTATCAATCCATGTTTTCATTGATTTAAATAAAACAAGGACTACTGATGCCAATAATATACCCTTTATAAGATTAAACGGTAATATCCCTAATATAATGGTGTCTCGTAAAGCGGGTCCTGTAATCGCAGGCATATTTAAGAAGTATGTGTACATTGGTAAGAAAATAAGGTAATTGAGTACACTCATACCGATTGCCATCGTTAAAACTCCCGTACTTAACCCAAGTGTCAAACCTTTTGTGGTTGAAACCTTACGATAGATTGCATAAACAGGAAGCATGAATAAAATACTTGTAGCAAAGTTTGCAATTTCCCCAACTGGAACGCCAGTTGGACTCCCACTAAACATCCAATACAATACATTTTTAAAGAAAGCTACCAAGATTCCTGCAAGTGGTCCCATTGTGATAGCAGCAATTAATGCAGGTACATCACTAAAGTCTACCTTCAAGAATGAAGGTAAAGCTGGTAGTGGAAAATTTAATAACATCAATATGAATGAGATACTGCTCAACATTCCTACTGCAATCATTATTTTTAATTTATTGTTCTTCATGTTTCTCTCTCCTTTTGCGATTCACTCCACAAGAAGAAAAGTTCACTCGATTTGGTCCCATCAAAAAACCCCTAAGCTGTTATTGCTCAAGGGAATAGAAAAGGCGCACTTAAAAAGGCGTCTCGTAAAATGACAGAACGAAAAACGACCGCACCTTCACCTTCTCCCATCCAGACTATACTGTCGGCTTTGGAATCACACCAAATCCTGCCTTACGGCTCGCGGGCTCAAAGAAATTTGTTCTCTTATTACCGCCGATCGGGAATTTCACCCTGCCCCGAAGATGAATCAATATTTAGTTACATAGATTACTATAAGAAAAAAACAATCATTTGTAAACTACATGAGCCTACAAATGATTGTTTTATTTTCTTATTCATTTATTAATGGCTTAAAATCCATTTTATTTGATCCGATTGGAATCGGCAAAGGCTGTGTGAAATCAAAATTATTCCAATTTTCTTGTACGACATTTTCAAATTGTAATGGTTGACCAAAGCTCGCGCCAGTTAATAGCAATCCTTCAATCATGTTCATAGCAGTAGTGCTATCCATTTGTTCTAAATCTACAGCTTTGTTAAAAATCACGTGTGTGATACCTTTCTCGTTCTTCACTTCAAAGGTAATCCCTTGAGGTATGACAGAAGTATATATATCATTTTTATTTTCTTTCATCTGTAAAAGTGCTTCAGGTAAAGATTTGTATGATTCACCAAAATTCGGAGTTAAGTACACACTTCCGTTAGATTGACTGTAAAGATAATAATTATATCCACCATCGTTTAAATTCATTGGTTTGCTTGGTTCTCCAACTTGATCAAATACTACAGGTGATCCATCTTCATTTCTAAAGACGATTTGATTATACTCTTGAAATGTTTCTTTCAGAGTTTGCGTAAACACAGTATTATTACCTGATGCCATATCATAGTAATGGTCTTTTGGAAGTGTATGAATCAATGTAGTTCCTTCTGTTGAAAAACTGCCTTTATAGGGATGGTATTCTGAAAAGCCAAGGCCTTCTTCATCAATGCGTGGTGCATACATTTGGTACAGCTCGAGAGATGTTGGATTTTTGTCACCGAAATCTTCTTCAATCTGTGTTTTATGGATTAGAAAAGTGACAGGGACGCTATTTGCAGCTTCTCCTGATAATCCCACTCTGAAGAGTGTAACATCATCTGAAAGATCAGTTGAGTAAACTGCCGTTCCATAGCTTCCAGAAGAGAGTGAAGTTAGGTTAAAAGTAGCTGACTCTCCTGCTTCTCCTTCTCCATCTTCCGCAACTTTCATACTAGGTGGCTCATTAATATCATTTGTGATTTCAATCTCTTCTGTTTCCATTGATTTAGCTGCTTCCATGTCCATTGTTTGATTAGCTGTCGATTCATTCGAACTGTTCGATTGATTCAGAAAAGAAGCTGTTAACAGGGTTAATGTAATTAAAGCTGCTACAGCTACTGCTGGAGGTGCCCAATAACGTCGTTTTTTTGTTGATGTTTGACCCTTAAGTGATTTTTCTTCCTTCAAACGATTTAATATCTGTTCTTTCGATCGTGTATCATTCAATTTGGGCACTTGGCTAAGTAACTGTTCAATTTTTTGTTCACTCCACTTATCGTTACTCATCGTGAACTGCCTCTCCTTCCGAATGCCCCGCCAATTTATCCCGAAGCTTATGTATCGCCCGGTGTTGGGTTGTTTTCACTTTGCCCTCGGTCCATCCGAGTATTTGAGCAGTCTCGGCGATTGACAAATCTTGAAAATACCTCATAATGACAACCATTTTTTGATCGCCGGTACATTCTTCTAATGCTTGTAACAATTTTTTCATTTCATCGTTCATTTCAGCCAATTCGTCAGGTAGTGGACCATTTGCTTTTAACTCTGTGGTTTCCCAGTCAAAGAAGTCAAACAAATGACGTTTACGAACTGCACTTTTACGAAAATGATCAATTGCCACATTTTTTGCAATTGAAAATAACCATGTTTTCTCAGAGCTTTTGCCTTCGAAACGGCTATATGCTTTTAAAACCCGGACATACACCTCATGCATTAAATCTTCGGATGTCTGTCTATTTTTCACCAGATACATCAAGAATTGAAAGACATCTTGATGATATTGGTCATATAATCGGTTGAAAACGGAGTCATTCATAAACTCCCCCCGTTCTTTATAGTAGTCGTTTACAAGTAGAGAAAAGTTACATGTTTCTAATAGGTAAGTTAAAAACGAATGTTGTGCCTAGGTTTTCGGTGCTATTTACACTTATGTTTCCATCATGGGCTTCAACCATGTTTTTAGCGATTGCCAAACCAAGACCTGTTCCACCTTTTCCTCTTGTTCTCGATTTATCTGCTTTGTAAAAACGTTCGAAGACGTAAGGGAGATCTTCTTGAGGGATTCCTGTACCAGTATCTTCTACGCTTATTTTTACAAACGCTTTCTCTTTTTCGACACGTATAGTCACATTTCCTTCATTTGGCGTATGTCGGATCGCATTATCAATTAGATTGGTTAACACTTGTTCTATTCGATCTTCGTCGATTTCAATTAAAAGATCATCTACAATTGTAGATTTAAATTGAAGGTGAACAGATGATTCTTTTGCAGACTGGGTGAACTTTTGTGTGATTCGTTTAATCACCGTATTAATTAAAACCTTTTCTTTATATAAACGCATACGACCAGATTCCATTCGGGCTAAATCAAGTAAATCGGTTACTAACCGTCCCATTCGTTGGGACTCTTCATAGATTATTTTCGTCATCTCTTTACGGTCATCATCTGAAGTGACCACGTCATCTAAAATCGCTTCACTATATCCCTGTAACATCGCAATAGGTGTTCTAAGTTCATGAGAAACGTTTGCGATAAAATCTGAACGTAATTTATCGAGCTTATGTTGTTCCGTCATGTCACGCAAAACAGCAACTGCACCACGTATGGAATCTCCACTGTATAGTGGACTTATTGAAATGGCGTAGTAGCTCCCTTCCATTTCTAACTCTTCATTAATCTCTTCTTCTAAATGAAGAACATGATCGAGCATATGGTCCATTTCAACCGGGATAGGTTGACCTTTACTAGTGCCCATTCGAAAGAACCATTTTTGCAATAATTTCTCTGCTTGGGGATTACTCAGTAAGATGGTGTGGTCACGATTAAATGTGATAACTGCATCTGTCATAGATGTTAAGATACTCGACAATTGTTCTTTTTCTTGATTTATCACTTCTAAATGATGTTTTAATTGTCGACCCATTTGATTAAATGCTGTTGCCAGTTGGCCAATTTCATCATTCTGTAAGGATGGTAGTTTTGTATCAAAGTTACCTTTAGACAACTCAAACGCTGCTTCTCGCATTTTTCTTAAAGGCGATGTAATTCTTGTTGACAAGAAAAAAGCGAAAAAAGTTGTTAATATAAATCCTATAAATGCAGATAAAAACACGATATTTGTTGTCTCTTTGGTAGTTTGATGAATAACATCTAAACTTTGATATATGAATACCGCTCCGTGCAATTCATTTTCAACATTTAAAGGTGATGCTAAAACAATATATGATTCCATTTGGTTTTCATTTTTAATCGATGGAAGAATAAGTTCTTTAAGTATTGGTTGTGTTGAGTTAAAAACATTACTTAACTCTTTATCTTCAATTATTTTTTTTCGAATGGCTTCACCATTTAACCCCTCATGAAGGGCAAGAGATACTTGTCTTGGTTCTTTGGAAATTATTGCGTTTGTTTCAGGTCCTAAAATATCAGAGATAATCATTAAGGATGTACCTACGTCCTCGTGATCATCAACAATACTTGCAATTGTGTTTGCTTCTTGTCGAAGAGATGCTTCTGCTTGCTGACTATGATAATTCCCTAAAAACTCAAGGATGAGTATGGTGATAATAAACAACACAAAACAAACGAGAAGCAATATGGTTAACCATAGCTTCCCGACCACACTATTCCATATTCTATTCATTGATAACCTCGAATTTATAGCCTACTCCCCATACAGTAACAATCATTTTTGCAGCTTTTTCAGAAACTCGATTTAGTTTCTCACGCAATCGTTTTACGTGTGTATCCACAGTTCGTAAATCTCCGAAGAAATCATAATGCCATACTTCTTTTAGTAATTGCTCTCGGTCGAATACTTTATCTGGAGATTTAGCTAGAAAATAAAGAAGTTCATATTCTTTTGGTGTTAAATTAACTTCTGTACCATCTGCAGTCACTCGGTGTGCATCATGGTCAATTGTTAAATGTGGAAAAACGACTAAGTCTTTTGAAACTGAATTCGTGGAAATGGGTGCATAAGAAACTGAACGTTTTAATACAGCTTTCACACGTAATACTACTTCTCTTGGACTAAAAGGCTTAACAATATAATCATCTGCTCCAAGTTCAAATCCTTGAACTCTGTTCACTTCTTCTCCTTTTGCAGTTAGTAAAAGGATAGGCGTTGCTTTATGTTCTCGTAACTCCACAACCACTTCCATGCCATCTTTTTCAGGCATCATGACGTCAAGTAATATTGCATGGTAATCCTTTTCCATAGCTTTCTCAAGAGCCTCTGCTCCATTTTCAGCCTCATCAACTTCATATCCTTCACGTTCTAAATACATTTTTAATAAGCGTCGAATACGATCTTCATCATCAACTACTAGAATAGTTATATTCTCAGACATTCCACTTACCCCTTTCGTGCTTCCTTACCAAATATTGTACAAGTTCAAGACAAAAAATGAAAGAAAAGCCCTTCCCTCAGAAGGAAAAGGCTCGTCCATGTTTAGCGCATATCGCCAGCCCTCACCTAAGCTCTAGGCTAAAGTGGAGCTTTCGCTATTCTTTTTATGCATATGAATGTAAACCAGCAATAATTAGGTTAACAGCAATCAGGTTAAACATGATGATAATGAAACCTATTACTGCCAACCATGCAGATTTTTCTCCATGCCAGCCTCGTGACAATCGCAAATGTAGAAAAGCTGCATAAAATAACCACGTAATGAGAGCCCAAACTTCTTTAGGATCCCATCCCCAGAATCTGGACCAAGCTTCTTGCGCCCAGATCATCGCAAAAATGAGTGCACCTAAAGTGAACACCGGGAATCCAATCAACACTGCACGATACCCTATTTCATCCATTAAAGTGGAATTTGCTTTTTTCACTAAAGGTTGTAATAAAGCTGAAATTGATTTGCGTGAAATCAAGCGAATCAACCCATAGAGGACCGTCCCAAATATAAGTGCCCATGTAACAGTTGATAACTTTTTGGCATTAACGATAGGAGGCATTTCTGCCAATGGCACCATAGCATTTGGTGAAAGTGCTTCATATTGATTCATTCCAAAAAGTGCTGGAGTATCATATGTGATTTCTTGTGGCTTTTCTTCTTTATCTACATATGAGAATGAAGCTTCATAATCCATAAACGAAAATGTTGTACTTGATGCAACGAAACCTAAAACTAAAACAAGTGTAAACATAACAGCCTCTAACCAGAATCGTTGCTTTGTTCTTTTCGTGATATCTACATGTTTTAACAAGTAGATTAAACCAGCTACTGCACTAATCGCTAATATAGATTCTCCAAGTGCAGCAGTTATAACGTGAACGGTAAGCCAATAACTCTTTAATGCTGGAATTAAGGGATTTAGTTCGCGAGGGAACATACTCGCATAGGCAATAATAATGATCGCGACAGGTAATGCAAATAATCCAAGAAACGGTGTTTTATAAATAAAATAAATCAAGATAAACGCACCGACGATCATCATTCCGAAAGCAGTTGTAAACTCGAAAAGATTACTAACTGGGGCATGTCCCGCCGCTATCCAACGCGTTACAAAGTAACCAAGGTTTGAAATGAAACCTAGTATAGTCACAGTAATTCCTAGTTTACCCCACCGTTTTTCTGAAGCTGACTCTTCAGTTTTAGAACCTTTAACAGCACCGCCAAAGAGTAGCGTCGCTACTAAATAACAAACAAATGCGAAAAATAATAAGTTCCCACTAATATCTACGAGTGTCATGACGATTTCTCACCATCCTTTTTATCCACTTCTGTTTCTAATTCTTGTTGATCTTCATAAGCTGGTAATTGAGCTATTTCGCTTACCTGATCCAACTCTTTTTTAAGAGCAAACCAGTTTTTATTTGTATGAGCAGCTACAGCTAATTGTCCATCTGTAGTTTCATGAATCCATATACGACGATGATTAAAGTATGCTCCTTGCACAACACCAATCATGAATAATAAACCACCTAGAGCTAAAATCCATAATGTTTTATCTTTCCGAATAGTTAACCCAGAAACATCTCGCGTTTCTACATTTTGAAAGGCTAATTTATATTCATTTTCTCCTAAAGGTTCCAATGTTTGTTTAATCGCAACAAAGCTAGTCTCTCCTTTAGGAGTCTGAGGTGTAATCATTTTCACTAAAAAAGCTGGATTATTTGGAAGAGGTGATTTTGTTTGAGGTTCACCGTCTTCAAACCCAGAAAAATCAGGGTAGTATCCTAAAAGTTCAACAGTTGAATCTTCCCCAACCTTGTACGTTTTTTCTGGATTAACTAAATCAATAGATAAATCACCAAGTGGTTCTTCTGTTTCTTTATTTATCAAGCTAAACTGCATAGATCGCAATTCATCTAAACGAAAATCCATTTGATAAACCGCAAAACCTTCAAATTTAAGTGGTTTATTGACTTGTATTGATTCTTCTTTAATTTGTTTTAAATTTTTCGTATCACCCGGAAGAGCATCTTCTGGTTTTTGGTAGAGTATTACATCTGTTTGGTAATTCGATGCAATCGTACCTACTCGTTCTATTGCCTCACCAAATACTTCATCCGCTTGCGACTTATCGTAAGTTTCTAAGATAAATTCTTTACTTTCTAAATAGAAACCTGGCGTTTCAGGAATTGCTCTTGTTTCTCCTTCACGAATCCACAAGGTTTCATCCACATAAAAACCTGGAAGAGCTCGAAGCATTACACCAAATAAAAAGATAATAAGACCGGCATGATTTACATAAGGACCCCATCTAGAAAAACGTCCTTTTTCAGCAAGCAAAGCTCCGTTTTCAACTTTGACGTTGTAACGTAATTCTTTCAGCTTTTCTTCACTTTTTAAAAGACTAGAATCACCTAGTGTGTTTTGTCCTTTACCGAAAAGTCGCTGACGTTTCATAAAACTCTCGTGTCTTCGTGTACGTTGTTTTTTTAAAGATTTATATAGTGGGATAACACGGTCTAGACTCGCAACAATTAACGAGATCCCTAACATCCCAATTAACGTCTGGAACCACCATGATCCATATAAATCTGAAAGACCTAATTTATAATAAATTTCACCGAACGTTCCATAGACGCGTTCGTAGTATGCTGCAATATCTGTTTCGGTTGTAGCAGGAACATATAATACTTGAGGTAATATCGTCCCGATTGCTGCTGCAACTAGGATAATAACGATGAGTGATACCCCAATTTTGACACTAGAAAAGAAATTCCAAACTTTATCGATCATCGATTTGTTGTACGTTTGAGATCTTCTTGCTGATCCTTCATAACGCATATCTAAAAGCTTCTGTTTTTCTGCTTCATCGGTCAGGGGTCGTCCACAATTTCCACACAATATTGTTCCTTTTGGGTTTTCATGTCCACAAACACAAATAATGTTGTCCATATAATTGAACTCCTTATTCAGGTTTTATCTGCTCCATAAATGAAGCAATATCCTGTTCTGTCATTTCGCCTGTTATAATTCGCTCAATTTTCCCATCTGGATTGATTAATAAAGTGGTTGGCAATGGATCAATATTATAGGCATGCATTACACTTTTTGTACGATCCATGACAATTGGAAAATTCAAACCATATTGGTCAGCAAAATTTTGAACTTCCAAATTAGATTGAGCAATATTTACTGCGAGAATTTGAACACCTTGCTCTTTGTAAACTTCGTATTGTCTATCCATGGCTGGCATTTCTTTTGTACAAGGTTTACACCAAGTACCCCAGAAATTCAGAAATACACCTTGTCCTTTGTAATCAGACAATTGATGTTCCTCGCCATTCAAATCAACCAGAGTAAAGTCTGGTGCTTCATCACCAACGCCTAATATTGCAGATCGCTCTTTTGTAGCATTTGTATAGATCGTATAGACAATTGCAAGAATCAAGATAGCTAAAATGACGGTTCTTATTAAAAGTCTCTTTTGTTTCATCTGTGCCATTTTTCCAACCTCCTACATGACGAATAATCATTAACAACAGCAAGTAAGTTTCAAGTTTAATTATTAGTATACATACAGTTATGACTTGCTATATCTAGCTCCTAGCACCAACTCGAGGCTCACAGGATGAATCATGAAGGCACTCCGACATAATGTCGGTAAATTAGCCTTCCATCCACAGAAAACAGGGTGAAACTAAGAAGGCAAGTTGTACATTAATAATTATAACAAAGAAAAAAGGCTGGATTTAACGGACATTTGAAGTGTTTGTGAACGTTTAGACGTGCAATTAAGATCCGATTTTACCAGTATCTGCTAAGACACGTAGTAATTTCACTTCATGAGAAGACAGTTCACGTGATTCTCCCGCGTTTAAACCATGCAAAGTTAAAAAGGCAAAACGTTCACGTTTAAGCTTTTGAACCGGGAATCCAATCGCATCAAACATACGTCGAACTTGTCTATTTTTCCCCTCATGTATGGTGATTTCAATAATCGATTTATTTGTTTTACGTTCAGACGATAATAACTTTACACGAGCAGGAGCTGTTTTACCGTCTTCAAGGACGATTCCACGTTCCAATGGGCGTAGTTGTTCTCTAAGTGGTATTCCTTTCACTCGTGCTACATATGTTTTATCAATTTTAAATTTCGGATGCGTTAGCATATAGGAAAAGTCTCCATCATTCGTCATTATAAGCAGTCCAGAGGTTTCATAGTCTAGTCTACCTACTGGATATAGTCTTTCATTTACTTCAGGAAATAAGTCCGCTACTGTTTTTCGACCCTTGTCGTCTGAAACAGCTGAGATGATTCCTCTAGGCTTATAAAGTAAGTAATAGACTTTTTGTTCTTTTTCAAGCTTAACTCCTGCAACTTCAATCGTATCTGATTGAGAAACTTTTGTGCCGAGTTCCTTCACAACTTTACCGTTCACTTGTACTTTTCCTTCTAAAATAAGTTGTTCTGCTTTTCTTCTGGATGCTACTCCAGCATGTGCTAACATTTTTTGTAATCTTTCCATGGGTTCACCTCATCAAATTTCGTGTTTCTTGTAAAAAAAGTATGTCACACTTTCAACCAAATTAAAAGAAGACCGCTTCTATAAAAAGCAGTCTTCATCTACGACTTTGCTCTATATCCACTTGTTTTTTTAAAACGTTTTCACCATCGATTTGTATGTTCCAATTAGCGCTACGTTGCCCATTATCTAAACGACTAATTAGCACTACATGTCTGATGTCTTCTTTACGTTTAATTAACAGTTCAATTGGCGCATTAACCGTCACAACTAAATCACCTGGTAAATCGTACGAGCCTTCTTTTACTAATTGTACCATATCATATTGTTTAAATACCTGATCAGCTAACTGTCTATGTGTTTCCCAATCATTTGAGTGATTTAGTGTAACCACTATCACTTCTTCTTGCCCTTTTTTGAAGTAGGTAGCTAGTGTTCTTCCAGCTGCTTTGGTAAATCCAGTTTTACCTGCTATTGCGAGAGAATCGGATCGCATTAATTTATGTTTATTTTCCCAATGCGTTTCATCTTTATGATAGGACTCCGAACTCATAATCTCCCTTAGTTGTTTATTATCCATTGCTAGTTTCAACATAAGAGCCGTATCGTATGCCGTTGAAAGATGCTCCTCATGATGAAGACCCGATGGATTTCTAAAGGTCGTATTATGAAGTCCTGATCTCTCGGCCTTTTCATTCATTATATCCACAAAACCTTCAACAGAACCCCCAACATGTTCAGCTAATGCTACTGCAGCATCATTTCCCGATCTTAACATAAGTCCATACAAGAGGGTGTCGACTTTTTTCTTTTCACCAGATTTCAAATAAATTGAAGATCCTTCTTGTGTAGCAGCATTTGAGGATATGGTTGCTTCTTCCTGAGTGTCTACTTCATCCGACGTAACATACGCTGTCCATATTTTCGTCAGACTGGCAATTGGGTATTCCTCGTGTGGTGAACTACCAAGGAGCAATCTACCGCTCTTAGCATCAATCACCGCATAAGATGAGCCAGATGCTGTGGGAAATTGAGGGGAAGTCAACAAAAACAGGCTAATGAATAATAGAAAAAAGACGATTTTTTTCAAGCATGAACACCTTTCGTTTTTTATTCTTGTTGGTCTTTAAAAGTTTCTTGAAACTTTGTCATGAACAAATCAGTTTGTTCATCATCTTCAGAGGATTCCTTTGCGTCAGGCAATGGAGGTAGTTCTTTCAGACTTTTTAAACCAAAAACGTTTAGAAATTCATTAGTAGTTCCGTATAAAATCGCCCTTCCGGTTCCCTCTGCTCTCCCAACCTCATGGATTAACCCCTTAGCTCCAAGTGTATGTAATGGACGTTCACTTTTAACACCGCGTAAATCCTCCACTTCGATTCTTGTTATCGGTTGTTTGTAGGCAATTATCGCGAGTGTTTCTAGAGAAGCTTGGGACAATGCTTGATTAGTAGGATTTTCAATCAGTCGTTGAATTGTGTCTGCATTTTGCCTTTTTGATATAAGCTGATATGTACCCGCAAGCTCTTTTAGTTCAATTCCTCGGATTTCAGATTCTAAGTAATTTTGTTGTAATGTTTGAATCGCTTCTAATATGTCATTTGTATGCGAATCTGTTAACAATTCTAGTTGTTTCACAGTTAATCCATCATCACCAGTGACAAATAGAAGACTCTCAATCTTACTCATTAATGCTTTCAAGAGATTCATCCTCCCAATTATCTTTAGTTAATATGACGAACAAATCGTCGAAATTATGCTGTTGATCTACTTTTATAAATTGTCTCTTCATTAGTTCTAATATAGATAGGAATGTGACAACTAGGGTTGTTTTATCTTCATAAGGAAATAAATCAGTAAATGCACATCTACCTCCTTTAGATTGAAGTGTTCGAAAAACAGATTGCATTTGATCTTTTACTGAAAGTTCTTGTCTTGCAATCTTTGTAGAAAGTGGTGCTTTTAAAACATTTCTTCTTAACATCTTCTGAAAAGCTCCAAGCATATCATACACATTAATAGAGTCATCAAAAAAAGATAATTGAGACGTCGGTTGCAAGTCTGATAGGTCACTAGGAGGTCGAGTAAAATACTGCGCTCGTGTTAGTTCAAGTTCTTGAAAAGTCTCAGCTGCTTCCTTATACTTTCGGTATTCAATTAGACGATTGACAAGTTCTTCACGCGGATCATTCATGTCTAATTGAAGATCATCTTCACCTATTTCACCTTCATGTATTGGTAAAAGCATTTTACTTTTAATTGCTAATAAAGATGCTGCCATCACTAAATATTCGCTTGCTTCATTTAGTTCCAAAACTTGCATCGCACGTATGTGTTCCATGTACTGTACGGTTAACTCTGCCATTGGAATATCATATATATCAATTTCCAAACGATGTATTAAGTGTAATAATAAATCGAGAGGTCCTTCGAACGCATCGAGTTTCACTTTATAAGACATAATATCTCCACCCACCAATGTTTAATCAAACTTTAGTATAGAGGAATGGTGAGAAGAATGCATCCGTTGTTTCACCCACTTTTTTTGCAATATCTCGTTTATTTCAATGACCATACCGATTATTTTGAATGTCATGAAGTATTAGAAGAATACTGGAAAGATGTAGCACCATTAGATAAAACACATCCATTAACGGCGTGGATCCTTCTTGCCACAGGGATGTACCACTGGAGAAGAGGAAATTATTCCGGAGCATCACGCTCACTTCTGAAGGCCCAAAAGAGATTTTCAATGACTTTAGATAACTCTTTTTACGAAGGTCTTCATATGAATGAATTGCATTCGAATTTGAAACACTCCATCGAAATGATTGAACAATCAGCACCTTTTCAATCCTTCAAGATATCCCTGAATTCCGATACTTTACTAGCAAAAGTGAAAAATCAAGTCATGCCTCCGCCGTTAATTGGAGATGAACTGATACACAAACATATGCAAAGAGACCGGTCAGAAATACTAAAAGCACGAGAACAAAAAAGAAGGAACAGACATTAATCGTCTGTTCCTTCTTTTGGTGCTGGGCATTTATCAAGAAATGGTTTAGTTATTTCAGTCGATAGTACTTCTTTAAAAGGTAAAAAATGCGAAAGGCTTTGCACCATTTCTTTTCCTATTCCTTCACCACGATGAGATGGGTTAACCGAAATGTGTTGTATTACACAAATCTCATCTATGGCTTCCACTCCAATTATACCAACGAAATCTTCTTCTTTTTTCCACATAAATAAATGCCAATTTGGATTGGATTCATATAAATGGATGGTTTCTTGTAATTTTTTCAAATCTTTCTCTTGTGGCATAAACGATAACAGACCCATCGCTATTTTTTCACCAGTTTTTTTGTAACGAACTAACATAGTTGTAATCCCTCTTTTTTGTTCCCTTTATGCAACAATGACTATCCTACATGATTTCTATTGAAAGTTCAACTAACAATACATATTTTCCCATTTACAAATCTGGTGCAATAAATAGCCAGTACACCATTCCCCAAGCAATACCAACAACTAAAATGAAAAGAAATAGTTTTATGTTTTCTTTTTTCATGATAAACCATCTTTTGTTTCATCGTATAATGAAACATCCAAACGTACTAAATCTTCTAATGTTTCTCTTTTGATGACAAGACGGTGTTTCCCATTTTCTACGAAAACAACTGCTGGTTTTGATAAACGATTGTAGTTGCTAGCCATTGAATACCCATATGCGCCCGTACAAAAAACAGCTAGTACATCTCCGGCATCTGCCTTTGGTAGTTTTACTTGTTCAATTAACTTATCACCAGATTCGCAGCACTTCCCAGCAACCGTATAGGTCACTGAAGAATTTTGATTCATTTTGTTTGCAATTACTGCGTCATATTTTGCTTGATAGAGTGCAGGTCGAATGTTATCAGACATACCACCGTCTACTGCTAAGTAGTTTCGAACAGATGGAATTTCTTTTTGGGAACCAATTGTATATAAAGTTGTCCCAGCGTCCCCTACTAACGATCTCCCTGGTTCTATCCAAATCTCTGGCATTGGATAGGAAGTGACACTTAGTTCATCACGGATTGTGCGAATCATATCTTCAACATATATTGATGGGGCTAGTGGCTGATCTTCTTCCGTGTATCGTATACCAAAACCTCCACCCAAGTTAAGAACTTCGCAAGTGAATTGATATTTCTCATTCCACAAGAACATTTTTTCAATTAACTTTTTAGCAGCAAGTGAAAATGCTACTGTATCAAAAATCTGGGATCCAATATGACAATGCATTCCTAAGAGTTTGATGAATTGATCATCTTTTACTGAATGAAATGCCTCATCAGCTTGTCCATTATTCAAGTCAAATCCAAATTTCGAATCTGATTGTCCTGTTGTAATGTAATCATGAGTATGAGCTTCAATTCCAGGAGTAACTCTCAAAAGTACACGGACAGACTGTTGTTTCTCCTTCGTTAATTCTTTTAAACGCTCAATTTCATAAAAATTATCTACTACAATACACCCGATATTTGAACGCAATGCAAATTCAATCTCTTCATCACTTTTATTATTGCCATGGAAGTGGATTCGATCTACAGGAAATCCTGCACGAATGGCTGTAAACAATTCTCCCCCAGAAACAACGTCGAGTGATAATTTTTCTTCAGCTGCCAATTGATACATAGCAACACTTGAAAACGCTTTGCTCGCATATGCTACTTGTGCTTTTACATTTGATTTTTCAAAAGTTTGAATAAATGCTTTCGCTCGTTGACGAATGAGAGCCGTATCATAAACAAACAAAGGAGTGCCGTATGTCTTGGCCAATTTAACAGCACTCACTTGTCCAATTTGTAATTCACCTGATTTGTCAATCGATTGTGTTCCAAATAAATGCATGGTCATCTCTCCTGGTGGTTTTTAATATATGAACCTTACCACAAGAAAAGACTTAGTTGCAATGAACGTTTTATGATCTTTTTCTGTTAGGTGAATCAACAATAAACGGTCTTAAAGCTCCTGAGGACATTGGGAAACGGATTAGAATTCGACTAAAGGCACTCGGAAAGAAGGGTACTAACGGCCACAAATAAGGAACACCCATTGGTTTTATTGATGCGAGGTACATAAATAAGATGAGCAACCCGATAAAATAACCAGGGCCACCAAATATTGCCGTTACAATAAGCAGTACGTTCCTTATTATTTTTGTTGCCACACCTAATTCGTAGGATGGAATAGCAAATGTAAAAATCGCAGCGATAGCTGTATACAGTACTACTTCCGGAATAAACAAACCTACATCAATCGCTATTTGACCTATAATAATAGCTGCTACAAGTCCCATAGCGGTTGATAGCGGTGTTGGGGTGTGAATAGCAGCCAGTCGAAGAAATTCCAATCCTAAGTCCGCAAAGATTAATTGCAAAAAAATAGGAATATCTGTCGTTTCTTTCGGTCCAATAAAAGATAAAAAGTCTGGAACGTGATTCGACTCTTTGACTAATAAGTACCAGAATGGCAAGAAAACTAAACTTAACAAAAATCCTGACATCCGAGCTAATCTAACAAATGTCCCAATTAATGGCGCTTGACGATATTCTTCAGCATGTTGCAGATGATGGAACATTGTTGTGGGAACTAAAATAACCGAAGGAGATGTATCCACAATAATCGCGATATGACCTTCCAGTAAATGAGCTGCACATGTATCAGCTCTTTCTGTATATCTTACAAAAGGAACGGGGTGGAAATTTTGTTTGAATAGCCATTCCTCTAGTGATTTATCAGTCATCGTCATCCCATCATGATGGATTTTTTTCATACGCTTTCGAATATAATCAAGATGTTCTTCACTCGCTAAACCTTTGATATACGCGATTGTCGTATCCGTTTCACCTCTGGTTGAAATTTGTATAAGCTCAAACCGGAGGGAAACATCTCGAATTCTTCTCCGAATTAATGCTGTATTTTGCAAAATATTTTCGGTAAATCCATCCCTGGAACCACGAATAACCTTCTCATTGTCTGGCTCTTCAGGTTGTCTACCAGGGTAAGAACGTACATCCACAGTAAATACATACCCTTGAGGAGTCACAATCCCTAATTGACCACTTAATATGGCCGAAATCCAGGCATCTTTTGAATCAAAACTTGTAACTGAATGATATGGAAAACATGTATTCATAGCTTCCACTTCATCAATTTCTGCTTTTCTTCTGACTTGATTTACGGTTGGTTGAGTAAGCGTTAGCAATTGGGTCAACATCGTTGAATCAATTAATCCATTCATGTAAGTCATCAAGCATGGTATTGACCAAATATGCATGTTCTTTATGCCGACATCAAAGCTTTCCCCGTCTCCAAATTGTTCCTTTAAATATTTTTCTGCATCTTCAACGTTTGAAAAAAGTGGTTTATTTATTAAGATCCATCCTTTACTGTTGCTTGTTTAGGCAACAGCCAACTTTTAAGCTGCGTTAATATTTTCTTTTCTAAGCGGGATACTTGTACTTGTGATATTCCTAATCTTTCCGCAATATCACTTTGTGTGCAATCTAAGTAGTAACGCAAATAGATAATCGTTTGTTCTCTTTTTCCTAGTTTTGAAATAATATCTCTCAGAGGAATATGATCAAACGAACGTTCTGATCGCTCATCTCTAACTTGGTCCATTAAAGTAAGCGCATCGCCTTCACTTTCAAATAATTGTTCATGTAGGGAGGCGGGATCTCTTAATGCATCTGAAGCAAGGACCAATTCATCCATCGTTACTTCTAAAGTTTCCGCTAGTTCTGTTAAAGTGGGTTGTCTTTCATGTTGTCTGATAAAATCATCTGTAGCATGGCGTATTTTAAAACTTAACTCCCGAATGGATCGACTAACCTTTACCATCCCATCGTCTCTTAAAAATCGTTGGATTTCACCAATGATCATGGGTACTGCATACGTGGAAAATTTCACTTCGTATGACAAATCAAATTTATCCACAGATTTCATCAGTCCTATGCAACCGATTTGAAACAAATCTTCTAAATCTGCTCCCCGTGAAGCAAACCTTTGTACAATGGACCACACTAGACGTGTATTCCCTTCTACCATTGTTTGTCTCGCTAATTTATCTCCATGTTGAGAAGCATAAATTAGCTCTCTCATTTTTTCTTGCGTCAACAACACGGGTTGTTGTTCGATCGGGGCCGTCATCGTTCACCCATTACAATTTTGGATTGAATGGGCTGAAACTCTTTTGTAAAGGTAATCGCAGTTCCTTTCTGAGGTTCCGACCAAACAGATAAATGATCTGAAAAGCTTTCCATAATCGTAAACCCCATTCCAGAACGTTCACTTTCTGGTTTGGATGTAAATAAAGGCTCCATCGCTTGTTCTACATTTTGAATCCCTTTACCTTCATCACTAATTGTCATTGTAATTTGACGTCCATTTCTTTTCGCACGGATTGTAACGATTCCTTGTGCGTCTTCTTCGTAACCGTGAATGATTGCATTCGTAACCGCTTCAGATACAATGGTTTTAAATTCGGCTAATTCGTCAATAGTAGGGTCTAACGAAGCGATAAAACTAGTCATCACCATACGTGCTAAACCCTCATTTTCACTTATGGCAATAAACGATAACGCCATCTCATTGTCCATTTAAAATTCCCCCTAACGCTGCAATTGTTTCTTCTTCTGAAGTATCCCAAACATATGAACCCAGACCAGAGTATTGAAAGATTTTTTTCATTGTTTCTGAAGGGTGTAAAATAACGGTTTGTCCATTTGAAGGAACAAAATCTCGCATTCTCCCTAAGATTAAACCGATTCCCGCGCTATCCATAAAGTGCAATTCTTGCAGGTTCCATATAATGGCCCTTAGCGTACCTCTGTATAAAGATTGTGATATTTCTTCACGAATTGTTTGTGTCGCATGATGATCCAATTCACCTCGTAGGCGTATAATTGCGATGCCGTCTTCGACAAATAGTAGTTGATGATTCATTTCTCATCCTCCTTTCGGTGTGTATTCGAGGTGATGTCTGCTTTTTCCTTGTGTGTGACAAAAAAAGAAAAAACATCCTATTTATCGACAAATCATGCATACGCGCATCCACTCTTAGTATGGAAAATCTTTCTTAAAGTTAATCACTAACAATACAAAAAAAGACGATTCCTTTTATAAAAAGGAATCGTCTTTTAGGATTAGTGTGTAATGATCTCTTCAATTAGCTTCGGAGGTGTAATTTCCTCTTTAGAAAACTCAATATGAGCATATAAAATATCTAGTACATTTTGGACATTTTCATTATTTGAATAAATTGTTGCCAGTGATTCTCCAACTTTCACAGAATCACCCACCTTTTTATGAAGTACCAAGCCAACCGCTAAATCAATAACGGATTCTTTCGTTGCACGACCAGCGCCTAGAATCATGGCAGCTGTGCCAACCTCGTCCGCTTCAATAAAGGAGATGTATCCATCTTCTTTTGAAGGTACATCAAATGTAAAAGTCGCTTGTGGTAGTAATTCGGGAGAATCAACAACTGCAGGATTTCCGCCTTGACTTTTAATAAAGTCTTTTAAGATGACTAACGCTTTTCCATTGTCTATAACTTCTAGAAGCATTTGTCTAGCTTCGTCTAAATCTTTTGCTTTTCCACCAACTACTACCATTTGGCTACCCAGCACTAGGCAAAGTTCTGTTAAATCTTTTGGTCCTTGGCCTCGAAGTGTATCAATAGCTTCTTTAACTTCTAATGCGTTTCCGATTGCATAACCGAGTGGTTGACTCATATCCGAAATAATAGCCATCGTTTGTCTTCCCACATTGTTTCCAATCTGGACCATTGCTTTTGCGAGTGCTCGTGAGTCCTCTACGGTTTTCATAAATGCGCCTTCACCAGTTTTAACGTCTAAAACAATTGCATTCGCACCTGCAGCAATTTTTTTACTCATTATTGAGCTAGCAATAAGAGGAATGCTATTTACTGTCCCAGTAACATCTCTTAACGCATACAATTTTTTATCAGCAGGAGTTAGGTTTCCACTTTGTCCAATAACAGCAAGTTTGATATCGTTCACTTGTTTTGTAAACTCTTCCGTTGTTAATTCTACATGGAAGCCTTCTATCGCCTCTAACTTATCGATCGTTCCTCCCGTATGTCCTAGCCCACGACCACTCATTTTAGGAACAGGGACCCCACATGCAGCTACTAGTGGTCCAAGGACAAGAGTCGTCGTATCGCCAACTCCTCCAGTAGAATGTTTGTCTACTTTAATCCCTTCAATTCCTGACAAATCGATTTGGTCTCCAGACTCAACCATCGCCATTGTTAAATCTGCCCGTTCACGATCATTCATATCTTGAAAATAAATAGCCATTAACAAAGCACTTACTTGATAATCAGGGATTTCTCCATTTGTGTATTGCTTAATGAAGAAACCAATTTCTTCGGTTGTTAATTCAGAACCGTCCCGTTTTTTTTCTATTATATCGACCATTCTCATGAATGTTCACCTATCCTTTTATATAGTTATTCGAAATTACGTTAACTGATCAAGAAAACTCCGACCAAATTTCGGTAGTTTCACATTGAAGTTCTCCGCAATTGTTGCCCCCACGTCAGCAAAGGTCTCACTTGTTGACAATTGTTTCCCTTCACTAAATCGTGGAGAGAAAACAAGTAATGGAACAAATTCACGTGTGTGATCTGTTCCTTCGAAAGTAGGGTCATTCCCATGGTCAGCTGTAATTATAAGTAAATCTTGTTCAGTTAATGAACTTAACACTTCAGGTAATCGGGCATCAAAGGCTTCTAAAGCCTCTCCATAACCAATCGGATCACGTCGGTGCCCATAAAGCGCATCAAAATCAACTAAGTTTAAGAAACTAATTCCACGGAAATCTCTTTGAACAACTTCATGAAGTTTGTCCATGCCATCCATGTTATCTTTCGTTCGAATTGATTCTGTTACTCCCTCACCATTGTATATATCAGAAATTTTGCCAATCGCAATTACATCTAATTGTGCATCTTGCAGTTCATTCATAACTGTTCGCTCAAAGGGTTTTAATGCATAATCATGACGATTCGTCGTTCGCTTAAAGCTACCTGGTTCACCTAAAAAAGGACGTGCTATAATGCGACCGACCAAGTAATCTGGTGAAAGTGTAAGCTCTCGTGCAATTTCACAAATTTTGTACAATTCTTCTAATGGGATGATTTCTTCATGCGCAGCAATTTGTAAAACTGGATCAGCGGAAGTATAAACAATAATAGCTCCGGTCTCCATATGCTCTTGACCTAGTTCGTCTAAAATCTCTGTACCACTTGCAGGTTTATTCCCAATTACTTTGCGACCTGTTTTTTCTTCTAGTTCTGCAATTAAGGCTTCTGGAAATCCATTAGGATAAACCTTAAACGGTTGGTCAATATTAAGACCCATGATTTCCCAATGACCAGTCATAGTATCCTTCCCTACTGATGCTTCTTGCATTTTCCCATAAAAAGCAGTTGGTTTTTTAACAGGATTTATCCCTTTAACTGCTTCAATATTAGAAAGTCCCATTTGTTCTAAATGAGGCATGTGTAAACCAGCCATACGTTCTGCTATATGACCTAAAGTATTTGAACCCTCATCACCAAAAGCTTTTGCGTCAGGAGCCTCCCCAATACCTACTGAATCCATAACGACAAGATGTATTCTTTTAAATTTATTATTCATATGTATCCTCCTTCAACTTCTATCTGTATCTTATCAAATGTCTCGAAAATATACACGTCAGACTTCTGACCAATTACTCTTTCGTTATGCCCGAGGGTGAAATTGTTTATATACTTCTTTTAAACGTGTCTTACTCACATGGGTGTAAATCTGAGTCGTCGAAATATCAGCATGCCCAAGCATTTCTTGAACAGCTCGCAAATCCGCACCATTCTCTATTAAATGCGTTGCAAACGAATGACGTAATGTGTGTGGTGTTAGTTCATTTTTAATTCCAGCCTTTAATGCATGTTCTTTCATCAATTTCCATACACCTTGTCTTGTTAAAGGTTTACCACGTTGATTGATAAAAATAATATCTGTACGGGTGGTTGGCTTCGTTAGTTTAGGTCGACCTTCACGTAAATATTCATCACATGCAGAAAGAGCCGTTCTTCCTAAGGGAATAATTCGTTCTTTTCCACCCTTCCCAAAGCATCGAACAAATCCCATGGTCAAATGAATATCCTCTAAAGATAAAGAAATACATTCGCTAATTCGCATTCCGCTCGCATATAAAATTTCTAACATTGCCCGATCTCTTAACCCCTGAGGTTTCGTTGGATTTGGTGCTGCTAATAAATCTTCAATTTCATCAATCGAAAGAATCTTCGGCAGTGTTCGTTCTAATTGTGGCATTTCTAAATGAACCGTTGGATCTGCCGAAGAAATCTTTTCTCTTAATAAAAACTGATGAAACGAACGAATAGAAGAAATATGTCGTGCCATTGTACGAGATGACTTCCCGGAAGTTTTAAGTACTTGTAAATGAGCTAGTATATGAACTCGTTCAACTTCCTGAAGTGTACCTATATGTTGCTTTTCTGATAAATCTTGTATGTATGACAGTAAATCCTTTTCATAGGAAGTTAATGTATTATGCGCCAGTTGTCTTTCTACCCGTAAAAAGTGAAGATAATCCTTTAATGCGTCAATCATATTGTTCATACTATTTGCCTCCTAGATAAAGAAAAAAGGACAGCTATCAGCCATCCTTGTAGGTTGTCTATAATCATTCTTGATTCTGAGAATCATCTGTGTTGTCGTGACAACGCCAACAAATTCCATGAAACGTTAGTCGATGATCCTTGATTTGAAAGTTCCATCTTTTTTCGACAATGGCTTCAACATCTTCAAGTAAGTCTTCTTGAATCTCGTCGACAGCACCACATTCAATACATACTAAATGATGATGGAAGTGAGCTGCGCCTTCTTGTCTTAAGTCATATCTGGAAACACCATCTCCGAAATTAATTTTATCAACTACTTTTAATTCCGTTAAAAGTTCCAACGTTCGATACACGGTCGCCAAACCAATATCTGGCGCTTTATTTTTCACAAGAAGATAGACATCTTCCGCACTTAAATGATCTTCCTCATTTTCAAGTAAGACTCTTACTGTCGCTTCGCGTTGTGGCGTCAGTTTATAGCTCGCACCATGTAGCTGCTTTTTTATACGATCAATACGGCTTTCCATGTGACGCCCCCCTCAAACTTTCTTTATTATACCAAACTCATCTTTCCTTTTTCAAGATAGAGAAAGACTTGCAGAATATAATAATTATTAATTAATAATTATTATAATACATGAATGTATGGTAAAACAAATAGTTCAAGCGCGATAATAGCAAGATAGACAAAACCTAGTAAGGCTATAGCTTTTAACTTTTGACTTGTAATCTGTTGATTGACGGTTGGGGGTGGAACGAGAAGAAAGCCTATCAACAGTAAGAGCGAACAGTAAAGTAATTGAAATGGGAACCACCATAGGGCATATGACCAAAAGGATGCTTCTTGTGCAATTAAGTATCCGGAACAAATGCCCCAGAATACTGCTCTCATCGTCCCTATTAGCAATATCGTATACCTTAATAGCATATGAGTAGCAAAAAGAAATAGGAGCAGTATCGAAACTATTTGTGGAAGGATGGATGAGAACGGACTAGGAACTTCTGATTCTAGTATTCTTGGATCCATCCATTTAATGACTGTATTCACTTGTTCATTTGGCATATGAGAGAATAGCCATAAACCACCTAAATAACCAGCAACAAGCAATCCTAGTAAATATAAAAGAGGAAAAGACCGATTCAACATAATCCACCTACCTTTCTCGATAGATTAGTTTATGCATGTCCCACTCCCATACATTCATTTATTTCTCAAATAATCTTTTGCCCATAAAATACTATAAGCAGTTTTCGCATCAAATATTTTCCCGTTATTCATCATTTCTAGTGACTCTTCAATGGTTGCTTCTATCAAATCTACAAATTCATCCTCATCAAGTGACGCTGCATTTTCTATTTTATATAATCCTTCCGCGACATAGATATGAATAATTTCATCAGCAAATCCTGGAGAAGTCGCAAACGATTGAATATATGTTAGTTTCTCACATCCATAACCCGTCTCTTCTTCTAACTCTCTTCTTGCTGTGACCTCAGGTTCTTCTCCAGGCTCAAGTTTTCCAGCTGGGGTTTCAATCAAGGATCTCTCCAGTGCTTTGCGGTATTGTTCAACGAGAATAATTTTGCCCTCATTTGTGATTGGAATAATCGCTACCGCTCCCGGATGTTTAATAAGTTCTCGTTTTGAAGTTTTACCATTTGGCAACGTTACTTCATCTACATTTAGTGATATGACTTTACCTGTATAGATGGGTGTTGAGTTAATTGTTTTTTCTTCATATTTCTTCAAGTGAACAACCCTTTCTGTTTTACTAATATTAGTAGTAATTGTACCATGAATGAAACAAGGAGGACGTGTGATGAAAAAAAGAGAATTAGGTCAAAGTGGATTAATGGTATCAGAAATCGGACTTGGCTGTATGTCACTGCCGCCAGAAAAAACTGCAGCAAAGAAAATCGTCGATGTTGCAATCGGCCAAGGAATTACTTATTTTGATACCGCAGACTTATATGATAAAGGCGAAAATGAAATTGTAGTTGGTCATGCTTTAAAACAATCTAGGAACAATATCATACTTGCGACAAAAGTCGGGAATAAATGGAACAAAGATGGAACTAGTTGGACATGGGATTCATCAAAAACTTATATTGTAAAACAAGTAAAGGAAAGCTTAACCCGTCTACAAACAGACTATATAGACTTATACCAATTACATGGTGGCACAATGGATGACCATTTAGAGGAAGCTATTGATGCTTTTGAAACATTAAAAAAAGAAGGGCTTATTCGTGCTTATGGGGTTTCCTCTATACGACCTAACGTCATCAATCACCTATTAACTAACGGTCAAATTAGTTCCGTTATGATGCAATATAGCATGCTCGACCGTCGTCCTGAAGAATGGTTAGGCTTACTATCAAACAAAGGGGCTTCCGTTGTAACTCGAGGGTCATTAGCCAAAGGTCTATTAACATCGGAAGCATTAGAGAGAGCGAAAGAAATGAATGGTTATGGAAACTATTCAAAAGAGGAATTAATAGAGGTGCTTACCAACTTACAACATGAAACAGACGATCTGCATGCTTTGGCGATTTCCTTTGTGCTGCAAAATAAAGAAGTAGCTGCTATTTTAGCAGGAGCTAGTTCATCACAACAAATTGAAAAAACTATTCAAGCTTATCAGCACCCTGTGAATGAAGAACATATCCAGCACGTAATACCATTTTTAAAAGAGGATCATTATACGGAACATCGGGTATAAAAATGGCTCTGTTGAAGCGTCGCTGTTGACTTCCGTTCCAAGCGGACGCTTTCCGCGGGCGGTCCGTGAGCCTCCTCATCGCAAGCTCTTGCGGGGTCTCACCTGGACACGCTATACCCGCTGGAGTCGCCGCCTTCCACTACAATCAATTAAAGGTTCATAAATTAAATGTCTAATTCAACATTACTTTAAAAATAAATATATAAAATTGTCATATATTTTTGCTCTACAGAAGGCATCCGCCAGCTAATTTCATGGTACATATTTAAAAATATAAAAAACAGGTGGAGAAAACTGCTCATTTTTCTCCACCTGTTTTGTTTTATGGACCTATTAGACAGCCCTGTTTTAATATTTTGTACCCTTCATGCCATAATCGTCTAATAATTCTTCAAACGACTTGTTCTTTTCACGCTGTTTTCGTTCAAAAAGCGCTTGGGCTTGTCGTTCTTCTTCTTGCTCTCTTTCAACTTCTTGCAAATTTTTCTTAGCTAATTTTAGTTTCTCTAATACGTCACTTTGAAGAAAATCTGATAATGTATTGCCTTGTTCTTGTTGGACTCGTTCTTGTTGTTTTCGTTGTGGTTGTTTCTTTTTAGCCATACTTTCCACCTACTAACTAAGGTCTTTTTATGATTGTTGCAACGCCTTGACCGCCACCAATACATAATGTTGCTAATCCTATTTTTGCATCTTGCTTAGCCATTTCATGCAAAAGTGAAACGAAAATTCGTGCTCCGCTTGCTCCAATAGGATGTCCTAAAGCAATGGCACCACCATTTACATTCAGTTTATCATGGTCAAATACTAATTCACGATCCACTGCAATCGATTGAGCAGCAAATGCTTCATTCGCCTCAACAAGATCGATATCAGCCATCGTGAGACCTGACTTTTGGAAAACATTTTTTACTGCTTGAACTGGACCAATTCCCATTACTGATGGGTCAACACCTGCAGATGCATTCGCAACGATCGTAGCAAGCGGTATTAAACCAAGCTCATCTGCTTTTTCTTTAGACATCACAACTACCGCTGCTGCTCCGTCGTTTATGCCAGATGCATTTCCAGCAGTTACACTACCATCTTTTTTAAAGGCTGGTCTTAATCCCCCTAATTTCTCAGCTGATGAACCGCGTTTTGGG
>Ga0209013_10000873_pt1 | contig 27789 bp, 24 predicted proteins | sample Cruoilmetagenom2_FD_187291 | JGI IMG/M metagenome (GOLD analysis project Ga0209013, IMG submission 187291) | Oil polluted marine microbial communities from Coal Oil Point, Santa Barbara, California, USA - Sample 2 (SPAdes) (version 2) | ecosystem: Environmental > Aquatic > Marine > Oil seeps ...
ATGGGGTCGCAGGTATCCCACCAGAGCGCCTGGGAGAAATCCGTATTTGATGTGTACCAGGACGCCTCCATCCCCTTTGAATGGACTCCCATCCTTAAAGAGGAGTGCGATAAAGCAGGTATTGACTACTTTTCATCCCCCTACGATTTCGACGCCATTGACATGCTCGATCCTTATGTCCCGGCTTATAAGATCGGTTCCGGCGAGATCGACTGGTTGGAAACGCTGGAGCGCATGGCACGTAAAGGGAAGCCCGTATTACTAGCTACAGGTGCATCCTCAATCGGGGAAGTCCAGCGTGCCGTACAGACCATCCTGGAGATCAATCCACAATTAGTACTCATGCAGTGCAACACCAACTACACCGGCAGCCCGGATAACTTCGACCACATCCACCTGCGGGTTCTCGACACCTACCGCAGCATGTTTCCGGACGTTATCCTGGGGCTGTCTGATCACACACCCGGTCACGCAACCGTGCTGGGTGCCGTAACGCTGGGAGCTCGGGCCATCGAAAAACATTTCACCGACGATAACGGCCGAGAAGGTCCGGATCACCTCTTTGCCATGAATCCGACCACGTGGGCCGATATGGTCGCCCGCACACGCGAGCTGGAAAGGTCTCTAGGAAATGGTACCAAATTTATTGCTAGAAACGAGGCTGACACGGCGATTGTTCAACGACGCTGCCTGCGCGCCGCACGAGAGATCTACAGGGATGAAATCCTCGATCGCGACATGATCGATGTCCTGCGTCCCGCCACGCTTGGAGCGATCCTGCCCGGCGAGCTTGATCTTGTCATTGGAACACGAGCGCTGCACAATATTTCAGCAGGAAGAGAATTACGCTGGACGGATCTCGGGGACTGAGTGTCAGGTTTTCTGAAACACCTGCCACTTAAATACTTGACACATGACACTAGAGCAATTGACACTTCATTAATTCGATAACATAAAGATCAGAACACTACCCTTGGCAAAAATCCTATACTTCTCCCGAGATTACACTCCCCACGATCACCGCTTCCTCACCGCACTGGCAAAGACGGAGCACGATATCACCTATCTGCAGTTAGAGCAGGGTGATCAAACTCTGGAAGAACGTCCTCTTCCAGCGGGAATCGAGCGCATTTCCTGGGCAGGCGGACGGGGGGCGGTGCACTTTGATGACATCCCTGGCTTGCTCCCGAGCCTGCAGGATGTCATTCGCCGGGTAAAGCCGGACCTGATCCACGCTGGACCGATCCAGAGGTCAGCTTACCTGGTAGCGCTGGCAGGGTTCCACCCGCTGGTCAGCATGTCCTGGGGGTACGATCTCATTCATGATGCCAGTCAAAACAGGGACTGGGAGGAAGCAACACGATTCACTTTAGACCACAGCGCCGTAATGGTCGGTGACTGCGACACAATCCGAGGGCTTGCCATCTCGTACGGCATGGCGAACGATCGTATCGTTACCTTCCCGTGGGGCATTGACCTGGATCAATTTACCCCCGATAACAATATGACAACAGCTGACCACCGCACCTTAACCCTGCTCTCCACGCGCGGTTGGGAACCTATCTACGGAGTAGACGTGATCGCCCGGGCGTTCGTCAGGGCCACCAGCGCAAGTCCTGATCTGCGTTTGAAAATGCTGGGTGGCGGTTCCCAAAAGGAATTACTGCTGCAAATCTTTGAAGAGGGTAGCGTATCGGAAAAAGTCCACTTTCCCGGACAGATAAGCCAAAATGAACTGCCAAGTCTGTATCATTCCGCTGACCTTTACATCAGTGCTTCCCACAGCGATGGCACCTCCATCTCTTTGCTTGAAGCGCTCGCCTGCGGTCGCCCCGCGATCGTATCTGACATCCCCGGCAATCGCGAATGGGTAGCGCCCGGCGTTCAAGGATGGCTGTTCCCGGATGGTGACGATGAAGCCCTGGCACAGGCGATCCTGGGTGCAGTTGAGCAGCGCGAGCGTCTCCCTGAGATGGGCCTCAAAGCGAGATATCTGGCAGAAACGCGCGCCGACTGGTCCGTCAACTTCCAGAACCTGCTCCACGCATACCAACTGGCCCTTCACCCAACCAAAATGCCCCAATAAACTATACCCAGGCTTGTATAGTGTTTCTTACTCATTACTTTTTACTCCTCATGTATCACGAATCACGCCTCACTCTTCATTCCTCAATATTAAACCCCAACCATCTCTCCATTCAAATATCTTGCCCAACTACCGTACTCTCGCCATAATCCAGGCCCGCATGGCCTCTTCCCGGCTGCCTGATAAAGTACTGCTCGATATCGCTGGAGAGCCCATGCTGGTGCGCGTTGTCGAACGTGCACGTCGGGCAAAATCCCTGGACGATGTCATTGTCGCTACCACAACGCACCTATCCGATGATGCCATCGCGGAACTTTGCGCTGAACGTGACTACATATGCTATCGCGGCAGCGAGCACGATGTGTTGGACCGCTACTTCCAGGCGGCCAATATTCATCATGCCGAGGTCGTTGTACGCATCACGGCCGATTGTCCCGTGATCGATCCGGATGTGATCGACAAAACCGTGAACGCCTTCCTGGGTTTCCCGCCTGGCGACCAGGCACAGTCACTTTTCCCCTACGACTTTGCCGCCAACCGCCTGCCTCCACCCTGGGGACGAACTTACCCGATAGGGCTGGACACCGAAGTGTGCACTTTCCAAGGATTGGAGACCGCCTGGCAGGAGGCCGAACTCCCACACCAGCGCGAGCACGTCATGCCCTTTTTCTATGAGCAGCCGCAGCGTTTCCGCATCCTTCACGTCACCCACCACCCCGATTACGGCAGGCTGCGCTGGACGGTAGACACAGCAGATGATCTGGAGCTTGCGCGAGAGATATACACCAGATTTCCCGGCCACGACGATTTTACCTGGCTGGAGATCCTGGACTTGTACGAGCGCGAACCTGATCTGGCGGAAATCAATAAATCAGTCCAGCACAAGGATTACCGCGAAACCGATGACCGCCAGGAAGAACTCGCCAGTAATACATGACCCATGGCACTTGACACATAGTACATGACCCCTGACACTCCCCGATGCCCGCTTTGCGGCAGCACCCATAGCGAGTTGTTCGACCAGCGCGAATTCCGCGAACAGGATGTAACCAACCGCCTCTGTTCGAACTGCGGCCTGGTCTACCAATCTCCACGCATGAGTAAAGATGAATTGGATGCATTTTACGAACATGAATATCGCCAGCTTTACCAGGGTCAGGAAGGACCGGACTCAAAAGATCTGGCGGTGCAGAAGGCCAGGGCAGAGTCTATATTGTCTTTCGCAAAACCACATTTGAGCCGCGTGTCGCGGCACCTGGATATTGGCTGTTCTGGTGGCTTGCTGCTCCAGCGCTTTGCAGCAACATTCGGATGTCAACCCACTGGGATTGAACCAGGCGCGGCATACCGTGAGTATGCGCAAGCATCAGGTTTGATCGTTTACCCCTCGCTCGAAGAATTACAAGGCGCGCTTGCTAAGACTGAAACAGGACGCTTCGACCTGATCAGCATGATCCACGTACTGGAGCATATGCCCAATCCTGTCGAATACCTGAGCGCTCTAAAAGAAAACACCATCACAGGTGATGGTTGGGTCCTGCTCGAAGTGCCGAACCTGTACTGTCACGACAGCTTCGAAGTCGCACACACCGCATCCTTCAGCGAGCACACATTGTCGCAGAGCCTCAACAAAGCAGGTTTCCAGATCGAGGCGTTTTTGGCGCACGGAATGCCGCGTTCATCAATGCACCCGCTCTACCTGTCAGCCCTCGCCCGTCCGACAAGCATCGCTTCGACTTTCAAGCTTGAACCCGAACGCGGCGTCAGACGCAAACGCCAGATCGGACTGCTCCGCCGCCGAATCCTCACCCGCCTCTTCCCTAAACGAGCCTGGATGCGGATCCAAACCAGCTAACTCACACTTCCCCCCTCATCCTTAATTCACTGCCGTCTATGGCGTTTTTGACTATTTTCTCAGCACCAAAACCTTTTACCGATCCCCACATCGCCACCATCCAACGCAACGCAATCCAGTCCTGGCAGCATCTTGGCGATCAGGTGGATGTGCTGCTGGTCGGAGAAGAACCCGGTCTGGCTGATGTCGCTGAAGAATTCGGAGTCAGGCTCCTGACTGAAGTCGATCGAAACGAAAAAGGGACACCGTTGGTTAATTCGATCTTCGATCTGGCACGTCAAGCGTGCGACAGCCCACTGCTGGTTTACGTGAATGCCGACATCCTGCTGCTGCCGGATATCCTTGAAGCGGCCAAGCAGGTTTCGGATCAAGTCGACGATTTTCTGATCGTCGGGCAGCGATGGGACCTTGATGTACGAAGACCGCTTGACTTCTCACCCGATTGGGACCAACGCCTGCGTGATGAAGCGCAGGAGAACGGGCGCTTGCACCTGCCTGCAGGCAGCGATTATTTTGTCTACCCGCGGGCGCTCTTCCAAGATTTGCCCGGCTTTGCTATCGGCCGCGCTGGTTGGGACAACTGGATGATCTACTATGCGCGCCAGCAGGACTGGCTCGTGGTTGACGGGTCTCCTTCAATATTCGTTATCCACCAGGCTCACGAATACGGTCATCTACCGGGAGGCAAACCCCACTACACGCTCGACGAATCACGCCAAAATGAGGCCGTGGCAGGTGGCTCCGCGAACCTGTACATGGTCCTGGACAGCCAGGTAGAGATACGAGACGGCGCACTTCGGAGACCGCGCCCGAATTTCATCCAGGCACTCCGCCGGGGTGAGGTCTGGCTTACTCCTGCAGATGGCAAACGCCAGGGGATGCGCTGGTCAGCTGCTCGCCAGCTGCGCCGCCTGCGCCGCCGCCTGACAGGCTCCTTGCAATGATATTTATCGCACGAAAAAGCAGATTCTTAATTACCTGTTTGCCTAATCACTAATTACCTTCCTACCCATGCGCATCGGTCAAAACCCAGCCAAATCCATCGATCACGTCCCGCAGCCCGCCAGGGTGACCATCGCGGTAGTGACCTATGCCCCCTTTTTGAGCGGCTATTACGCCCAGAGTTTGGAGGTACTGAAGGCCTGCCTGGGAAGCATCTGGCAAAATTCACCACATAGGGACGCGGACAGCGATTCAGCGCCCTACGACCTGATGGTTTTCGATAACGCCAGCTGCCCCGAGGTGCGGCAGTACCTGCTGGATGCTCACAAACAGGGGCTCATTCAGTACCTGGTACTCAGCGACAGAAACCAGGGGAAAGGTGGCGCGTGGAACACCATCTTCCAAGGCGCACCCGGCGAAGTGATTGTATACGCTGACAGTGACGTACATTTCTCCCCTGGCTGGTTGGAGCACTCCTTGCAGATCCTGGACACATTCCCGAACGTGGGCATGGTGACAGCACTTCCGCTGCGCACGCCCGAAAAATATTACACCAACACATTGGAATGGGCGCAGAACACGCCTGACGCTTACTTAGAAAAGGGGCAATTTGTAGCCTGGGAAATCTTTAAACAACACACAGACAGCGTGGGGGTGTCCGCAGAAAAATCCAGAGAATGGTTCCAGGAAAGTATCGACTGGAGGATCCAATACCAGGATGTGTGTGCGTATATGGGTGCAGCGCACTTCCAATTTACGGCCCAAAAGGAGGCACTGCAGTCGGTACTGCCGTTCAAGATGGATCGTCCAATGGGACAGGTTCGTTCGCTGGATCAGAAGCTCAACGATGCCGGTTACCTGCGCCTGACAACCTGTGAACCGTTCGTCAAACACATGGGCAATCGTCTGGATTCGGCGCAAGAAGAAATTAACTCCTCCTGGTCGACAAACACTCGGAAACGGCTGGCAAATTCACCCCCCATCCGGCGGTCCCTGCTTTGGGTCTACGACCGGATATTTCGTCTCTATTTCGAAGGTGTTGAATAGATGCGCATTGGGCATAATCCATCCAAAGCTAAAGGCTCTCCTGCCTATAAACCAGCGCGCGTCGGCATCGCGACCCTGACCTACGTCCCTGCTCTGGAAGGATATTTCCGCGAGGCGTTGGATGTTATTGACGTGCACCTGGCCAGTTTACGGGCTACGTTGGATCATGACTGCGACCTGCATGTATTCGACAATGGGAGCTGCCCCGAGGTCGTGGATTATCTAGAAGATCAATGGCGCGCGGGTTTGATCGACTGGTTGTCGCTTTCGCATCACAATCTGGGTAAGAACGGCGCCCTGAACTGGATCTTCGCCGCCATGCCCAACGAGTTCATCGCCTACAGCGACAGCGATGTGTTCTACCGTAACGGTTGGCTGGAAGCGAGCCTAAAAATCTTTGACTCATTTAAATGTGCCGGGATGGTCAGCGCCCAGCCGGTCTTCTTCGATTTTCTTAGGGGACAGGGCACGACCGCAGAGCAAATTGAGGCGGCAGGAGATGGCTTGAGTGTGACCACCATCAAACCACGCTCCGAAATCGTCGATGAATATTGCGACGGGATCAGCGCCTCCGAAGACCTGCGCCGGAAATTTCGGGAGCAAGAACTGCAGGTCGCAGTCAACGAGAGTGCTGGCGAGCGCGCCGTAACTACCGCCACCGACATGCAGTTTATACTGAGTAAGGAGGTCGTCAGTAAACTGGTGCCTCTTCCCATAGCCGGGGCTCTGACGGCCAAAGATGCCATTGATATCCCCCTCGGAATCGAGCAGCTCGGTTACTGGCTGTTATCCACAATAGAACCGCTCGTCTGGCACATGGGCAACTCGCTCGCCGGTGATCAAATTCCAGAGGTTGACCAACTGAGGGACCACTTACATCCAAAACAACCGGAAGAATCGGCACCAGCCCAACGAACTGATTTCAAAAGCAAAATGAAATCATCGCTCAGCAAAACCATCCGGCGATCACCCAGTATAAAGCGTAATGTCGAGCGAATGTACGGCGGACTGTTCAGTTTATTGTACGAAGAACAGCACGAACCACAATCCAACGATAAACACCCGCAAGACTGAATCTATGAAATCTGATCTGTTGGATCACATTTACTGCCCGGACTGCAGCGGCGTACTGACATACGACCCCAACGAAGGATATTACGTATGCAGCGCGTGCAGTCGAACGGTCGCCGCACGGAACGGCATCCCGCTGTTCACGCCACCGCCAGACGGCATCGTCCCGTCCGAGAAACTGGTGCGTGGACCGGACGTGGGCACTCCCTGGCGCCGCGCAAACTGGCGTTTCCTCACAGAACAGCTTGGAGAACTCAATCAGGGTTCCACCATCCTGGATGTCGGCGCCGGACGCGGCGATTTCGCCAATGCATTCCAGGGTCACCATGTGCTGACGGTGGACGTGTACCCGTATACTGAGATAGATGTCGTGTGTGATCTGACCCAGACCAATCCATTTCGACCCGCACATTTCGACGCAGTCGTATTGATGAACGTCGCGGAACATGTTTATGATACCGGTGCCCTTTTGAACGCCATCAGCGATCTACTGAAACCCGGCGGCAGCCTGATCGTAGCCATACCCTTCCTGGTGAAGATACACCAGGAGCCCATCGATTACGTACGCTACACGCACCACGCTTTAGAACGCCTTGGCGCAGAGCACGGTCTGGAGACCGAGATGCTCGAAGGTTATTACGACCCGGTATTTTTCCTCGAAGAAGGCATCGGTAACCTGCGCAACGCCATACTACCGATTGTCCAGGGCAGCCGGCGCTACATCGCCCGCGCTTTATTATCCGTCCTTCAAAGCATAGCGAATACCCTGAAAAACGTGATCGGTGAGGGATCCAGCCTGCCGCCAGCAGAGGTAAGAAGCAAAGCTCCAACCGGCTATCATGTCGTATATCGGAAAATTTAATTGCGCACATTTCAGTACAAAATCCTAATTATTGGATGACATCAAAACGAGTATTTATCTGCGCTGACCACGGCCTGGCAGTTTTCTACTTCCTGCAGAGCGATATTGTCTCCACGCTGCTGGAGGCGGGCGTAGAAATCACCGTTGTGACAGAGGACAACACCACCCGGCTCATCGAAGAGCGTTTCGGTAGACCAGGACTGACCTTCGAGGGGCTACGTCTCGATCGTATCGAAAACTACAACCAACAAGTATCTCCGACCCAACAGTGGTGGTTGGATTTCCTGCGCCGCGCCGGCGCAGCGGGCGGTACGAACCTGGCCGTCGTGGACGGTTATATCCGCCAGGTGGAGAGCGAAGCTCACGACCGCCGCCGCCAGTTTTTCCCTCTCATGGAGGGCATCGCCCGCACAATGCGACGCTCCCGTCCGGCTCGCAATGCGCTGAGAAGCTACCAGCGCCGCTACAATCCCCAAATATATAGCAAATTATTCGAAAAATATTCGCCTGACTTGGTGATCGCAGGTTCACCAGGTTTTCGTCAAGACCGCTACCTGCTGCGCGAAGCTGCTGCCCGCGGGATCACCACCGCAGCTGCCATCATCAGTTGGGACAGTTCCAGCAGCTATGGTCTGCCCGGAGCAGACGTGGACTGGATCACCTGCTGGTCGGAGAAACAAAAACAGGAGCTGATGGGTGGCGCCGATTGGCGCACCGAACGAGTGAACGTCGGCGGAATGCCGCCCTACGACGGTTACGTTCGAGAAACGTGGTTGATGCCGCGTGAGGATTATTTCCAACTGCATGGGCTCGACCCCGACCGTAAGCTGATCACCTACGCCAGCAGTTTTGTGAGTTGGTCGCCCAACATTCAAAATGTGAACGCGCTGGCCGAACTGGTCATATCAGAGCATCTTGCTTTGCCTTCGCAGCTGCTCGTGCGGCTGCACCCCATCCACATGAGCGGTCATTATATGAGCGAAGCCGACAAAATCCGCCAATTGGCCCAGGAAAATCCCCACATACACGTTGTTGAACCGGTGCCGTTAGGCGAATTAGGCCATTATTCAGGTGAAGACGTCACCGAACGCACATCCATGATGGCTCATTCTGATATATTTTCCACGGTCTACTCGACCATGGTCGTAGAGGCCGCCTTCCAGGCTGTAGCAACAGTCAGTGTGTGCATCGATTCCACGGAGGGCTATCCTGGTAAATATTGGGTACCGATGTCCGAGATCGGTGTCTGGCCCACGCACTCCCGTTTCCGAACATCTGGTTCAGGGCGCGTGGCGTTGGACAAACGCCAACTCAGAGAAGCGCTCAACAGCTACTTACAGGATCCCAATGCCGATCTTGACGCGCAGCGGCGATTCCTGGAGCAGGAGTGCACCTACATCGATGGCAGCGCGGGCAAACGCACTGGTGAGTTCTTCGTCTCGTTGATCAGTCAATCACAACTTTAGGATACCGCACCTAGTACATGCCTTCCGAAATATCAAGAAGAATCAAACAATCTGGCCGGGTACTGCTTAAAGGTTCTCCGACCGCCTCAGCAAAGCGCGAAGTGCCAGCGATCACGCTTGAAGAAGTCGCTGAGGCGAAAGAATTCTTCCCATTGGAGAAGTTCTTCATTTTTGGGCACGCCCGTTCCGGTACGACCTTGCTTACGCGTCTGGTGCGAGTGCACAATAAGGTGCACTGCAATTACCAGGCTCATTTCTTCACCCGCTACCCCACCCTCGAATCACTGGTTGACGATGAAAGCATCGGGCTCTGGCTCGCTCGCCGAAGCAACCGTTGGAATCAGGGCAGGGACCTCTCACCCCTGGTTCTGCGTGCCACCAGTGATTTCATCATGGAACGAGACGCCCACAGCGCCGGTAAGGGAGACCCCGGCTGCCTGGTTGGTGACAAAAGCCCCAACAGCCTGCTAGATGGTGAAGCGGTGCACCGCTTGGTCAAAGTTTATCCGGACGCACGCCTGATATTCATCGTGCGCGATGGGCGAGATGCGCTCATCTCACACCGCTTCCAGGCTTTCATCGATAACCCTCAGAGCCTATCCAAAGAAGATTTACGCATACGGGATAATTTTTCCCAAGAACCGGAGCAATTCTACACGGGTCAGCGTTCGCTTTTTACCGAAAAAAGCTTGCGCCGCGGTGCCCAGGGTTGGATGCGCAACGTCACCGAAACCGACCTGGCAGCCAAAGAACGCCTCGCCGACCGCTATCACCACCTGCGATACGAAGATTTGCTGGACGACCCGCAATGTGAAATGATCGATGTGTGGAGATTCCTGGGCGTGGATACCGATGACCCCACCATTAAGGATGCCCTTGATACCGAGCTCGCCCTCAATCCCGATGCCGAATGGCAGCGCAAGAAAGCGGGCGATATCGCCGGAGCGTTGGAAAAAGGCAAATCCGGCTCCTGGCGCGAGCTCCTTACAACAAGAGATAAAGAAATCTACTGGGAAGAAGCTGGAAATGCCCTCAAAGCATGGGGATATGTGGAACAGTAAACACGAAGATTTGTACACAAGTAGACAGGTACAAGTGTAAATAATTCCGTATGAAAATCCTGATTGCCGGTCTCGGCTCTATCGGACAACGCCATCTGCGCAACCTGCTTGCCCTCGGGGAACAGGACATCCTGCTGTACCGTACTCATCAAAGCACGCTGGATGATACCGAATTTTCAGGAATCCTTGAGGAGACTGACCTGGAGCGCGCCCTTGCACACCGGCCTGATGGCGTCATCATCTCCAACCCGACCTCCCTGCACCTGGATGTCGCCATTCCCGCCGCTAAGGCAGGATGTCACATTTTGTTGGAGAAACCAGTCTCTCACACACTGGACCAGATTGACGAATTTCGAAAAGCAGTTCAGCACGGTGGCGGTCAGGTGCTGGTCGGGTGCCAGTTCCGTTTTCACCCCGGACTGCTGAAGATCTCCGAACTGCTGTCAGATGCAGCCATCGGTCGCCTGCTATCCGTGCGCGCGCACTGGGGTGAATATCTGCCAAATTGGCATCCCTGGGAAGACTACCGAGCGGGCTACTCCGCCCGGGACGATCTGGGTGGAGGTGTCATCCTGACATTGTCTCATCCCATCGATTATTTACGCTGGTTGATCGGCGATGTCATATCTGTGTGGGCATTTACCGGTCAAATCAGCGATCTTGATATGGCTGTAGAAGACACCGCTGAGATCGGCTTAGAGTTTGAAAACAAAGTATTAGGCAGCCTGCATCTGGATTATAATCAGCAGCCGCCTGCACACCGGCTGGAGATCATTGGCACCAAGGGCACCATCCGTTGGGACAATAATGACGGTGCTGTCCAACTTTTTACTGCTGGAAGACAGGCGTGGGGAACATACCCAACACCGGATGGCTTCGAGCGCAACGAGATGTTCGAGTTTGAAATGCGTCACTTCGTTGACATCCTCCACGGTGAAGATGAACCCATCTGCACCCTCGACGATGGCATCCAGGCACTCCGCATTGCAATGGCTGCGCAGCAATCAGCAAAATTAAAAGAGTTGGTGAACCCGAATAACTACACAGGATGACAAAGATATACGTCGCCTAACAAGTATCATATGACAGAGAAAAAACACACAATTTTCACCATGAGCCTCGTCCTCATCATTGCGCTGGCCTTCTTCCTGGTAGGTTGCAGCACCTCGGGCGACGGTGTTGTTGTAGATGGCGCTGCCAGCATCGCGGTCAAAACGCCATCCGTATCACCTCTACCACCTGTCGCACAGGCTGTCTCTGTACCTGCTCTGAACCTACCCACAGAACCCGACCCGGATCCATGGATCGAGGAACGCCTGGCTGGTATGTCTGTTGAGGAAAAAATTGGCCAGGTTATTCTTTCCGGAATAGCCGGCACCGGTAAATCCGAAGAAACGTGTAACACAATCGCTCGATTAAAGCCTGGGGGTATTTTTTACATGCCTCACAATGTCATCAATCCCGAGCAGCTGCGCCAGTTCTCAGCTGCCCTCCAAGACTGTGCAGATTCGGAGGGTATCGACCGGTTATTAATTTCTATCGATCACGAGGGCGAATCCAGCTACTTCTTTGAAACCGGAATCACTAATTTCCCGACCCAACTCGGGATAGGCGCTACTACAAACCCAACGTATGCTTATAGCGTTGCACGGGCAGCCGGAGGTGAATTAGCTTACAGCGGTGTTAATCATATCCTTGGTCCTGTTACCGATGTGTTTACGAACCTGGACAACCGTTTATTTGCCGTCAGAACATACGGTGGTGACACCCGACAGGTTGAAGAATTTGTAGCTGAAGCCGTAAAAGGTTACACACAGGCAGGGCTGATCCCAACATTGAAACATTTTCCTGGTCATGGCGGATCCGACACTTTTTATGCGACAAAAATATTGCCGGTCGATAATGTCAACGCGGAAACATTAGCTTCAACATACCTACCCCCATTTTGGTCAGGATTGGAAGCAGGCTCTCCCGTGATCCTTATCGGTCATGTTGTATATCCTTACATCACGGGCATATATAATCCAGCAACCCAATCTCCCCAAATAATCCGCATACTCCGTGACCAGGCAAAATTTGATGGGGTTGTAATGAGCGACGCCATCTTAAGTGCTGAGGGGATTACGAACGAAGCAGGTGACGTCTCTGAAGCCGCGCTCGTAGTTTTCACTTCCGGGGTAGACCTGCTCCTCATCCCCGAAGCCCAGCAGGCGATTGCCACTCGCGACCGCTTTCTGCAGGCGTTGGAGGACGGGACCCTCATAATAGACCGTCTGGATGAAGCGGTTAGGCGAATCCTGACCATGAAAGCTGCTTCGGGGTTGAAAGACTTTCCGGTATTTCAATCACCCCAACCTGATTGGGAAGAAAACGCTCTCTTAGCCAATGAGGTTGGACGTAATTCAATCGCTCTATTTAGAGACAGAGACGATATTATCCCAATCTCTAGCGATATTAAAAGTGTGCTGGTGATTGGTCCGGACGAATCTTGGGATTTCTACACAAAACTGAAAGAAACCCTTGAATCACAGAATAAGCAAGTCGATGTCGTGAACTACTCGCCGCCATGGAACGGGAAAATCGAAGAAAGAGAATATGTGCAGACCCTGCCAAAACAGGCGCAGGATTACGATCTCACAATTTTCTTTACCTGGCGCGCTCACAATGATGCACTCGCCAAAGATAAATGGCAGGCGAACCTGGGGAAAAGGCTCTCCAAACTTGATAAACCCGTCATCATAACTGCGTTATACAGCCCCACGGATATCTATGAATTTCCAAATATCGGCACCTATCTTGCGACGCACGGCACAACCGACGAACAAATGGCTGCCTTGATTGAAATCCTGATTGGAGATTTGACACCCAGTGGGGTCATACCACTGCCCCAATTTTACGAATAACTATGGAATGCTTAGCAATTATCCCAGCCCGCGGCGGTTCGAAGGGCATCCCCCGCAAGAACCTGACCTCTTTAGCAGGTAAACCCCTGATTGCCCACAGCATCGAGGCTGCCCTGCTCGCCCGAACGGTGAACCGGGTTGTCGTCTCAACGGACGACTCCGAGATCGCAGTTGCAGCCAAGGAGTACGGCGCCGAAATCATTCAGCGGCCGGCTGAGATCAGCGGCGATTTGGCCTCCTCCGAATCAGCTCTTCTGCACGTGCTGGAAACCCTCAAGCTATCCGAAGGCTACAGCCCGGACCTGGTGGTTTTCCTTCAATGCACCTCCCCACTAACTCTTGCCGGTGACATCGATAGCACCATCCAGGCACTCCTGGAGGAGGGTGCGGACACGGCTCTAGCGGTCGCACCTTTTCATTATTTCCTCTGGCGTATCGAGGCGGATGAGGACGGGGTCCAGGATGCTGTCGCCATCAACCACGACAAACACTCGCGTCCGCTGCGCCAGGAGCGTGAACCCCAATTCATAGAGACCGGCGCTGTGTATGTCATGCGAACTCCCGGGTTCCTGGAAGCCGGCTACCGCTTCTTCGGGAAAACAGCCCTGTACGAGATGCCCTTGGAACGCCGTCTTGAAATCGATGAGCCAATCGACTTACAGATTGCTGAAGTGATCCTGAGCGAGCAGAAGAGGACCCTTCAACGAGCCCGGGCAATGCCCGACCCCATCAAGGCGTTGATCCTGGATTTTGACGGGGTATTCACGGATAACCGGGTGCTCGTTTTCCAGGACGGTCGTGAGGCCGTCGTATGCGACCGCAGCGACGGTTGGGGAATCGCCAAGCTCAAAAAAACCGGTTTGCCGATCCTGATCCTCTCTACGGAGGCCAATCCTGTCGTCCAGGCACGCGCAGATAAGCTCAATATACCTTTCATTCAAGGGCAGAGTGAAAAATGGTGCACACTGCAGGAGTGGTTGAATGAGAGAAATCTGGACCCCGAATCGGTGGTTTACATCGGCAACGACGTGAACGACCTGCAGTGTATGCAATCTGTCGGTTTCAGCGTTGCGGTCGCCGATGCACACCCGGTGATCCTGCGCCAGGCCGATTTGATCCTCGACCATCCCGGTGGACAGGGCGCCATCCGAGAACTTTGCGACCTGCTATTAGTACAAACCCGATCAACGTAATTTGCTGATAAGAGAGAAAAAATGCCAAACACTGTGAACATTGGAAACTGCACCGTTGGGAAAGGACAGCCGGTATTCATCACCGGTGAGATCGGCATCAATCATAACGGTGACCTCGGTATCACCAAGCGCTTGATCGACGTGGCCGTCATGGCAGGTTGTGACGCGGTCAAATTCCAGAAGCGCACACCGGAAAAAGCTGTCCCACCCGAGTATCAAGATGTCATGCGCGACACCCCTTGGGGCATCATCTCATACCTGGAATACCGCTATAAAGTAGAGTTTAACCACCAGGATTACAAAGAGATTGATCGTTATTGTAAAGAAAAAGGAATCATCTGGTACACCTCGTGCTGGGACGAAGAGTCCGTCGACTTCATCGATGCGTTCTCACCTCCCTGCTATAAAGTTGCCTCAGCTTCGCTCACCGACTCGCCTTTGCTCCAGAAATTACGCAGTACAGGAAAACCGATCATCCTTTCCACCGGCATGTCCACTTTCGATGAAATCCAGGCGGCCGTAGAACTATTAGGGGAGGATGACCTGCTGATTGCGCACAGCACCAGTTCATATCCCTGTCCCGCGTCGGAGTTGAACCTGCGTATGATCCATACCCTGGATTCCAGCTTTGATTGCCCAGTGGGTTACTCAGGGCACGAAGTCGGCTTACAGACCACGTATGCAGCTGTGGTCATGGGAGCCAGTTTTATAGAACGCCACATCACCCTGGATCGCGCCATGTGGGGCAGCGACCAGGCCGCTTCCGTTGAACCCTGGGGACTTATGCGGTTGGTGCGGGACATTCGGGTGATTGAAGAAGCATTTGGAGACGGTGTCAAACGCGTTTACGAAAGCGAACAAAAAGCGCGCACTAAACTCCGCCGTAAATAACTCAGCAAAATACACAATCTCAACAGGAGAGACTTAGAAAGATGTCAAATAATTCACAAAACGGTAAATTAATCTCCCCATATGGGGGGGAGCTGAAAAACGTAATTATAGAAGGTGAAGAGCGTCAGGAACTGCTCGAACGCTCCAGCCGTCTACCTTCGGTCCAAATCTCAGCCCGGTCCATGTGCGACCTGGAATTGCTGGCTACCGGCGCCTTTTCACCACTGGATCGCTTTATGGGCAAATCAGACTACGAGCGCGTATTGACCGAAATGCGGCTTACGGATGGCACACTGTTCCCCATTCCAATCACTTTGCCCGTCGATGAAAGCGCACTGCCGAGTTGGGGAGAGCAAATTACCCTGAGCGACGCTCGCAACAACACCATCGCGGTAATGCAGATTGAGGACGTTTACCATTGGGATCCACAGAGAGAAGCGCGCCTTGTGCTAGGCACAACGGATCCCCGCCACCCACTCATCTCGGAGATGGGTCAGTGGGGCAAACTCTATGTCACAGGCGAATTGAAGATTATCGATCTGCCAAAAAATCACGATTTCAGGGAACTCCGCCAGTCCCCCGCTCAGGTGCGCGCCGCCCTGGAACGTATGGGCAATCAAAACGTGGTCGCCTTCCAGACTCGCAACCCGATGCACCGCATCCACGAAGAGCTGACCAAGCGCGCCGCCGAGGAGGTGGACGGCAGCCTGCTCATCCATCCAGTCGTGGGTATGACCAAACCCGGTGATGTAGATCACTACACCCGCGTAAGAGTCTACAAAGCTCTGGTGGAGAATTATTACGATCCCAATGCAACCGTACTGAGCCTGCTTCCGCTCGCCATGCGCATGGCAGGTCCTCGAGAGGCGTTGTGGCATGCCATCATCCGGCGCAACCACGGCGCAAACTACTTCATCATTGGGCGTGACCACGCCGGTCCTGGGAATGACAGCCGGGGGATACCTTTCTACGGACCCTATGAAGCCCAAATGATGCTGGCCCAATACGGCGAAGAAATTGGCGTACAACCTATTGAATTCAAAGCCTTATCTTATCTGGCAGACGAAGAGCGTTACGAAGAACAGGACAAAATACCGGAAGGGTCGCGAACTTATACCATATCCGGCACCCAGGTGCGTGATGACTATTTAGCAAAAGGAAAAACACTGCCCGAGTGGTTCACCCGAGAGGAGACAGCCGAAATTCTGCAGGAGATGTACCCACCTCGACACGAGCAGGGCTTCTGCATCTGGTTCACCGGTCTTAGCGGCTCTGGTAAGTCCACCACCGCCGAAGTACTGACGTCTTTGCTGCTCGAACACGGCAAACAGGTTACCGTCCTGGACGGCGATGTCGTCCGCACCCACCTTTCCAAAGGTCTGGGTTTCTCTCCGGAAGATCGCGACACAAACATCCTGCGCATCGGTTTCGTAGCGGGAGAGATCGCCCGTCACAGCGGCTCTGTGATCTGCGCAGCCATAAGCCCATATCGAGCGACGCGTAACGAAGCCCGCAAAATGGTTGGGGACGGCCGCTTCATTGAAGTGTTCGTCGACACACCCATCGATGTTTGTGAACAGCGAGACGTGAAGGGCTTGTATGCACGTGCACGCCGCGGCCAGATCACCGGTTTCACCGGGGTTGATGACCCTTATGAGGAACCTCTAACCGCTGAGATCACGCTTAATACAGTGGACAGTTCCGCAGATGAAAACGCGTATAAAATCATCGCTTATTTGGAGGAATGCGGCTATCTGGTGCCGGAATTACCAAACAATACTCATGCGGACAATGGGAAAGGTAATGGTAATAACACTTAGTCATGACTGAACTGCCAGAACTTTTTCGTCTTCAAGATCGCGTAGCTCTGGTAACAGGCGGCGCTGGTTTGCTGGGGACTCAGTTCTGCCGCACGCTCGCCGCAGCTGGCGCCAGCGTGATCGTTGCAGATATTGACGCCAGGGGTGCACAAACCGTATCCGACTCCCTGGCCCAGGCCGGTCATGCCACCATGGCGGTACACACGGACGTGACCTCCGCAGACTCGGTTCGACAGCTGGTGCGAACCACCCAAGATACTTATGGTCGATTGGATATCCTGGTCAACAGCGCAGTTCTCGACCCGAAATTCGACCCTGGACACATGAGCGAGGCGTCTGTTGATGAGGGCTTGGGCGCGTTCGAGTCATATCCCCTGGATGCCTGGGATCGTGCGCTCCAGGTCAACATTACCGGTGTATTCCTGTGCTGCCAGGCGGCTGTCCGACCTATGCTGGATCAGGGTCGTGGGGTGATCATCAACCTTTCGTCTATCTATGGTTTGGCCGCTCCCGACCAGCGCATGTACCAGCACCCGGGGAAACCTGCCCAGTATAAGCCGGTCTACTACCCGGTCACCAAGTCGGCTGTCCTGGGCCTGACCCGCTATTTGGCGACGTATTACGCCGGTAAAAACATCCGCGTCAACGCATTGTCACCGGGCGGCGTCTACAACGGGCACGATGATGATTTCGTAGAAGCTTATTCAGCGCGTTCGGTCTTGGGGCGCATGGCAGAAAAAGACGAGATGGACGGCGCACTGTTGTTCCTGGCCTCAGACGCATCCCAATACATGACCGGGGGGAACCTGGTGGTAGATGGCGGCTGGACCGCCTGGTAATCCAATCATGACCCAGGTATTAGCGATTATCCCGGCCCGCGGTGGATCAAAGAGCATCCCTCACAAAAATATCCGCCCTTTAGCCGGGAACCCACTGATTGCATACAGCATCAGCGCTGGATTGACCGCGGCTTCCGTCACTCGCGTTATCGTCTCCACGGATGATAATCAGATCGCGGATGTCGCCCGTCGCTACGGCGCGCAGGTCCCCTTCATCCGGCCGGACAATTTCGCACAGGACGACACGCCTGACCTGCCTGTCTTCCAACACGCTTTAACCTGGCTGGCTGAAAACGAGGATTATATCCCCAAAATTGTGGTCCAACTGCGCCCCACATCTCCTTTTCGCCGCCTGGCACACATTGATCAAGCCGTACACACCCTACTCGAACATCCCGAGGCGGACGCCGTACGTACCGTTTGCGTACCCTTTCAAAACCCGTTCAAGATGTGGAAAATCGGCCCAGACGGCTATATGAAGCCCATACTCGAATCAGAATTTTCCCAGCCCTATAACCTGCCGCGGCAGGCGTTGCCCGAGACCTATTGGCAAACCGGTTACGTTGACGCAACCTGGTCCGATACCATCACCGAAAAAAACTCTATGACCGGGGAAAATATACTGCCCTTGATCATTGATCCCAGCGAATGGATAGACATCGATTCGCCCGATGATTGGCGGCGCGCTGAACGCCTGCTGGAAAGCGACGAGATCACTTTTGAAGAGCTCGGCTTCACAGTTGAAGAGAAACACAGGTAAACAAACCAACACGGAGGCATCATGCCTGAGATAAAAATTGGTGACAGGTTGGTGGGTGACGGACACCCCATTTACATCATCGCAGAAATAGGAGTCAATCACAATGGTTTCATCGATCTGGCATTAAAATTGATCGATGTGGCAGTCGAAGCAGGGGCGAACGCTGTTAAATTTCAGAAACGCAGTTTAGATAAACTGTACGCCAAAAAGTACCTAGAAAATGCAAACGCCGGGGAGAAAACCTTGCGCTACATGCTGCCTATCCTGCAGCAGGTCGAACTGCCCGACCATGCTTATCACCAGATTGTCGAGTACTGTCACGACAAAGGGATCACCTTCATATGTTCGGCCTTTGACACCGAAAGCGCGGATTTCCTTGAGGGGCTTGGAGTACCGGCTTACAAGGTCGCCTCCGCAGACCTGACGAACCTTCCCCTGATTTCCCACCTTGTTAAAAAAGGAAAACCGCTCATCATCTCGACCGGCATGTCGCGCATGGAAGAGGTGGAGACCACTGTAGAATTCTTGCAGGCGCGCGGGGCCGAATTCGCCCTGCTGCACTGCAACAGCACCTACCCGACTGCCTTCGAGGATATCAACCTACGTTTTATGGAACAGTTGAGGCGTTTTAACGTACCAATTGGTTACTCCGGTCACGAGCGCGGCATTGCCGTATCTACCGTGGCATCTGCCATGGGAGCCAGCATTATAGAACGCCATGTCACACTCGACCGCACAATGGAAGGTCCGGACCACGCCTCCAGCCTTGAACCGCAGGGATTTTCAAAGATGGTGCGCGATATCCAGCAGGTGGGCATGTCTCTGGGCACCGGGCAGGAAAAGTTCATCTCGCGCGGCGAGATATTGAACCGGGAAGTCCTCGGCAAGAGTCTGGTCGCCGCGCGGCTTATCGAACCAGGAGAAACAATCTCATCGGATATGGTGGCCGTAAAAGGTCCGGCTTTGGGGATCTCCCCGCAGCGATATCCCGATCTGATCGGACGTACGGCTGAACGAACCATCGAAGAAGACGAGCCGTTTCTGGATCAGGACCTGGGCATTGAGATCAAGCTGGATGTGGACAAGGTACTGCCCATGGAATTCGGTTTCACCGTGCGCTTCCGAGATTACGAAGATTTGCTGGACTATCAACCGCGCATGCTAGAGTTCCACTTCACGGACCAGGATTTGGACGAGGAATATCCCGGTCAGCAGATGGACATCAAGCTTGTGGTTCACGCACCCGAATTCTGGGAACGTTCGTTGGTAGACCTGTGTTCACTGGATGAGGCACACCGTCTCACCTCATTGAATTTGATGCAGAAAACCATCGTTCTGACACGGGAGCTGGCACCAAATTTTGTGGGTACACCCAAGGTAATCGTCCATCCCGGCGCAATGAGCTTGGATCACCCGATCTCCGATCGCCAGGCGCTGTACGACAACCTGCGCACATCGGTGGAAGCGCTGGACTGCTCGGGTGTAGAACTGCTGCTTGAGAACCTGCCGCCCCACCCCTGGTATTTCGGTGGTCAGTGGCTCACCAACGCCTTCATGGACGCCTACGAAATCAGGGATTTCATCACTTCCATGGGCTTGAACATGTGCTACGACTCGTCCCACCACAAGCTGTACTGCAACTGGGCCAACGTGGACTTTTACGAGCAGTTGAGCGTTCTGCTTCCTTATATCCATCATCTGCATCTTTCTGACGGCGCAGGTCTGGACGGCGAAGGACTGCAAATCGGCGAAGGCACGATCGACTGGGTGCATTTCTTCCGCGTACTGGGTGACTACACGGGCACTATGATCCCTGAAATCTGGCGCGGGCACCAACGACAGGGCGAAGGTTTTCTCATCGCCATCCAACGTCTCTCCGAAGCTTATTTTGAGGCCAACAAAAAGGATTTCGCGGGGTAAACGCCGCTTAACGCAGCTGAACATCTCAGCCCTTATGCCGGACACACAATCGCTTTCAACACAATTGAGCCTGCGCCTTGCGGGTCTACAAAATAAACGACGCATCACCCATCTAGCACGACAGGTCGCGGCAAACGCCCATACTGATCCTGAGAAAAGACCGCTGATCGTTTTTAATGTATCTTCGCGTCTGACAGGGCTCAGCCTTAACGCATCCTTTTCATCCCTCACCGCATGGAGCCTGCGCCTGGCAGGAACGCCGGTGATCCATATCGCCTGCCAGGCCGGCATGAAACACTGCACGCTGGGCACAAACCGGGATGATTACAGGACGCCGCCTCCCTGCGAGTCATGTATCGCCCAATCACGCCTCCTTTGCGAAGGTGCCGATATTCGCTGGTTCAACTACCAGGAAGATCCCATTCTGGCCGATACACTGGCGCATCTCGGTATCGAAGAACTCTCCAACTTCGAATATCCTATCCAGCTTAGCGCTCACGCTCCGCAGCAAACCACCATCTCACTTGGGGCACTGGTCCTTCCGTCCATCCGCTGGGCCTTACGCCGCCACAATTTGCCCGATGATGAGGATACCCGCTACTTGCTGCGTACTTATATACTCTCCGCTAATTCCATTGCGAAGCAGTTCGCTAAAATCCTTGAAGAGATCAATCCGCCTGCTGTGGTGATTTTTAATGGGAGCATTTACCCGGAGGCAACCGCACGCTGGGTCACAAAAGAAATGGGCATACGAGCTATCACCCACGAGGTCGGTTTCCAGCACCTCTCCACATACTTCACGGATGGTGAAGCGACCGCGTACCCAATCCAAATCCCGGAAGACTTTGATCTGAATGACGAACAAAACTCGCGATTGGACGCTTACCTGGAAGAGCGCTTCCAGGGCAAATTCACCATGGCCGGTATCCGCTTCTGGCCAGAAATGCGCGGTTTGGACGAGGCTTTCCTGGATAAAGCATCTCGATTCCAACAGATCGTCCCAGTTTTTACAAACGTGGCCTATGACACCAGCCAGGTCCACGCCAGTGTCGTCTTCCCGGATATGTTCTCCTGGTTGGACCAGATTCTGAAAATCATCAACTCACATCCTGAGACGCTGTTTGTCATCCGCGCTCACCCGGACGAAATGCGCTCCGGCACAGCAAAACTGGCCAATGAAAGCGTCGCTGATTGGGTGACTGCCAATGAGGTGGACGCCTTACCTAACGTAGTGTTTATCGATCCCCTTGAGTACGTCAGTTCGTACGAATTGATTCACCGCTCAAAGTTCGTGATTGTATACAATTCCTCCATCGGCCTGGAAGCCACCCTGCTCGGGAAGGTTGTCGTGTGCGGCGGAAAAGCCCGTTACACACAAATCCCAACCGTGTACTTCCCACATTCACAAAGCGGATTTAGGGAACAGGTCGGGAAGTTCTTATCCGAAGACAGCATAGCCATGCCGCCGGAATTTCAGCGCAACGCCCGACGCTTCCTATACTTCCAGCTGTTCCGTACGTCCCTGCCGCTGACTGATTTCTTGGATACTATCCCTCGCCAGGGTTTTGTTAAACTAAGACGCTTCTCCTGGGAAAAATTGTCCCCCGAAAACTCTACCACTATGCGAATCATCTTCAATGGCATCACCAATGGTGAGCCGTTTTTAACCAACGAGAAACCATGACTTTGCACAATCCTGACTCAGAAGGCCAAAACGCTTGCGTACCATCTCGGGAAGTCATCGAGATCTTGCCAACGTCGCTGCTCGATTTGAACAGGTTGTTAGTAAACGAACTCAGGGATCTGGCAGGTTCTCTCGGATTGGATTTCGGCTGGCATTACTTGCTCGACTTGGTATGGATCATCGATATGCTGGGGTCTATCCAGGGAAAAAGAATCATGGACGCCGGCGCTGGGACGGGCGTGGTCCAATGGATTCTTGCTGGTCAGGGCGCTGAAGTACTCAGTGTAGATCGTGTCAGCCGTGCAGACCTCCCTCTGCGCTACCGCAAGCGATTCCGTGTTGAGGGACTACGTGAGCAGGACCTTATACCGGCCCGCCGGGTCTTTGTCAGTAATTTCAGAGGCAGCACGAAGCTGCGCGCCAGGCTAACGTCTCAGGCACGCGACCTGATTGGTATGGCCGATCTGCGTCGAACTTCTGGACAGGTGACTATCTACAACCAGGATTTAAAGAACCTGGCTTCGATTGATGATAACTCAATGGATGCTGTTGTTTCAGTATCCGCCCTGGAACATAACCAACCAGAGGAACTGGCGTTGGTGGTCGAGGAGCTGCTGCGGGTCCTGAAACCCGGAGGGGCACTGCTCGCCACGCTCGGCGCTGCGCGTGACCAGGATTGGTTCCACGAGCCTTCTTTTGGCTGGTGCTACTCTGAGGCCAGTTTAAAACGCATATTTGACCTTTCACAGGACGTGCCGTCCAATTTCCAGGATTATGATAAGCTGTTTGCCGACCTGCGGGAGTGCGCCGAGCTGCGCGAAAACCTGGCCAAGTTCTATTTTCAGTCCGGTGATAACGGCATGCCATGGGGGGAGTGGGACCCGCAGTACCAGTCCGTGGGCGTGTGTAAAGTCAAAGCAGTCTAATCTGTAATTTTGGGTTGTGTAGAACAGCCTTATTTCTATTCGAGGTACAAGCAATATGGGCACCAACCAATCAACGGGCATAGATGAACGCTTGCAGGCGCTGCTGATCGAAGCCCTGCAGGTTCCACCGGAGCTGGTCACTCCCGATTTACAGTTCGGAGACCTGCCGCAGTGGGACTCAATGGGACACATGGAAGTAATGATCTTGCTGGAGTCAACTTTTGGCGTCGAAATCAACACCGACACCATCGCCGATTTGACCAGCTCGTCTACCATTCGTGAATACCTCAAGGAAAATGGACATGTCTGAATTAGAACAGCACACGGTGCTAAAAATTACGCCCCAACTGGATATACCGACTCGTCTGGTGGACGAAGTGCAGTCCAGGCTCGCCTATGTCGATGAGTACATCGACAGCGCCGAAGTCTCCGCTTCTGGTGACTCCATCACACTGCGGCTGCGCCGCTCGCCCGACCAGGCGCGCGAAGAGCGCATCCAAGAGAAGGTCCAACGGGTGGTTGTCTCGATGGCAAAGGGGGGCATAAAACCCAAAGTTCAGATTTTAGAGGACCACCTGCAGCGCCCAACGCCTTACTTGGATGATCCCAACGCTGAACTGATTGCCTTGGGTGAGATACACCAGGAAACGGATGGTGTGTTTACACTCGGGCCTACGGTCACACGTTTGATCGAGTTCTTTGAGACACAGTTCCTTAATTTGGCGGATACATTCGGCGCCGTACCCTATCGTTTCCCTACACTGATCCCGGCAAAGTACCTCGAACGGGTCAACTACTTCCGCGCGTTTCCACACTCTCTCAGCTTTGTGACCCACCTGCGCGAGGATCTGGATGTAATCGATGACTTCGCCAAACAGGCCGCATGTGATGAACACGGTCTCAACACTCCCGATAGTTCATTCGATAAAATCCAAACATTGCTCTCCCCGGCTGTATGCTACCATCTATATTTCGCTTTGGCCGACAAACCATTACCAAATGGGGAGCTGACTGTCACGGCGGTGGGCAATTGCTTCCGCTACGAGTCCATCAACATGGCCTCCCTTGAGCGCATGTGGAATTTCACCATGCGCGAAGTAATATTTGTCGGTTCAAAGGATTTCGTGCTCAACAACCGCGAGATAGCCCGCCAGCGCATGGCATCGTTTTTCGAGGATATCGGTTTAGCCTACCGGGTTGAAACCGCCAACGACCCCTTTTTCATTGGAGAATTTCGTAAGCAAACCGCCTTCCAAAGCGCCTTCCAGCTCAAATACGAAATCCGTGCCAGCTTACCTTACAAGAATTCGACCCTTGCGATCGGTTCTTACAACTACCACCAGGATTTCTTTGGTCGTCATTTGGATATTACGCTGCCTGACGGCTCGCCAGCCCACACAGGCTGTGTCGCATTCGGTTTGGAACGTACCGCTCTGGCATTCCTCGCCCAATTCGGTCCCGATCCAAACAACTGGCCATCCGTCGTAAAGGAGGCCCTCTAATGAGTGAAGAGCGTAAACCCACTGTAGAATACAGGTTGGTCGCTGAAGCGGATTTCCCAATCATCATGGATATGTACACCAAACTCAACGGCTATTTCTATGATATGGGCTACCGCTTACCCCACCCGGAAAACGTCGGCCAGGTCTGGCTGGACTCATTCAAACGCACATTGGGGCGCTTCAGCAACGTCTTCATCGCCGAGATCGATGGGGATGTGGTTGGTTTTATGCTGGCGCGTATCAAACGAGTGCCGCAATATATGGGCGGTGTCCTCACTGGTGAACTCAGCGACATGTGGATCCTGAGCCTTGCACGTCGCCTGGGCATTGGCGACAAGCTCTCACGGCTGGCAATTGAATGGCTGCGTGAGCAGGGTTGCCACTCTGTCGAGATCCAGGTGCTGCGGGAAAACCAGGCCAGCTGGAAGCTGTACGAGCGCATGGGCTTTGAACTCGAATTCAGGGCTGGACGCTTGCTGTGGGATGATTACGTCGAAGACGATGCGTGAGGTTAACCGGGGAGAGATAATCGGAGCCCTGGAAGCCACCGGCGTACAGGATGGGGATGGACTGCTGGTACACTCTGCCATCCAATTCTTAGGGCGGCCCGTCGATGGCGCAGTCACATACCTGAACGCACTGGAAGCCGTCCTCGGTCCGTTGGGCACCATAGCCGTACCCACCTTCAACTTTGCGTTTGCCCGCGGGGAGCCATATGACCCCGTGGAAACGCCCTCGGAAAGGATGGGTGCCTTCTCCGAATTTATTCGCCGGCTGCCAGAAACCCAACGCACGACGCATCCGATGCAGTCCCTGGCAGTGATTGGCTATCGAATTGACGACCTGGTATCCCGTGACACGCCCTCCGCTTTTGATACCGGTTCAGCCTTCGAGCGTCTGCTCGAGCTGGATTTTAAAATCCTTCTTTTGGGCGCTGACATAAACGCCATCTCCCTGCTGCATTACAGCGAGCAGTGTGTGGAAGTACCTTACCGCTATTGGAAAGATTTTTCTGGGGAAGTGAAATCAAAGACCGGCTGGCAATCGCGCACCTACCGCATGTTCGTGCGTGATCTCGCCATCGATCCGCGCATCGACCTGAAGCCCGTCCAGGTCCTCCTACAGGAACGAAACCAGTGGGTTTCCGCACCCCTCAATTACGGGTTCATCTCCCAATGCCGGGCGCGACACTTCGTCGCTGCCGTAGATCACTTCTTAATCGCCGATCCCTGGTCTCTCGTCACAAATAAGCCTGACGTCAGTTTGCCCTGATTTCCGCATTTTATATTCACAATTACTTTACTCCTTACTCTTCACTCTTCACTCACCACTTCCCAAATAACCACCCCATGCTAGACTTAATTAACGATCTCTGGTTCCTCAAACGCGACATCGTGTCCGACGATTTCGATAAAGCGCTTAGCCGCCTGGCAGACGAAGTGCCCATGACCATCCATGAGTACCCGACCGGCGAGCCGTGCTGGACCTGGCGCGTGCCCGAGAAATGGACCTGCCATGAAGCTTACCTCGAGACCCTGGATGGCCGCAGATTGATCGACTACACCGATCACCCGCTGCATGTCGTCTCGTACTCCCTGCCGTTCGAAGGCGTGGTGGATCGCGAACAATTACTCGAGCATCTGCATATCCACCCGCGCCTGCCGGACGCCATCCCCTTCGCGTTCAAGTACTACGACCGGGATTGGGGGCTGTGTGCATCCAAGTCCCTACGAGATAGCCTGATCGATGATTCCTACCACGTGGTGATTCGAACAAGCTTTGAACCGGGCACCCTCAAAGTGGGTGAGGTGGTTATACCCGGCCAGAGTAAAAAGTGCGTGATGCTCGTGGCGCACCTGTGCCACCCTGCTCAGGTGAACGATGATTTGTCAGGCGTGATGGTGGGCATCGATGTAGCTCGCACGTTGGCCCAATGGGGCGAGACCAACAGGACACCTTTGCACTACACCTATCGCCTGTTGATCCTGCCAGAGACCATCGGCTCTGTGGCATACCTGAGCCACAATGAGCATCTGATCCCGAAAATGAGCGCCGGGCTGTTCCTGGAGATGTTGGGGAACGACTCACCTCACGCCCTACAAGGCTCCTTCCAGCCAGAGAGCCGGTTCGACCGCTGCCAGCGCTCCGTCTTCGGTGCCCTGGATCCTCAGGGTTATCTGGGTGCGTATCGCAGCATCATCGATAACGACGAACGCCAGTTCAATGCACCTGGTGTGCGGGTTCCCATGCTTTCGCTTTCCCGAGTAGAAGCGGCAAAAGATACCGGTCGCCCTCCCTATCCCGAATACCACTCCAGCTTGGACACCCCAGCCATCGTGAGCCAGGAGAGGCTGGAGGCTTCCCGTGATCTAGTATTAGGCTTGATCCAAGCCTGGGAACAGGACCAGTTTGTGGTCAACCGATTCAAAGGCGAGATATTCTGCTCCGGTTACAGGATCTGGATCGACTACCGTGTGAATCCCGAGGGGCACCGGCGCCTGTTCGAGATTATGGAGCGCTGCGATGGAGAACACACAGTATCTGACATTGCCGGGGACCTGGGCATCTCGTTTAAGTCTGTTCGGGAAGTGGTTGAACTATTGCTGGAAAAAGATTTAGTCTCTCTCAGCCGGACGCCACAACCTACTGCTCCCCCACGTAAATGAAGGCTTCTTATACGCTCAAACACTGGTTGAAACTTGGGCGCTGGAGGGCTCGCAGAATTTCCGCCGCTTTGCGTTGGGGGTCAAAAGAGCTGCACAGCGCGCCGGCTGTAATAGGTAACGCCATGCCAAAATCCGGTTCCCATTTGATTATCCAGGTCATGCAGGGATTGACACGCATGGGACCTTTCATCAATCCTGGTTTCCCACCAGTGAACCGCGCGGAAGACAATCACAAGCTGCCCGATGAGTGTGTCCTGGAAAATATCAAAAGGATGAAACCCGGAGATATTGGTTA
>Ga0209013_10000874_pt1 | contig 27785 bp, 25 predicted proteins | sample Cruoilmetagenom2_FD_187291 | JGI IMG/M metagenome (GOLD analysis project Ga0209013, IMG submission 187291) | Oil polluted marine microbial communities from Coal Oil Point, Santa Barbara, California, USA - Sample 2 (SPAdes) (version 2) | ecosystem: Environmental > Aquatic > Marine > Oil seeps ...
GCTGATGGTCAGGTTGTTTATGTTATTCCTACGCTTCAAAGATAGGTTTTACAGTGTTATAATTGACACAAGGCCTGCATGCGGCCCGGAGGTGAAAATGGAAATGTTAGATGGAAAAGCAGTCTCAGTTAAAGTTATCGAAAACATAAAAGAAGAATCTATTCCTATGATCAAGAAAGCCGGGAGGCCTCCCGGGCTGGCGGTGGTGAAGGTCGGAGATGATCCCGCCTCAGCTATCTATGTCAGAAGCAAAGAGAAAAAAGCGAAAAGACTTGGCTTCCGGTCAGAAGTGATCGCCCTTGATTATTCAGTTTCTGATCAGGAATTAACCTCTGTTATTAGCATGTTGAATAACGATGATGGGATCGATGGTATCCTCGTGCAACTTCCTCTTCCGGAAAAATTCGACACATGGAAATATCTTGATATGATAGATCCCTCCAAGGATGTTGACCGTTTCCATCCGGTCAACCTCGGAAAGATCATGCTGGGCAGAACGGACATCTACCCGTGTACACCGGCCGGTGTCGTAAGAATGCTCGATGAGTTCAATATAGATGTGACCGGGATGTCCTGTACAGTGCTGGGCAGAAGCTATATTGTGGGGAAACCGATGGCGAGTATGCTGACAAACAGGAATGCTACGGTCACCATCTGCCACTCACGAACAAAAAATATCCCTGAAGTGATATCCAAATCAGATCTGGTTGTGTCAGCGGTTGGAAGCCCCGGTTTTGTGATGCCGGCCGTGGTAAAGGAGGGGGCTGTTCTGGTGGATGTCGGTATCAACCGGATCGACACACTTAGTGAAGCGGAAAAATTCTGTACTCCACAGGAAATTGAAAAATTTGAGAAGAAAGGTTATTCCATTACAGGTGATATTCATCCGGAAGCTTATAAAAAATCTTCATTCTATACGCCGGTTCCTGGCGGTGTGGGGTTGATGACGGTTGCAATGCTGATGGATAATACCTTCCGGCTTTTCAGAGAGAGGACAGGACTTTAAGTGAACGAACCGGGGGGGATTCTGATAACAGGTGCTTCAGGACTTCTGGGTAGAAGTCTTGTTAAAAGATTTACAGATGGGGGATGGTTTGTTTTTGCGCACTATCACAAAAATAAGGGAGATTCTCACCGAGCATGTGAATGGATAAGCGGTGATTTTTCCACTCTTGGGAAAACAAGAAATTTTATAAATAAAAATATTGATAAACTAAAAGAGTGTAAAGCATTAATAAATAATTATGGCCCGATAACATTTAAAAATACCGGAGAGGTAAAATCGGAAGACCTGATCTCCGATTTTCACAATAATCTGGTGGTAACTAATGAAATTACTTCTTCTCTTCTTGGATCAGGAGCTCTTAGTTCGGTTGTGAATATTGCATTTGAGGGGGTTGGAGAGGTAAAGCCTTATAACAAAATACTCCCTTACGCAATTTCAAAAGCGGGAGTTCAGATTCTCACTCTCTCTTATGATCGTGAGTTTAGTGATACAAAATTTTCACTTGTTTCCCCTCCTCCGATCGATGGGGGAGAGTACGGCAAAAGTTCAGGAGAGGTAGTAATGCCGGGAAGTATTGCCGAAAAGATATTCAGGATTATTAATAAGGGGAATGATGTTTGAACTGAAAAATATTGACAAGAGAGGGAGTGGGGCAAGAACAGGTGTGTTGACAACAAATCACGGTAAGATCGAAACACCTATCTTTATGCCGGTTGGAACTGCGGGTGCGGTCAAGGGTGTAACTCCAGAGCGGCTGAATGAGATCGGTTCACAAATAATTCTCGGAAACACCTATCACCTTTTTCTCCGTCCCGGAATGGAAGTTATAAAAAAAGCGGGATCTCTGCATAAATTAATTTCATGGGATAAACCAATGTTGACCGATAGCGGAGGATTCCAGATATTTTCTCTTCAGGGCAATTCGAAGGTGAAAGAGGAGGGTGTAGAGTTTAAATCACATCTTGATGGCACAAAATTTTTCCTGACCCCGGAATCTGTGGTGGATATTCAGAACACCCTTGATTCGGATATTCAAATGGTTCTTGATAATTTTGCAGGAAACCCATCCACTCCGGAAGAGGACAGGTTCGCACTTGACATTACATCCCGATGGGCGGGTCGGGCGAGAAAGAGATTTCTTGAGACAGGTAGAAAAGGGAATATGCAGTTCGGGATAATCCAGGGAGGATTGAATGAAGAGATGCGTACCGAATCTTTGGAGAAATTGACAGAAACAGGATTTGATGGTTACGCGGTGGGTGGTCTTAGTGTCGGGGAGAGCCGGGAGGATTTTGATCGGATAATCTCTCATATTGTCCCTGAAATGGAACCGGAAAAACCCCGCTATCTTATGGGCTCGGGGACTCCGGAAGAGATGTTGTTTGCTGTAGGAAAAGGGATAGATATGTTTGATTGTGTGATGCCTACAAGGAATGCGAGAAATGGTTCACTTTTTACATGGTCAGGCAAAATAGCAATAAAGAACGAGAAACATAAATTTGATCAAGACCCTGTTGATAGTGATTGTGGATGCTATACCTGCAGGAACTTTTCGAGGTCCTACTTAAGGCACCTCTATATTTCAAAGGAGATCAATTCTTCAATATTGAACTCAATCCACAACCTCTGGTTCTACCTTGATTTTATGCAGAAAATAAGGTATTCTATTTTTTCTGATAAATTTACAGAATTTAAGGACAAATTTCTGCTTAAATATAATAAAGGAGAATAACAATGTTACTATACGGACAGGCTGCGGCCGGTGGCGCTGCCCAGCAGCAACCAAGTATGATTAGTGCTTTAATTCCTTTCATAATTATTTTTGTGATCTTTTATTTTCTGATCATAATGCCTTCAAGGAAAAAACAAAAACAGCATCAGGGGCTGATCAATTCACTTAAAGGCGGGGAAAGGATTGTTACCGCTGGCGGAATTTTCGGAACTGTTAAAAGAGTTATGGATGACAGGGTCGAGATCGAAATTGGAAAAAATACAAATATTCAAATAACAAAAACATCTATTTCTGCTGTTATCCCGCCGGGCGGAGAAGCTCCGAAATCCTGAACAGGATTGACTTACCGGTTAATAAATCCCTTAATTTCTGGAGGCGAAAATGAATAATACGAATATGTGGAAGGTCGGACTGATAGTGTTGGTAATTGGCTTCTCGATACTAATGCTTTATCCGCCTGACAAAAAGATCAATCTGGGACTTGATCTCAAAGGCGGAATGCATCTTGTTCTTGAAGTGCAGACCAGCAAAGCTATCGAGATCCAGACAGAACAGAGTATTGAGCAGTTAAGATCTCTTTTAAAAGAATCGAGCATAAAATATGAGAAGATCAGGAGAGAAGGGACCAATAAAATTGAGTTATATGGAATATCCCTTGATGATGAAAGAAAGGTAAAAGACATTCTTGATGATGAGTACAAAGATTATGAATATGTTTTTGCCGGAAACCAGATAACACTCACTCTGATTCCAAATGTGGAAATGAGGATGAGAGATCTCTCGATCGATCAGGCAATAGAAACTATCCGTAACAGGGTCGATGAATTTGGTGTTTCCAATGCTGCGATCCAGAAGATAGGACTCGGCGGCGGAGATAAAATACTTGTCCAGCTTCCCGGAGTTGACGACCCAGGCAGGGTTAAGGGACTGATTAAGAACACGGCAATGCTTGAATTCCGGGCAGTTGTGTCGGGCCCTTTTGCAACGGAAGAGGATGCGATGAAAGATCAGGGCGGAGTATTACCGGATGATATGAAAATATTCAAGACCAATTCGAGAAGAATGGATAGGGGATATTATATATTGAGAACATCAACTGTTATTACCGGAAAGGATCTTAAAAATGCAAAACGGAGCCAGGATGGTTACGGGGCTCCTGCTGTCAGTTTTACACTGAACTCGCAGGGTGCTACTAAGATAAGAAGATTTTCCTCTGCAAATATTGGCAAAAGGATGGCTGTAGTCCTTGACGACAGGATCGAGACGGCTCCTACAATTCAGGATGTCCTTTCATATGACAATCAGATAACAGGAAATTATACTATAGAGGAAGTAAATGATATGGCCCTGGTTCTTAGATCAGGTGCCCTGCCTGCGCCTCTCAAATATCTTCAAGAAAGGACAATCGGCCCGTCTCTAGGAGCTGATTCGATAAGAAAGGGGATTTATGCTTCGGTTATCGGATTAATACTGGTAATGGTATTTATGCTGATTTTTTATAAGGGTGCCGGGGTTAACTCAGTTGTGGCACTAATATTTAATCTGATCATCCTTATGGGTGTTATGGCATATTTCAAGGCGACCCTTACTGTTCCGGGTATTGCCGGAATAATTCTGACCATCGGTATGTCGGTTGATGCGAACGTTCTGATCTTCGAGAAGATAAAAGAGGACCTTCGGGCCGGGAAAGCGCCGAGATCTGCAATAGATTCAGGCTTCAAAAAAGCATTTGTGACTATTTTTGATGCAAACCTTACAACAATAATCGCAGCTGTTTTCCTGTTCCAGTTCGGAACCGGGCCGATCCAGGGATTTTCTGTCACATTGATGATCGGTATCATTGCTAGTATGTTCACGGCTGTTTTTGTTTCCAGAGTGATCTTCGATATTGTTTATTCGGGTAAGAAGAAGATCAAGAAAATTAGTATTTAAGTGGAGTTGAACAATGAGAATATTTAAAACAGATCCTGCTTTCAAATTTATGAATAAAAGGTGGATAGCCTTTTTTGTATCCGGCCTGATTATGGCTGCCGGTATTTTCACTTTCTACACCAAAGGGTTCAATCTCGGGGTTGACTTCACAGGCGGTACTATGGTCGAGGTTAGTTTCAGAGAAAACATATCAGTTGGTGAACTCAGGAATTCTCTTCAGGATATAGGTCTCGGAAAATCTGAGATCACAAGAGTAGGGAAAGATGAGAACAAATTTTTTATTAAGACCATTCAGAGCCTTGAAGAGAATGATGAGAAGGGAAATGGAGAAGATATCAGCCTTCATGAAGAGATAACTTTAAAGATGAGAGGGCAGTTCATGGGTAGTGATGAAAAAGCTTCTCTTGCTGCAGGCAAGATAGACATCAACAATAGTTCCCTTAAAAAAATAACAGATTTCATAGCTTCCGGAGGGATCAAACTTGAAGATGCAGTAGAGAGTGCTGGAAAAATTGACAGTCTTAAAAAAACCAATTCGACCGGGCTTATCTCCGGAATTGAAGAGATAGAAAAACTTGATTTGAAAAAAAGGGTGGGGACTCTGTTGAAAGAGAAAACATTCTTCGGGAATTTTACTTTTCTAAGTGTTGATTTTGTAGGTTCTCAGGTCGGATACAAATTAAGACAGCAGACCACGCTTGCAACTATATGGGCTCTTCTCGGAATGTTGGTATATATCGGCTTCAGATTCAGATTCATCTTCGGTATAGCTGCAGTTGTAACTCTTGCACATGATATTTTTATTGCACTATCATTTATCCTTTTCTTTAACATAGAATTTTCACTCTCAGTAGTTGCGGCAATTCTGACCATAGTCGGATATTCATTGAACGATACGATCGTTATTTTTGACAGGGTCAGAGATAACCTGAAAGTTATGAGAAGGGATGGTGCGGAAGAGATACTGGATAAAAGTATCAACCAGACTCTCAGCAGAACAATTGTAACCTCTGGAACAACGCTGGCAACGGTATTGTCACTCTTTTTCCTTGGTGGAGAAGTAATTCATGCATTCTCATTTACATTGATCGTTGGAATTGTAACAGGTACCTATTCTTCAATATTCCAATCATGTGCTTGGCTGAAGATATGGGAGAAACAATTTCGGGGTAAAAAAAATAAATAGTACTTGAATTTTAACCGTTTTTATTATATAAAGGATTCTGTGAAATCCTATTGTATGGGAGGTAATTATGTTTGGTGATTCATTATTAGAGTCAAGTGGTAAAAAAAAGCCCACAAAGCAGTGGATGACACTCCCTGCATCACTTCTTGGACACGCAATTCTTATTATTGCTGTAATCATCGTACCGTTGATGAATGCAGATTCAAATTTACCTGAAGTCAAGGTGTATAATGTTTTCATGACATCGGCACCGCCGCCGCCGCCGCCACCACCGCCGCCGGCAGCGAAGAAAAAAACAAAGAGTAAGTCTGACAAGAAGAAAGACAAAAAAGAAGTGGAAGATCAGCCGATCCTCACAGGAAGGCTTGTTGCTCCAATTGAGATTCCGGATGAGATCGAAGAAGAAGAGATCACCGATTTCGGTTTTGATGAAGGAGTGGAAGGTGGAGTAGAAGGCGGAGTTGAGGGTGGAGTTGTCGGAGGAGTTCTGGGAAGCCCCGGAACTGCCGATCTGAACAGCATGGCTGTAACAAGAGTAAAGGAACCAACACTGATTAAGAAAATTAAACCAGTTTATCCACCGGTTGCATTGAGAGCCAGAATTCAACATAATGTTGTTCTCGAGGCTGTCACAGATATTTACGGAAGAGTTAAAAATGTCAGGGTTGTAAGCGGACATCCTCTGCTGAACCAGGCAGCTGTTAACGCTATTCGTCAATGGGTTTACGAACCATATATCTTTAACGGAATTCCGAAACCGGTTAGATTTACGGTTATAATAAAATTTAATTTGCAAAGGCAATAATTAAACACAATACAGGAGGTATATATTATGTCATTTGAATTAACTTATCTTTGGAGCCATATGGGCTTCCTCGTAAAAATTGTTGTACTTATCATGTTGTTTATGTCTGTATGGACAATTGCAGTAGGCATTGAAAGACTCGTTTACTACCAGAAGGCCAAAAAGCAGTCAAATACCTTATTACGTCTGATTGGGAAACTTTGGCAGGAAGGAAAAATTGAGGAATCAATAAAATTAGCATCTGATGTGAAATTTAAGGCTAGTCATCTTGCAAAAGTTCTGGTTGCCGGATTGAACGAATTGAAGTTCCAGGAAGATGCAAAAGCATCATATGTGGAACAGGTTGAATCAGCGAAGAGAGCCATTGAAAGAGCTACCATTAAAGGTGTTCATGAGTTCAAGAGAGGACTTAACGTTCTAGCTACAGTTGGTTCTACAGCTCCTTTTGTAGGTTTGTTCGGTACTGTTTTCGGTATTATTAACTCTTTCCAGAGTATGTCAGTTTCAGGATCTGGTGGAATCGGAACTGTTGCGGCAGGTATTGCAGAAGCCCTTATTTCAACCGGTGTTGGAATCGGAGTTGCAATTATTGCTGTGTGGTTCTTCAACTCACTGTTGAACAAAGTTGATATCTTCACAGGTGAAATGGCTAACGCTTCTTCAGAACTTATCGATCACTTCATTAAACTGAAAAGAAAAGGAGCCTGAAATGGCTGGCGGTAATACAGGGTCAAGTTCAGCAAAGTCAGAACCTAATGTAGTACCCCTGTGTGATATTTTACTGGTTCTTTTGATTATCTTTATGGTGATTACACCGATGGTTCAGAAAGGCGCTAATGTTAAATTGCCCGAATCTGTGAACTATCAGGAACAGCCTGAACCAGGTAAAATGACAGAAGTTGCTCTAAAGGTTGATGGTACTGTTTATCTTAACAATGAAATTTGTGAGATATCAGAACTTGTAGGCAAAATACAGGCAATACATGAAGATACTCCGGATGCTGAAGCAAAAGTTCTGTTGAAAGCTGATATCAATCTTGAGTATGGTAAGGTTGTAGATATGATGGATCTTATCAAAGATGCAGAGATAGAAGTTATCGGCCTGGTTACTGAACAAGGTACTTCACAAGAATAACTATATATAGTTAATAGAATGGGAGGCTGATTCGTCAGTCTCCCATTTTTTTATACTTTATTTTTTGGGCGGTACCCTGATCTTGATGCTATTAGGGATTACTTCAATCTCAAAATTTTTCCCGTCTTCCCCTCCATATTCCCCATCTATAGTTGATGGGATTTCCTTTGATTCAGAAGTGATTGAAACCTTTTTGAATTTGAAAGTTTCATAAAAAGGAAATTTATCAATTTTTCCATTAAAAAGACGTTTTAGTATAAGTGCACTTTTAACTATTTTAAACTTTTTTATAATACAGATGTCAAGCATACCATCATATGGGTCAGCATAAGGTGCAATGATCGCATTCCCCCCGTATTGCGGGAAATTTGCAAATGCTATTAATGCGACTTCATCTTCTATCTCAATATCATCGCTGACAATTTTTACTTTGAACGTTGGCATTTCAAAGTATCCTTTTAATGCGTAATAAATATATGGAGCCATTCCTCTGGATTTTGTTTCGGTGTTATATTTTTTTGAGATCATGCCGTCAAGCCCGATCCCTGCGACATTAAAAAAATATGAATTATTTATCCGCCCGATATCTATATATTTATCTTCACCATGGATAAGAGTTTCAAGCGCCTGCCTCCAAGAGAGAGAAATATTAAGGTTCCTGATCAGCCCGTTACCGGATCCTCCAGGGAGTATTCCAAGTGTTTTACCAGTTCCAACCAGAGCTGATGCTATTGAATTAATAGTACCGTCCCCCCCGAAAACCGTAATGATATCAAAATTATCCTTAGAACTCCTGGCGATCTCATATCCATCCCGGGGAGAGTTTGAATTAATAAGTGAGACGGTTTTGAAATGCTGCATAAGTTTTTTAAATACATATGATGCAGCGACATCTTTTGAAACTAATCCGGAGGCAGGATTAAGAATTACAAGGATCCTCTCATCTTTCATTAGGGATTAGTTTCTACAATAATAATCTTTAAGGTTTTTATTATAGTTGTGGATCTCATCATCATTGAAGAATAAAGAAATTTCCCTGGCGGCTGATTGAGGTGAGTCCGAGGCATGTATAATGTTAAACGTGGTGCAGAGAACATAATCCCCTCTGATAGTGCCAGGTTCCGCATCGGCTGGATTTGTTGCTCCTACCAGTTTCCTGACAATGCTGATGGCATTTTGTCCTTCAAGAACAAATTGGATCACAGGTCCTGAGGTGATAAAGGTTATAAGAGGATCATAAAATGGTTTCCCCTTATGCTCTTCATAATGCTCTTCGGCTTTAGGTCTGTTGATTCTTATCATTTTCATGGCAATGATCTTTAAACCCTTGTTTTCAAATCTTGATATGATCCCGCCTGCAAGACTTCTCTGTATTCCGTCAGGTTTTATCATTATAAAAGTTTTTTCTAGTGACAATTTAACCTCTCATTTAGCTTTTGTTATCTACGATCTCCTCAAGTATCTTTGTTAAATACAGGTGGAAATCTTTTAGATTTAATTTGAAATTTGATGAAAAATCAGATTTTTCAAGGTTATCGTAGTGCTTGAGAAATTCATTCCAATCTTTGTATAGGAGGTAATTCAGATCACTTTCGATAAATTGATTAAGTTCAAAGAAAATATCGTTGGCAGGTATCTTCTCAGGGTCCTCAAAATGGTCATTAATCTTAGTATGAAGATTTATAAGTTTTTTTTTAAGTCCGGCTGCTTTCTGAACCCTGGAAATATAATTCTCAAAAATTGATGAACAATCAAAACTTGAATTGAACATTCTGGACACATTTTCGATAAGTTCATGAATGGCATTATCTGATATATTTACAATATTTCTGAGCATATCACGTTTACTTATTTTCTCCGGGTCTTTTTCAAAGAAATTTTTGAATTCAGTTTCGAAAACCTTCTTATACTCCTGTGACATTGAAACAAATGCTTTGTCAAGGTTCTTCAGGTCTTTTGTGGTCCATTTCGGTGTAGCAAATGAGTTTTTCAGATGTCTTTTAAAAAAATCCTGAATAGAATCTATATTCTTTTTTAAGGCCAGTATGAGGGGAACTGTAATTCTGATATCTCTGTTTTTCTTCAAATTCAATTCTATAAAATTATTTATCTTAAGTGTCCTGAAGGCAAGGATATAGAGGATCCCGGTATTCTTTTTCAGTTTTTTATCGTTGATCTCCGAAATTATATCTGAGATGTCCTTCTGATAGATCTTGTCCATTTTGGGAACGAATTTCCCGTTAAGAAGTGAAATGATTATTGGATTAAGCAGGAGTTCTTTATGATATAGCTTTGCAAATGAGAAGAAGGTCCTTTGAGTTATCATATCTGATTTAGAAAGTTCATTAGCGAGTATTCTTATATTTGAGAGAAATGTTCTCAAACTGAAAAACCAGGATTCAGGTTCCGCAATGTCTCTTAAAGACGGAAATCGTTTGCTGCTTGATTTTTCTAATGTTTTCTCAACAATGAATTCTTCAAAATTGATCAGATGCCTGTCTTTCTTAAAGTCAAGATCTTTCAGCAACTCCATGATCTTGGAAATGATCTTTGAGAAAGTAGTAAGATAGGTATTATAATTTCTATTGCCGAGAGGTTGGAATTTGAAAATAATAGATTCAAAATAACTTGATGAAACAAATTCTTCAGTGCTTTCAAGCCAGAGTTTAAGTTCAAATAATTTCAGCATTTGTTTTTCTTTGTCCACTTTATCCAGCCAGCTGTTAAATAGTTTATCCCACTTGTCTTCTATAGAAAGGTCATTCTCTTTATCAATAAAAAAATCGCCTACATTTTCCAATTTGTTTTCCATAAATATATTTTAGTTTAACAGCATACATATTTCAACTGCATAATTAGTTATCTATAGAAAAAATTATTCAAAAAAAGTAAAAAATTCGTTTTCTTGTTGACAAAAAAGCAGCAGAATATATAATTATCCTATTATGAGTTTAAAAGGTTCACTTGATTCTATTAATTTGGCTGATATTATGCAGTTGGTGTCTAACTCCAGGCAAAGTGGCAGGTTTGCACTTATTAAAAATACCGGTGAAAAAGGGTATATTTATGTAAACCAGGGAACGATAAACCATGCTGAAGTGGACAATTTTAAAGGCGAAGATGCAGTTTTTACCCTTATTTCGTGGGGGAAAGGTGAATTCGAATTCGAAGAGGCTAACTTTGACGTTGAAACATCTATAACAAAATCTGTAACTTCACTTCTCATGGATTCCGCAAGAAGGATAGATGAATGGAAACTTCTGAGAAAAAAGATCGGTTCCATAGACTCTGTCCCCACTTTCAGTGAGATAGACAAAGGTGAGAGAAGGAAAATATCACTTTCCACATTAGAGTGGCTTGTGATCTCAAAGATTGACGGGAGAAGAAGCATCGCTGAGATATCAAATGAGTCGGGTATCAACATATTTGATGCATCCAGAATTATTTTTGGAATGATTACATCCGGGCTCTTGAAGTTATTATAGTCTTCTCCGTTCTAACAAAGGTACTTAAATGATTGGAAAAAGTGTACTAATTTTAGATTTCGGATCCCAGTATACCCAGTTGATCGCACGACGTGTGAGGGAGCTTGGAGTATATTGTGAAATAGTCCCCTTCAATACAGACATAAAAGATATTCTTCTTCATGATCCTGGTGCACTGATCTTCTCCGGAGGCCCTTCTAGTGTTTATGTAAAAGGGGCACCGAAATCTTCAACTAAAATTATGGATCTCGGGATCCCAATTCTGGGGATCTGTTACGGACTTCAATTGCTTGCATATTTTTCCGGAATGAAAGTGGAATCCGCCAGCGAGAGGGAGTATGGGCTCGCAAATATTCAGTTGACTGGTAAAAGTGAATTGCTGGAAGGTGTGAAACAGGGAGGAAGGGTCTGGATGAGTCATGGTGATAAGATTACTCAGTTCCCTGAAGATTTTTCAGTTACCGCCAGGACGGAAAATAGTGAAATAGCAGTAATAGAATCCTCAGTCAGAAAGATATACGGTATTCAATTCCATGCCGAAGTTGTCCACACAGAGGATGGTGCCGGGATAATATCCAACTTTCTTTTCAATATTTCAGGACTTGTAAAGAATTGGAGTATGGAAAATTTTATTAACTCTTCTATAAAAAAGATTAGAGATACGGTAGGTGACAGGAAAGTGATCCTTGGATTGAGCGGAGGTGTTGATTCTACAGTCCTTGCTTTGCTGTTAAAGAAAGCTATAGGGAAAAAACTTACTCCTGTTTTTGTTGATACGGGATTGTTAAGAAAAAATGAATTTGATACCCTGATGAAAAGGTTCAGGGATGAATTAAAACTTGATGTGACAGGGATCAATGCAGGTGAGATCTTTCTTGAAAAACTGAAAGGTGTTACTTCTCCTGAGGAAAAAAGAAAAATAATCGGAAAAACATTTATAGATATATTTTCGACTGTTGAGGATAAGATCGGAAAAGTTGAATATTTTGCACAGGGGACATTATATCCCGATGTGATCGAATCGGTTTCAGTTAAAGGTCCTTCTGCAACTATAAAGAGTCACCACAATGTGGGAGGGCTTCCGGAGAAGATGAACTGGAAACTGATCGAGCCTTTCAGAGAACTCTTTAAAGATGAGGTCAGGAATATCGGGAGGGAATTGGGGCTTGATGAGAAATTTATTATGAGACACCCTTTTCCCGGTCCGGGTCTGGCAATCCGTGTGATCGGTGATATTTCCGGGGAAAAAATTACTAAACTCCAGGAAGCAGATGCGATCCTAAAAGAGGAGCTTGACAATTTTGATCTATACAATTCTGTATGGCAATCATTTGTAGTTCTGCTTCCCGTAAAGACCGTAGGAGTTATGGGTGATGTCAGGACCTACGAGAATGTTGTTGTTGTCCGTCTTGTTGAGAGCATAGATGGTATGACAGCAGACTGGTTTCCAGCACCCCCGGATTTTTTGAAAAAAGTTGCAAACAGGATAGTAAATGAAGTAAAGGGAATTAACAGGGTTACTTACGATCTCACATCAAAACCCCCCGGCACTATTGAGTGGGAATAAATGAAGAGCTATATTCATTTACATCTCCACTCAGAATACAGTCTGCTTGATTCAAATCAGAAAATTTCCGATCTTGTAAAAAAGGTAAAAGAACTAAATATGCCTGCGGTTGCTTTGACCGATCATGGAAGTATCCTGGGAGCGGTAAATTTCTTTAATGTCGCAAAAAAGAACGGAATAAAAGCAATAATCGGTGCGGAAATGTATGTTACTCCGTTTACAATTGATCATAGGCCCAGGAGAGGCAGCGGCGAAGTAAACTATCATCATCTGGTTGTTCTTATAAAAAATGATGCAGGCTACAAAAATCTTTCAGAACTGATATCCATATCATATATAGACGGATTCTATAGAAAACCGAGGATAGATAAAAAGATACTCAGGGAGCATAGTGAAGGGCTTGTTATTCTCTCTTCATGTATTCAGGGGGAGTTGCCTTATAATCTTCTCCGCGGTAAGGATGAGGAAGCATATAAAGCCGCTTCGTGGTACAAAGAGGTTTTTGGTGATGATTTTTATGTTGAAATTCAGAATCACGGCCTTTCCAAACAAGTGAAGGTGCTGCCTAAACTGGTGGAACTGGCAAAAGATCTTGATATCCCTCTTGTTGCAACAAATGATGTCCACTACATGAACAGATCAGATTCGGAAGCGAGAGAAATACTCATCTGCCTTCAGACCAATGAAGTTTTAAGCAATACTGAAAGAGCTATGAAAAAAGAGACGGATGAAATGTATCTTAAATCGTCTGAAGAGATGGAGGAACTTTTCAGTGAATATCCGGAGGCTCTTGAGAACACAGTGGAAATTGCTGCCAAATGCAACTTCGAATTCAGGCTTGGTGAATATTTCCTTCCTGAATTTCATGTTCCGGATGAGTATTCAATAGATGGATATTTCGAAAAGATCTGCCTTGAAGGATTCGAGTCTATCCGTGTTGATTTGGAGAAGGATGGAAAAGATATTGCGTTGTATGAAAAAAGATTAAAATATGAAATTGAGAAGATCAGGGAGATGGAGTTTCCAAGTTATTTTCTTATTGTATGGGATATTATAAGATTTTCAAAAGAGAATGACATTCTTATCGGGCCCGGACGTGGATCGGTTGTCGGGAGCCTGGTCTCATTTGTGATGGGGATAACGAGTATTGATCCCCTTGAGTATGATCTTATCTTCGAGAGGTTCCTGAATCCTGAAAGGGTATCGATGCCGGATATAGATCTGGATTTTGATCCCGAACGGAGAGAAGATGTAATAACATATATCAGAAATAAATATGGAGAAGAGAATGTAGCTCAGATCGTTACTTTCGGTAAAATGAAAGCAAAAATGGCGATCAGGGATACGGGGCGGGTTCTTGAAGTGCCGCTTGGAGATGTTGATAAACTTGCAAAACTTATTCCGGAAAGCCCTGTTGTAAGCCTTCGTGAGGAAGTAGAAAATAATGAAGAACTTCAAAAAGAGATAAAAAGGCAGGAGGCGGCTCCCAGGCTTATTGATTATGCGCTGAAACTGGAAAACAATATAAGAAACACCGGGATGCATGCTGCCGGTGTTGTGATCGCTCCGCGGAAACTGATAGAGTTTATGCCTCTTTACAAGGCCAAGGATAAGATAGTTACCCAATTTGAAAAAGAGGAAGTTGAACAGATAGGTCTGCTGAAACTCGATATCCTCGGACTTAAGACACTTACAATAATCAAAAATATACTCAGTTCTATCAGAGAAATTGAGAAAAAAGAGATCGATCTGAATGAAATACCTCTGGATGACAAAAAAACATTCAAATTGTTCCAGGACGGGTATACTGATGGGATATTTCAGTTTGAGAGTTCAGGGATGAGGGATTTTTTGAAAAGGTCCAAACCACAACGTTTTGGGGATCTTGTTGTTCTGAACGGGCTGTACAGGCCAGGTCCGCTGGGAACTGGAATGGCTGACACTTATGTAAAACGGAAACTCGGTAAAGAGAAGGTCACATACATATTCAAGGAGACAGAAGAAATCCTGACCGATACTTACGGTGTAATAGTTTTTCAGGAACAGGTCATGAGGATCTCTCAGGTGATAGCAGGTTTTCCGATGAGTAAAGCGGATGAAATGCGGAAGATCATGGGGAAAAAACAGGTACAGAAACTCCCCACAGTTAAAAAAGAATTTTTGGAAGGTGCAGTAAAAAGGGGTTTCAGTAAGAAGAAGGCCGAGGAACTTTTTGCCCAGATGAGCACTTTTGCACAATATGGTTTTAATAAATCCCACTCAACGGCTTATGCAAATCTTGCATATCAGACAGCATTTCTTAAGGTTCATTATCCTGTCTATTTTATGTCTTCCCTACTGACAACGGAATCAGATAAAGGATCTACTGATTCAAAGATCATTCAGTATATTTCTGAAAGTCGTAAAATGGGGATCACCATACTTCCTCCTGATATTAATAAAAGTTTTGAAAAATTCAGAGTTGAATCTTCCGGGTCGATAAGGTATGGCCTTAAAGGATTAAAAAATGTCGGAGAATCTGCGATAAGAAGTTTCCTGGAGGTCAGGTCCCTTGAAGGGGAATTTACAAGTTACTCGGACTTTATAATCAGAAGCAATCTTTCTAAAACGAATAAAGCTGTAATAGAGAGCCTTATCAAAGCAGGAGCACTGGACAGTTTTGGGCTGAAGAGAAAGACACTATACTGCAGTGTTGAAGAGGTTATTCATCAGGCGGCGCTGATCGATAAGAGGCGTTCTAAAAATCAGCGTTCACTTTTCGCTGATGATGATACGGAGAGAATAATTATTTCAAAAGAGCATCAGGAACTGGATGAATGGACAGAAGCGGAAATGATCCAGGGTGAAAAAGATATTGCGGGAATGTACATAACTTTGAATCCCATAGAAAAATTTAAAAAAGAGATAAAAAAGATCTCAAATACGAATATTGCTGATATAAATTCCGGAGAGTTCAAAGGTGAGATCGTTCGGATCGGTGGTGTTGTGACATCAGTAAAGCAGCGGAAATCTAAAAAAGGGACTTTTTACGGGGAGTTGTACTTTGAAGACCTTTCAGGAAGGATAAAACTTCTTATCTTTTCAAAACCCAGAAGGAATGGTTACAGGAATAACGGTGGTGAAGAGCGTGTGAACTGGGATGATATAAAAGAAGAACTAAAACTTGATTTTCCATACTATCTGAAGGGGCGGATACCCGAGAACGGAGATATGAATAAAAATATCTATGTTGAAGAATTGATTGAGCTCGAGGTCCTGTTAAAAAAAAGGGCACGGAAGATAATGATAACAATTGACTATTCCATATTAAATGATGAATTTTCAGAAGAGCTGAAGAAGAAAATGGAAAATTATACGGATTCCACACCAACCTATCTTGTTATTTTGAAAGAGAATAAAGAGAGGGTTGTGATCAAATCGGGAAATCTTAAACCTACAATCTCAATGAAAAAAGATATTGAAAAAATAACCGGGAAGAACACGGTTGAGATCCTGTATCAATAAATTTTTTATTTTTTGATCTTTATTTGAACTTTTCCTTTGTTTACAGTCAGGTTTATTTTCGCATCAATGATGTTTTGCGATATCATTTTTAATTTTATAGTATTGATAAGGTCATCTTTTGATTTCCCTCTCCCTTTATTACTTTGCTTGACCATCTTGTCATAATCATCATAAAATGAATCAAAAGATGATTCTTTGTTAAGAGAAACTGTAGAATCTTTACTGGAGGGCGTATCTGGTTCTTCTTTCATCTCATATTTTGGAACCTTTGAAGGCCTGTTGATTATTCCGGACTCAAGCTGGTTGAGCTTTTTAAGCCACATATTATTATACAGATAAAATCTTGATGAGAGGTTTTGAAGAAGAAAATCCAGTTTGCTTGATCTGAGATCTTTTGCCTGAATATTCCTGATTACTTTTTCGATATTCTTTCGTTCTATTTCAGGCGGAATATTCAATTCGCCTGCAAAGAAGAGGTTATAATCGGTTTTCAGTGCCTCGATCCGCCCCTCTGTCTTCCGGATCTGATCTTCGATCTTCCTCTGTTTTTCTCTTATTGATTCCATTTTAATAAATTTTGTACTTTTCCTCTCCTCTTAAAACCCTTGTTACGCCTTCTGCAAGTGATTTCATCTCATCTTCGCCCGGGTACAATTTGATCGGAGCAATAAATGATATCCGGTCACTTATTAACTTCACGAGGAAATCGGCATTTGCCATTCCTCCTGTGATGAGGATTTTGTCTACTGCTCCATTTACCACTGTTGCCATTCCTCCTGCATCTTTGGCGATCTGATAGGCCATTGCATCAACAACTTCAATAGTTTTCTTATCCCCCGAATTATACATCTCTTCAATTTTTATGAAATCCTTGGTGTTGAGATATGAATTGAGGCCACCTTCTCCAAAAAGGGTTTTTGAAAAAGTTTTATATTCAGGTTTTTTATCGATGACATATTTAACTACCTGAAGGACCGGGAGTCCCCCGGATCTGTCAGGTGAAAAAGTACCCTCTTCGCTTGGATTTATACTGTCAACCATTATCCCCTTTTCATGAATCGATACTGATATTCCGGTTCCGAGGTGGATCACTATGAGATTGAGGCTGCTGTATTTTGTTCCTGCTTCAGCCGCATATCTTTTGCATACTGCTTTCATGTTAAGGGCATGAGAAAGCATCCTGCGCTCAAAAAGTGCGTGTCCTGAATATCTTGCGTGGGGGCAGAACTCATCAACAGATATGGGATCGACAATATAACAATTTACTGAAGCTCTATTTGCAACATTAAATCCTATCTGTGCTGAAAGGTGTGATGCATGAAGCCCTCTTTTCGCTTCTACAAGGTCTTTGATCATCTCTTCATTTACAAGGTATGTCCCGCTCTTTAACGGCTTCAGGAGGCCTCCTCTGGCAGACACAGCTTTTAGGTCATTTATATTTATCCCCTTCTCCTCAAGAAAGCTCAAGATCATTTTTTCTCTGAATCCGATCTGATCATTAATCGATTCAAATTCTTTCAGGTCTTCATCCGAGTGTTTGATGGCTTCTATAAAAAGTGGCTCATCCATGTCATAAATTGCAATTTTTGTCGAAGTGTTTCCGGTGTTGATAACAAGAATAGGTGATCTCATTCAGTTCTCCTCACTTATATATTTTTCTATTATCGGTCTCATTCTCTCCAGGGTTTTCCGGTCTAGGGTTGAAAGGTCCGTGAGTATGGCTCCATCAAGTGACTTTGAACAATTACAGTCAGATGAAGAAGAATTTATTACATCTATCAGTCTCTCTATCAGTTTTAAACCATTAGAGATATTTTTATTAAGATTCTCCACCACCATTTCTGCTGTAACATGCTCAGTTTCAGGATGCCAGCAGTCATAATCGGTAATGAAGGCAAGGGGAATAAAACAAATTCCCAGCTCTTTGGAGAGTTTTGCTTCCAGGGCCTGGGTCATTCCGATCACTGAACAGCCTGACTGCCTGTAAGTTGCAGATTCGGCTTTTGAAGAGAATTGTGGGCCTTCCATATTGTAGTAAGTACCGCCGAAATGAACATTTAAGCCGATCTGTTCAGCAGCTTCATACGCTGCTTTTGTATGGAAGGGACACACAGGATTTGCCATTGAAACATGGGCGACCAGTCCTTTCTCAAAATAGGTTTTTTCCCTCTTAAAAGTATTGTCAATATATTGATCCGGTATCAGGAGGTGGGTCGGTTCGATATTCTCTTTCAGAGAACCGACAGCAGTTGATGATATCAGTTTGTTAACACCAAGGGTTTTCATTGCAAACATATTTGCTCTGTAATTTACCTCTGAAGGATTGAATCTGTGCCCTCTGCCATGCCTGGCAAGAAATGCAACAGGTACGGATCCTATTTCTCCTATCGCCACCTGATCTGAAGGTTTCCCGTAAGGTGTATCAATTTCAACAAGTTTTTTGTTGGAGATACTGTCCAGGTTGTAAAGCCCGCTTCCGCCGATTATCCCAATTCTGTTCTGTACTATTTCTGATTTACCCATAATCCTCCCGGTAATAATATTTATAATTAATAGATTAATCAGATAATGTCAAGAAATTCGGTGATCAAGTAAGTAACGAAATTTTCATAAATATTTAAAACAGGATCAATTTGAGTGATCGTTGAAAGATATATCACCGTAACTTGTGTTGATATTGATTTGTGAATTATTTCCTTCTCTTGAGAATGTTGTCAAATATTTTGCTTTTATGGCACTAAGATCAAGCCCGGTATTATTTGTTATGTCTCCGTATTTAGTGTTTAAACTGATCGAGGGATCAGTACCTGCAGGTATGGTAAGTGAAATATCTGAGTACGAGTTGGTTACAAAAATTGTTTTAAACATGGAACTCAACGAAACTTTAAGGTCACCGTTGGAGAGGAGAATATTCAGGCTGTTTCCTGAAATATTTTTAAGTCTAATGGTATTGTAGGAATTTTTTATAGAGATCGAATCAGAATTAAGATTGTCTGCATAAATATTACAGTGTCTTGAAGTTAGTAAAAACTCTTTTGTAGAAACATTATTCATGCTTATACGGTTATGGGAATTTTTTATTTTGACCTGATCAGCTCTTATTTCAGAGAGTTCCATTTTTGTGTGGGCGCCTTCGATATTTATTGAATTGCTATCTGTTATATCTGAGATATATAAAGTTGAATGTCCTATCCGGCAGTCTATAGTTGAGGCTCCTTTCACTTCGGTATCTGAGAATTTGACGTCGAGTTCGATCTTCCCTTTAATATCTGAGATCCTGGTTTTCCCAAATCTGTTTATTATACTTATTCCCGAAAAGATTTTACTGATAGTAATATCTCCGAATTTTCCATCAATATTGATTTCTTTCCCAGCATTTTCAACATTTATATTTCCAAACCTGTTCTTTATGGTGAGTCTGGTGTTTTCGGGAAGAAAAATCCTGAAGTGAGTTCTAACTCTGGTGTAAGGGAAGTCTCCTTCGGGTGTAATTGTCCGTATGATTGCTTTTGTCCCCTCCACTTCATTCCTGATCTCTACTTTGTCCCTGTATTTCTGAACCCTGGAATCATCTTTATGATAGACGATTTTTACTGACTGAACAGATATTTGCCCGTCACTTGAAGGTGATACCTCGACACTGCCCGCATGATTATCAAAAACAAGTTCATCAGCTGAATTTTCAAATGTAAAATTGTCTTTGAACTCATGGGGGTGGCGTTTATCTTTAAGTGCATTGGTGTCAGAACTGCAGCCATTTACAAAAGATATATTCCCCGAATCAAAATACTGGAATATAAGGCCAAATAGTATCAGGCCGCCGATCAGGAATAGTTCTTTCTTTTTCATTTCTTCTGCATGAAATAGACCGCAATATTTCTGCCGCCTATATAGATAAGGATCAACGGCCAGTATGTTGTTGCGATATCCCAGATATTAAGATCCGTCCATCCCAGATTTCGTGAAAGAAAAAGAAGTCCAAGAAGTATTATTATCACTCCCCAGAAAATTGTTTCGCCTTTTTTCTTACTCATCTTCATTCTCCTTTGACATTATAAATTCAATTACCATTTTCAGCCCGATCCCGATTATCAGTAGTGGCCACAATTTTATAATATTATCGTAACTGATCACATCAAGATTTCTCAGCATAAAAAGGATACCCAGTATAAAAATTATTACTGATCCGGTGAGAGATATTTCAGAAGCCGGGTCGTCTGATTTAACTGCAGCTGACCCACCTGTTTTCTTCACTTCGTTAAAACTATCAATGATCTGGAAAACATAGAATCCTGCAAGTAGAAGTGCAAAAACTACGATCTCGGTTGCCATTGCATGCCTGCCGTCCATTGCAGAATTAACGAGGAGTACTATCAGCAGGGCAAAGAGGAGCATATATGAGAATCCTTTAGTGTAATTCCCTGCATAGAATAGTCCGGATCCGGGAAAAAGTGCTGATATCAGTGCAGCAAGTCCCGGGTTTTTCTTCTCTGTGTAGTCTTTATTGTCATCCATATTCAAACCCCCTTATAGTCTTTTTTTTTGCTTTCGGATTTCTTTTTTTTTTTTCTGATTTTGTTATTGTTTCAGTTTTCTTGAAAATGAAAAAATTATTTGATTCTTTTATTCTACCAATGAATGCTTCTGTTTCAACCACAAAATTTTCGATACCTGCAACTGCAGTATGGAGAGTTTTATTTGCTGCCGGGAATATATTTGTAAAGTAGAAAAGGTTGAGAAAAAGGACCATGGTGCCTATCGCGGCGGCAACCCATCTGATGTAGCCGTAATTTTTAACAGGTGTTATTTCCTCTTCCGATTCTCCGATAAGATAGAGGCGGTTCCTGAGGAAGAACGGAACCTCCTGGTTCAGCTCGGGAAGGATGGATTTAAGATGGTTCACTCTATCAACAGTCTCTTCGCAATCCGGACATTTATTCATATGTTTGGTAAATTCCTTCTTTTGATCAGGACTTAAAGTATTGTCCTGATAAGCGGACAAAAGTTCTTCAAATTTATTACAATTCATTTTGTTCACCTGTCCTCATACAATCTGGCAAGCTGGATCCTTGCTCTGTTTATCTTTGATTTAACGGTCCCCAGAGGGATTTCCAGTGAGTCTGCAATTTCCTGGTATGAGTGGTTCTGGATATCCCTCATGATCAGTAATGCCCTTACATCGGGTTTTAGCTGAAGCATTTTCTCTCTCAATTTGTAGATGTCTCCTGTTTTAATCAGCTCCTCTTCCGGAGAGTGTTCATCTTTCACAAGATTGTCCTCAAGCTCAACCCTGTAATTATTTTTTTTGTTCTTTCTCCAATAATCGATACAATGATTTTTGGAAATTCTCATTATCCATGACGATATATTCAAGTTCTCATCAAATTTATTGATATTTTTATATATTTTAACAAATATATCCTGAGTGAGATCATTTGCGTCGTCGCTGCTTCCACAGAAATTGAACGCGAGGTTATAAACAGTCTTTGAATATCTGTCAATTAACATATTCCATCCTCTCTTGTCACCTTCTTTGATATATTTAATTATTAATCTTTTTTCCATTCCGCAATTAGTAAACGGTTCTCCGCAATAAAAGTTCCATCAATAATGTAACATAATCAGGTTTTTATGTTAATAAACAGCCAAGCTGAAATTGCCGAGAATAATATTATAGGTGCAAAAGCCGAAATTAAGGGGGAGAGTATCCCTGATGCCCCCATTGCGGAGGATATCCCGAATATTCCCCAGAACACCATTGATATTCCCACTGCGATTCCTATTCCGAATAGAGTCCCTTTTTTTCCCATTTTGAAAGAGAACGGGATTGCGATCAATACCATTATAAAACTGGAAAACGGGAATGAATATTTGTAGTAGAGTTTCGCTTCATATCTTCCTGTGTCGGACCTGTTTGTTCTTAGATATTTTATGTACTCCTTCAGCTGACTAATATTCATATTCTGAGGGAATGAGATTTTTTTCATAAAAAGATCTTTGCCCCCGGGTATCCTCAGTCTCTCTACCTGGAATTCAGTGTATTCAATGGGAATTTTATCTTTAAATTTCCTTATAAAGCCTTCTTTTAATATCATTGTGTCATTATCTGTCCAGACAGCAAATTTTGAGGTTAGCCTAAGTTTTAATTCAAAATTTTCATCAAATTGAACTGCAGTAAAATTCCTATACCTCCCTTTCTTTTTTTCCAGGGAATTATAAAAATAAAGAAAATTGTTTTTTCCGGAAATCCAGAATTTATCAAATTCGATCGTGGAATTTGTTTTTCTTTTATAAATAATATCAAGTGTTTGCATCGCCTTCTTGTTTGATTCCGGAGTGATCTTTTCCTGGATAACAAAATATCCCAATGAGAGAAAGATCCCCAAGATGACTGCCGGGACGGCAATCCTGTACAAGCTTATACCGCTTACCTGAACAGCTGTTATCTCGTTGTTTTTACTCATAAGGGAGAATGTAAGAAGGACTGATGTGAGAATAGCTACGGGAAGTACAAAGCTGATCATCTCAGGAGTGTTGTAATAAACATATTTAAAAACGTAAAAGAACGAAACATTATTCTCTATCACACTGTCAATGAGCTCAACTATCCTGACGATATAGAATACAAGCATCAGCGAGAGAAATATAAGGATGAGCATGGAGATCATCCTTTTAACTATGTACCAGTCGGTCCTCTTTAACAATCTGAACTTAAAAGGATTTATACCGGAAGAAGTTTTCTCTCTCCTGAATATATATCTCAATTTTCTGAAAGGTGTGAACATTTTTTCCCAGTTCAGAGATTTTTCCTTTGAACTGTAGAAATAGAAGATGATCCCGGATAAAAGCAGGAATATATTTGGGGCCCACATTCCAAGGAATGGAGATACGATCTTTTTTACTATAAGGTTCTGAAAAGTTGTGATAGTTGTATAGTAAATAAATATTATACCGAGTGATATGATGAACCCGCTGACCTTACCTCCTTTCTTGGTCGAGATACCAAGAGATAATGCCAGGAATCCGAGAGCAAGACATGCGAAGGGCAAGGCAAATTTCCGGTGATATTCCCTCTCGAGAAGGATATTGTCCGGATGTTCTTTCATCTTTTTTACGAGATCGGGAAATATAAGCTGCTGACTCTGACGGGCCTGTTTAATGTTGTGGAACTCGGGGATCACTTCCGATGTGTTCAGATAGGTGGTTGTGAAATAGTTTTTCCCCGGATTCTTTTTTTCAAAACTGTGGAAGGTTGCATTTTTAAGGGCAAAGTAGCTTTGTCTCTTCTCCCTGTCCTGTACCAGCTTTCCCCTTTTTGCAAGGATTATATTGTCTCTTTTATTGTCTCTTCTTGAGTACAGGAAAACATCCTTCCACCCATTTGTCCGGTTATCTATATCGTTGAAATAGAGAACATATGTGGGGAACTCTCTATTGAATGTTCTCGGTTTTATATTGGACATTGCCCTCGACAGCATTATCCTTGTTTTAAGCTTCTGGAACCGGTAATTGCTTTCCGGGGCAACATACATAATAAGTATGGAAGATATTATCCATGTGATGATCGAAAACATTATAATAGGTCGGAGGATCCTTAAATTGCTGATTCCCATAGTCCTTAACGCAACAATCTCAGAGTCGGTGCTCATTCTGCTCATTCCGGCGAGAACTCCCATTAAAGTTGCCATAGGTATGGTGAAGGCGAGAAGGTCAGGCAGGAGATATAACAAAATTTTAATTATTGTAAATGTAGTTGCCCCCTTCGAAATAAGTGTATGTGAAAGGATAAAGATCATGTTGATCAGAAGAGTGAATGTGTAGATGGACAGGCCCACGCCGAAAGGGGCTGCGATCTCTTTCAGGATATATTTGTCGAAGGATTTCAACATGGGGTAATAATATCATAGACAGCCTCACAATCCAATTGATCCAGGTTGCATTTAGCTCTGAAATCCATTATCTTTTGATATCTTAAAGGGAGGAAATATGAGAAGAGCGAATCTGTTGATAATCATTCTATTAATTTTTTTAGCATCCCCATTCCCAACGGAAGGAAATGTCGGTGGGGCCGATGATCCTGTAATTGTAATGTGCCGCCCGACAATAGACCAGATAAAAAATATAGCAGTAATGAGAAGTGTTGGACTGTTTGGCGATATGAAATTCAATCTGATTTGTGTATATCATGAAAGGGAATTGACCGGGTATGACCCATCCAGGAAATATGTACGTGACCAAAAACTTAAATGGATCTCATTTGCTGAGCTGAAAGGTAAGGTTAAATCGGATGGCCTGTTCAAAGAAAATATATGGACATCCCAGTTCAGGGAAATATTTGAAGAATCTGACGGGATCATTTTTACAGGGGGGATGGATATCCCACCCGGAATATACAGAAAGGAGAATTTTCTGATGACCGAAGCTACTACACCTTACAGGACCATGTATGAAGCTTCTTTCCTATTTCATCTTATCGGCGGGAGCCAAAATATGAGTGTTAAACCTTTCCTGGAAGATAAGCCTGACTATCCTGTGCTGGGAATATGTCTGGGAGCACAGACAATGAACATTGCAGCAGGAGGGACTCTGGTCCAGGATATTCCAACAAATATCTATGGCTTAAGGTCAGTTGAACAGGTGTTGAAACAAAGCAAGAACAAAGTTCACAGCTCAAGATACATAAAATCTTTATTCCCCGGAGAAGCCCGGGATATATCCCCTGCTTTTCACCAGATAAAGATTACTCCAAAATCCATTCTGTTGAAGAAAATAATTGGGGATCTGAAGGGTGCGCCCATGGTATTATCCTCTCACCACCAGTCTGTGGAATATGTCGGGGAAGGTCTTTATATAGCTGCTTCGTCTATGGATGGAAAAATTGTTGAGGCTTTGGAACATGAGAAGTATAAAAATGTACTCGGAGTTCAATTCCATCCGGAGTTCAGATATCTTCATAAAGGTTTAAAATTTTTTACGTCAGGTCCCGGAGTAAACGGTTTTTTCTCACTTAAAAATTTTCTGAAGAAAAATCCTCCTTCGACAGAATTTCATAGAAATCTGTGGTCCTGGTTTGCGGCGGAAATTAAGCGTTGATGCGGTTCAGTTTGATTTTTCGGTCAAAATTACATATAATAGCCCGTGACCTAAAATGAAGAGGCAAACAAATGGCAGAAGAGTTAATAAAGAGTATAGAACAGTTGAGCCGGGAGAGAGGTATATCTCCCGAAATATTCTATTCTGCCATAGAAGAAGCCCTTCTGACGGTTGCTGATAAATATTTTGATCACAAGGCTGATGTTCTGGTCGATCTAGACAGAGATAAAGGTTCAATAAATGTCTATACAAAAAAACTTGTAGTAAATGATGAACCCCAGGATACTTCTGAAATTTCCTGGAAAGATGCTCTCAAACATGATTCAAAAGCAAGAATCGGGGATGAGATAAAAATATTTCTTCCAGGGGAAACTCTGGGAAGGGTTGCTGCGCAGACGGCCAGAAATATTATTATGGAAAAGGTTCAGAAAGCGGAACAGAAGTCCATTTATTCGAAATATGTACAGCTTACCGATACACTGATCTCCGGTGAGGTCCGCAGGATCGAGAACAATAGTGTAATTGCAGCTCTGGAGATTGGTGAAGCCATCATACCGGAAAAAGAGCTGTCACCCAAAGATGAGTTTAAAAAAGGGGAAATTATAAAATTCTATGTTAAACGAGTCTTTCCTGAAGGGAGAGGCCCTCTGGTTCTCGGTTCCAGATACCTAAATAATTTTGTTGAGAAACTTATTGAAAAAGAGGTCCCTGAAGTTTCTGAAGGTATTGTGAAAATATTTTCAGTCTCCCGTGAGCCTGGAATAAAGACAAAAGTTGCTGTTTATTCAACTGACAACAGTATCGATCCTGTTGGTGCAGTGGTCGGGATGAACGGGAACAGAGTGCTGTCAATTACAAAAGAGCTTCAGGGAGAACGGATCGATGTTATTGCCTGGAACGAATCACCGGAACGTTTTATTTCATCTGCGCTTACCCCTGCAGAAGTTACAAAAGTGTCAATTGTGAGTGAATCGGCAAGAATGGCGGAAGCTACCGTAACTGATTCAACACTTTCAGCTGCAATCGGAAAAAAGGGGATAAATATTAAACTGGCTTCAAAACTTACCAAATGGAACATCCAGTTAACAAACAGGATGGAACTCCGTTCAAAAGTTGACCAGAAAAAATTGTAGGAGGGTTATATGCAGAACATCAAATTACATGAGGCAACTAAACAGTTTAATATAACAAACAAGCTGGCTATGTTCTTTCTTGAAAAGCACGACGTCCCGGTTAAATCTCATTCATCTGCGATCTCGATGGAACAACTTGAACTATTAAGAGAGTTCTCTCAAAATCCGGATAAGATCAAAGTTGTTACAAAAGAGTTCAAAGAATCATCCAAAAAGAAGAAAAAGGTTGTTAAAGAAGTTGAGATTGCCAAAACAGATAAGGTCGAAGAGAAGAAACCGGAGAAAGAAGAAACAGAGGTAAAAGAAATTGAAGAAAAGAAAGAGGAAAAACCTCCTGCTGTTGATAAAAAAGTTGAAGAGAAAATAGTAGAAGAGAAGAAGGTTGAGGCGGTAAAGAAACCTGAGGTAATTCAGGAGAAACCTGTAGTGAAGATAGAGAAAAAGGAACCTGCACCTGTCAAAAAAGAGGCCCCTGTGGAAAAACCGGCTCCGGTTCCTCCTACCCCTGCTCCGAAGCCACCGGTAAGAAAATTGCCCGAGAGAAAAACTCATATGGATATGAGGAGAAGAAATGTCAGACACGGGCGTCATGGGCAGAGAGGGAAAGGCGAGAAGAGGGTCCCAGAAGTAAGTACAGTCCCGAAGAAAGAGGCAGATCTTACATCTGTACCCGAAATGATTCAAACATCCGATTTTATTACCCTCAAAGAATTGGGGGAAAAACTTAATATAAAACTTAAATTTATTGAGGACAAGATGAAAGATTCCGGAATGGAATTTCATCTGAATCAGTTCCTTAATGAAGAAGAGATAAAAACAATTTGCTCCGAATTTAATGTAGAAGTGGATATAGTGGGTTATGAAGAAGAGGTGTTCTCAGAGCTTCTTGCTTCGAAAAAACCGGAACTGACACACAGGCCTCCGGTTGTGACGGTTATGGGTCATGTTGATCATGGTAAAACAACTTTACTTGATACACTGAGAAAGACCAGAGTGGCTGACCGGGAAGCTGGCGGTATCACTCAGAAGATAGGTGCTTACAAACTTAATACCGGAGATGGAGAGGTGGTATTTATTGATACGCCTGGTCATGAAGCTTTCACTAACCTGCGTGCAAGAGGGGCGAAGGTAACAGATATAGTTGTTCTGATCGTAGCGGCTAATGATGGTGTGAAACCACAGACCATTGAAGCTATTAATCATGCCA
>Ga0209013_10000875_pt1 | contig 27777 bp, 19 predicted proteins | sample Cruoilmetagenom2_FD_187291 | JGI IMG/M metagenome (GOLD analysis project Ga0209013, IMG submission 187291) | Oil polluted marine microbial communities from Coal Oil Point, Santa Barbara, California, USA - Sample 2 (SPAdes) (version 2) | ecosystem: Environmental > Aquatic > Marine > Oil seeps ...
AGGACGTTCTCACCAAGGGAAAGTACAAGCGCGGCGACCGCTACATGCCGTCGGACTACCCACCGGAGTTTCGCAAGCCGATCTCGAAGAAGGGTCTCGGGAAGCTGACCGCCTTCATCGAGGGTGGGGGCGCGGTCGTATCATGGGGCCGGTCCACCGAGCTCTTCACCGAGGGGCTCGCCGCGCCTCCAAACACGGATGAAGCCGGGAAGGCGGGGAAAGCTGGAAAGGCCGAGGAGGTCGAGGAGACTGAGACGGTCGAGCTGCCGGTTCGGGATGTCTCCAAGGAACTTAGGAGCAAGGGGGTCGTCGTTCCGGGGGCTTTTCTGGCCGTGGACTTCATCCCTGACCACCCTTTGACCTGGGGGATGCCCGAGGAGGGAGGGGCGTTCAGCCGCGGTTCACCGGTCTTCGCCACCTCGATCCCCAGGCTTGACACCGACCGGCGGGTGATCGCCGTCTACCCCGAACGGGATCTTCTGCTCAGCGGCTTCCTCGAGGGGGAAAAGGTGCTCCAGGGCCGGCCGGCGGCGGTCTGGGTTCGGGCCGGCAAGGGGCAGCTCGTTTTGTTCGGCTTCGGTCCTCAGTTCCGCGGTTCGGTGCCGGCAACCTTCAAGCTGGTGTTCAACGCTCTGCTGCTGCCCTCCGCAAGCGGGAGTGGGACGCCCGCGGGCTAGAGCTCGAAAACAGTCTGCTCCATCCGACGTAGAAGGAAGGAGGGGCAGGGGAGCGGTGCGCTCCGCGGCCCATTCCGGGGGTTTTCGTGACAGATCGGTTCCTGAAAGATGGTGGGGTGAAGCCCCTTTGGCATCGGATGCATCTATGGGGTGCCATGTGATAGGTCGTCGATGAGTCGGACCTGGGCGGCCACCTTCGCCGCTTGCCTTCTCTGTCTCTTTGCCGTGGTCCCGGCGGCCGCCGAGGATCCGCCCGCGGACGGCGCACCGCTCGAAGTGCCGCGCGCCTCGTCTCCCGTGGTGATCGACGGCGCGATCGACGAGGCAGCGTGGGAAGACGCCCTCCAGATGGAGCTGGATTACGAGGTGCAGCCGGGTGACAACATCGAGCCGCCGGTTCGAACGGTGGTTTTCCTCACCTACGACGAGCGCCGGGTGCTGGTGGCCTTCCGCGCCTTCGACCCGGAGCCCGACCGGATCCGCGCCCGCTTCCGCGACCGGGATCATGCCTGGCAGGATGACTGGGTCGGGGTCGTTTTCGACACCTTCAACGACGAGCGCCGTGCCTACGAGTTCCTTTCCAACCCGCTCGGGGTACAGACCGATGCCATCAACGACGATGTCAACAAACGATACGACACATCCTGGGATGCCATCTGGGAGTCGGCGGGCCGGCTCACGGACTTCGGCTACGAGGTGGAGATCGCCATCCCCTTCAATCAGATCCGCTTTCAGGACGCGGACGGGGCGCAGGTTTGGGGTATCGACGTCATCCGGAGCTACCCCCGCAAGGACCGACACCACATCGGCCTATTCCCTCGCGAACGCGGCGCCAACAGCTATCTGGCGCAGGAGCAGAAGGTCGTCGGTTTTTCTGCGGCATCGACCGGGCGCAACCTGGAGGTGGTGCCGACCCTGACCGGTTTTGCAGGCCAGGAGCGCCGTGATTTCCCCGACTCCGCCGAGATCGAGGACGACCAGGATCTGGAGCTGGGCGTGACCGCGACCTGGGGCATCACCCCCAACATCACGCTCACGGGGACGCTGAACCCCGACTTCTCCCAGGTCGAGGCCGATGCCGTTCAGCTCGCCATCAACCGGCGATTTGCCCTCTTCTTCCGGGAAGCGCGCCCGTTCTTCCTCGAAAGCGCGGACTACTTCGACACCGGGTTGCGCCTGCTCCACACCCGAGTGATCGCTGACCCCTCGGCTGCTCTCAAGATCACCGGAAAGTTGGGCGGGCATACCGTCGGTTTCTTCACAGCCCGGGACGAGGTCACCAACCTCCTCGTTCCGGGACCCCAGGGTTCCTCCTCGGAATCGTTCGACTCCCCGAATACGTCCACCGTGGGCCGCTACCGCTTCGACATCGGGGGGGATTCCACCGTCGGCGCCATGTTCACGGACCGTGAGGGCTCCGACGGTTACTTCAATCGGGTGGCGAGCATCGACGCCGTCGTGCGGCCCTCGGACACGGATCGGTTCAGTCTCGATGCCGCGTGGTCGCGCACCCGCTACTCCCCTGAAATGCAGTACGAGCTCGAGCTCGGTGCGGACACGATCTCCGGGCACTCCTTCAGCCTCGGTTATCAGCACACCAAACGGAGCTGGTTCGTCTTCTCCGAGTACGACGATCGCTCCGACGAGTTCCGCGCCGACCTGGGTTTCGTGCCCCGCGTCGGCTTCCGCGAGCTCGAAGGGGGGGCTGGGTATATCTGGTGGGGGGATGAGAATCACTTCTATAACCAGCTGGAAATCGGTGGCAGGCTGGAGCGGTCGGAGGACCGGGAGAGGGAGCTGCTCGAGCAGCAGGGCGAGATGTGGTTCGATTTCTCGGGCCCGCGAGAGTCGCGTCTCCACCTCGAGGTGTCGACAAGCGACCAGGTCTTCGAGGGGGTTCGTTTCGCGGATCTCTTCAACACCTCCCTTTTTTTCAGGGTCCGACCGTCCGCCTCTTTTTTCTTCAGAGTGGATGGTGTGGTGGGGGACTGGATCGACTTCGACAACGTGCGCCCGGCGGATCAGCTCCGGGCCAATGCCCTCCTGGGCCTGGACCTGGGACGCCATCTGCTGTTTGAGCTTTCCCACACCTACTCCTCGCTCGACGTCGAGGGTGGACGTCTCTTCGTGGCCAACGTGCCGCAGCTCCGGGCGATCTGGCAGTTCAACACCCGTACCTTCGTGCGCGCGATCGTCCAGTACACGGACATCGAGCGGAACCAGGATCTCTACGAAGATGAGGTGGACGAGCTGAGCCGCGATTTCTTCACTCAGCTCCTGTTCTCGTACAAACTCAATCCGCGTACGGTTGTCTTTGTCGGCTATAGCGAGAGCGGTATGGAGACGCAGGATTTCAGCATGACCACCACCAACCGCACCCTCTTCGTCAAGCTCGGTTACGCGTGGGTATGGTGAGTTCCCGTCGTCAGGGTGCGGACCCCGGCACCGGGACATCCTCCGCCTGTAGCGTGCAGACCAGCCCTTGGGGGTAGTCGGCCACGGCGCGGATCATCTCGTTCCGCTCCTCGCCGAGGAACGCGGTGCCGCCGAAGGTCGAGCGGATGAGTTCGAGGTTGGCCTCGGCCGAGAACACTTGAAGCTCCGCCGTGACATCGCCCTCGAGCGGAGCGTCCAGCCCGAGCATCAGTGGGGGACCGGGGCAGTCGAGCTCGAGCCCTTCGAGGCGGATCGTGCGCAGCTTCGGGTTCGAGGAGGTTCTGAAGTGCACGACCCGATTCCCGAGGTCGTAGACAATGCTCCACTTGGTTCCTCCACGCCCCGTCTGGGTAACGTCGGTAAGCGTGGCGAGGGCCGCTGCCAGCGGATCTTCGGGCCGGTGCGCCCGCGAACGGTTCACCGCGGTGGCCACCCGGGCGAAGCGTTGCAGCGAGCCCTGGCCCTCCGTGGAGAGGACCTCCCCGCCGTACCCGAGAGCGCCGTTGAGGAAGGCCAGCGAGGAGCTGTAGGTGTTGTTGGTCAGCGCCGGAACCGGGAGCGACCTCCCGGAGCGAATCGAGGCCTCGCCTTCGAGGAATTCGATCACCGCGCAGCGGGACCGGGCATCACACGCCAGGTAGTGGAGGTTGGCGATGCCGCCCACAGCCAGTGCGCTCGCGCTGGCCACCACCTCCTCAACGGTCTCGAAACGATCGAGGCAGTACTGCACCCACTGCAGAACGCCGATCGAAGGGCGGTCGCCCGGCGGTGGGTAGCGGGTGGCCTCCAGCCACATGACCTCCATCGCCAGACCGGCCTCGTTCATGCCGCCGTTCGGGAGCTCTCGCCCGTACTGGTTGAAGGTGAGGCTTCCGAACTTCGATACCCACTCCACCGGGGTCTCCCCCTCAGCAACGATCGAGACCTTCTCGACGCCGGAGTTGTTGATCATCAGAAGACCGTCGCCGAGGTGCCAGTCGTAATTCTTGGCCATCAGGGACGCACCGTCGGCGCCGAGCAGGAAGGCGCTGCAGGCGCCGGCCAGTTGCGGAGATGCCACCAGCAAGAACGCGGCGATCAGACGAGTGGTGCATTTCCAGGTCATTGGGCCTCCCACCGGATATTTCAGGGTAACCAGCTTAACCCGGACTCTTCATGCAATTTGTCGCGAGACCGGAAAGACGTGAAGTTCACGAAGTCCTGCCGCGAGGTTCCATATTCATGCCTTTGCGCTCTTTGCGTCTTCGCGGTTCGTACACCGCTTCACGCAAGTAGATCAAACCCGCATCAGGGACGTTCCGGCGTGCGGATGCGCAGGCAGATGAAGAAGCCGGCGACCGCCACGGCGGCGGCGAGGATGAAGACCCAGCGGAATCCGTAGGCCTCCCAGATGTAGCCTGAGAGAACCGGCAACGACATCGCGACGGCGTGGTCGATGGTGATGCCCATCGAGATGGTGGGGGTGATATCGGCCGGATCGTCAGCGATCTTCTTAAGGTAGGTGGTGCGGGCGATGCGCAGGGCGAAGAGGAGGATGTCGAAGATGTAGGCGCCATACAGCGCCCAGAGATCGAAGGGCTCAGGCAGGAAATCGCTGGCGAAGGCGTAGGTTAGGCAGATGGCCAGCAGTAGAAGCTCGTCCACCGCAAGCACGGTGCGCTCGCCGAGCCAGTCGATGACCTCGCCCAGCAGGGGACGGAGGATTACGCCGAGGGTCGCGGCGATGAAGTAGAGGAGGGCGATCGTGCTCACCGGGACACCGTGAATCTCCACCAGGACCCAGGCGCCGAAGACGATGAAGATCTGTTTGCGGATCCCGAAGAGAGCCGAGATGGCGTAGAAGAGGCGGTACTTCTTCTTGAACACCAGACGTCTCGACGGAGGGTCCCCCCGGCCCACCTCGAGGCCCGCGTAAAGTATTCCGGCCATCAGCGCGCTGCCGGCCGCGATGGCATAGAAGAGCGGGAACTGATCGCCGAGGAAGTGCGCGAGGATGAAGACGGTGCCGACACCGAGGATGGTGCCGAGGTTGCGGGCGCCGCCGAACTGTCCGAGGCGGCGCCCTTCCTTGCCGCCGCGGGCAAGCTTGAGCCCTATCGGTCCCTCCACGGCAAAGATGATGTGGTCTCCCAGCGACCAGATCAGAATGAAAATCACCAGGGTCGCGGTGGAGGGAGCGAGGTAACCCAGACCGACGGCGCCGAGGGCGGTGAGCAGCATCGCCGCCGCAGCCATCTGCGTTTCCCGAAACACGGTCAGCATCGCACCGGCCACGAAGAGGATGAGAAAGCCCGGCAGCTCGCGGGGAAACTCCAGCCAACCGCGCGCCTGGGCGCTCAGGTTGTGGACCTCGGCGAGGTAGTTGTTCAGCGTCGCCAGGAAGATGCCGGAAGCCGCCCCGAAGAAGACGGTGGCGAGGAGGGCGCGTTTGAGGTCTTTGCGGATCATGGATCTCCGAGATCTGGCCCATAGGGCCGCTCAGATTCTACGCGTATACTTCCGCGGGGGTGAACGATGTTTCCACGGACATTTCTCGGTCTGATGATCCTCGGTGCAGCCTGTTTCGCCCCAGGGGTGATTTCGGCGGCCGAAGAAACGAGTCCGCGAGCTCCGATCGGGGAGTGGTTGGTCCTCGGCCCAGCCCTCGAGCCGCTGCCGGTCCTCGGCAAGACCCAGGACGATGCCGCCGACCTCGAGGCCGTGCTCGCCGCCTCCCCGCTCTCGACGCTCCGCCAGATGCCGACCCTCGGCGAAACAGTCGACTGGTCCACCGGTGCAGATCTCGCCTGGCGTTCGACCCACGTCGATGTCGAAGGTCGACTCGGGCTCAGAGTTCCGTCCGACATCGGCGAGGGGCGGGCTGTGGTGGCCTGGCTCGTAACCTCTCTTCGCAGCGAGCGCTACCGCGAGGTCTTGATCGAGGTGGATCTCGAGCATCCCCACGAGGTGTTCCTCGATGGCGAGCGGGTCGAGCTCGGAGAAGAGAAGAAGAACGGACGGAGCCTCGCTCTCGAGCAGGGGAGCCACCTGCTGCTGATCAAGACCGTGCACGATCCGCAAGCGGAGGCTCCGTGGAGCGTCGGCGCGGCCCTCACTGGCGACCACGCCGAAGAAATCCGGACGACCACCGTAGCCGCCCGAGGTCTCGGCATTCTCGACGTTCTCGATGCGACCACTGTCACCGCCTTCGATCTGGCCCCGGACGGGGCGAAGATTCTCCTCTCCCTGTCGCGGGTCCGGCCGGGTTCCGATGAGAGCGAGAGCTGGGTCGAGATTCGCACCACCGACGACGGGCGGATCCTCAGAACGTGGCGCGGCGCCCCCGCGATGACCCAGGCCGTCTGGGCGCCGACCGGGAACCGCATCACCTACATCACTCGGAAGCAGAAGGAGAAGACAGCGAGCCTGTGGCTGGCCGACCTCGACAGCGGCGCGACGCACGCTCTGCTGGAGGGCGTGGAGCACTGGGGCAGCTACCTGTGGTCCCCGACCGGCGACGCCATCGTCTACCGGACCACCCACGAGCCCGAGAAGGACGAACGCGGAATCAAGCGCTTGCGCGGTCTCCTGGACCGGATGGCGGATCATCGAAAAACAGCTTCGTTGTCCCTGGTCACGGTCCCTGGCGGTGTGCGGAGGCAGCTGACCGCCGGGCCGCCGTCCACTTCGGCCGAGGGCTTCTCACCCGACGGGCGGCGTCTGCTGGTGACCCGGCAGATCGAAGATTTCAGCCAACGGCCGTACTCCCGAACCGAGCTCTGGGAACTGGACCTTCGAGCGGGCGGGGCGAAGAAGCTCCGCGATTTCCTGTGGCTCCGGGCCGTCGAGTACGCACCCGACGGCCGCCACCTTCTGGTCCAGGGAGGCGTCTCGACCTTCGGAGCGGCGGGCGTGGACCTGCCGGAGGGCACGATCCCGAACGATTACGACGGCCAGCTTTTTATCTGGGACCCGGAATCGGATGAGGTGGAGGCGATCACCCGGAAATTCGATCCAGCGGTCGCGGATGCGCACTGGAGCCGATTCGACGAAAAGATTTACCTCCTCGGTGTCGATGGCGATTTCAATCATCTCTACCGTTTCGATTCCGCTAACCGGCGGTTCTCGCAGATGCGAACCGGAATCGAAAGCGTGCGGTTGTTCGCCGTCGCCGAGAGGGCGCCGACCGTGGTGGCCGCCGGCACGTCGGTATGGCAATCTCAAAGGCTGGTAGCACTCGACGGACCGGAAGGATCTCCGCGTACCCTCCTCGAGCCCGCCGCGGACCGCTTCCGGTCGATTCGTCGCGGCGAGGTACGAGCCTGGGACTTCTCCACAGGTACGGGGCGGGTGGTTCCCGGCAGGGTCTATCTGCCGCCCGGGTTCGAAGCGGAACAACGCTACCCCGCGATCGTCAACTTCTATGCCGGCACCTCGCCGATAGGGCGCAGCTTCGGGGGCCGCTATCCCGCCGAGTGGTGGGCGGCCAGTGGCTATGTCGTCTACGTCCCCAACCCGGCAGGGGCATACGGCCGGGGGCAGGTCATCTCCGCGGTGCATGTCAATGATTGGGGCGAGGTGAGTGGGCAGGAGATCATCGAGGCGACCATGGCCTTCCTCGAGGCCCACCCGTTCGTGGACCCGAAAAGGGTGGGTTGCATCGGCGCCTCCTATGGCGGATTCGAGACCATGAGTCTTCTCACCAGGACCGATCTCTTCACGGCTGCGGTGGCCCACGCGGGGATCTCCGCCCTCTCCTCCTATTGGGGCGAGGGTTACTGGGGCTATAGCTACGGCGCGGTCGCAAATGCCGAGAGCTTTCCCTGGAACCGGCCCGACATCTTCGTCGACAAGAGCCCCCTGTTCCACGCCGACAGGGTGACTACACCGTTGCTACTGATCCACGGCGACGAGGACCCGAATGTGCCTCCCGGGGAAAGCGACCAATTCTTCGCGGCGCTCAAGCTCCTCGGAGTCCCCGTCGAGTATCTGAGGGTGGCCGGCCTGGGGCACTGGATCATGGAGCACGACAAGCGGGCTCTCTGGTCGAAGAGCATCGTGGCCTGGTTCGATCGTTGGCTGAAGGACGAGCCCGAGTGGTGGGACGCGCTCTGGCCTGAGCCCTGATAGGGCTCAGGGCTCAGGTCGCAGGGATCAAGTCACAGGTCTCAGGTCTCAGGTCTCAGGTCTCAGGTCTCAGGTCTCAGGTCTCACCGAAATTGTTGGTTGGACTCCTGCGATGTCAAGCCTTTTCCTCAACTTTCGTAAATCCTTCAATAGGACCTGAGACTTGAAGCCGGTGTAGCCTGAGACCTGAAGCCTGCGACCTGACCGTCCCGGGTTGCTCCGAATGGAGCCGTTGAGGTAATCTCTCAAAGATGGTTCGACGCATAGCAATTCTACTCGCCCTGGGTCTCACTGCCTTTGCGCTTGCGGGGCAGGAGCGGGAATCCCAGATCCTCTTTATCGGGGAGAACGAATTCGGGAAGGTGTGGGCCAACCTCAGCCTCACCCGCCAACGAGATGCCGAACCGTACTTGCCGATGGTGGTCGCGGTCTACAACAAGGCGCGCGAGCCGGTAACGATCGACCGCGAGACGATTCGACTGAGCGACCTCGACGACATCGTCTACTCGATGCCAACAGTCAAGCAGCTTCGCAAGAGCTATAAACGGATCGCGATCGACTACCGTACGGTCTCCTACAACGGAATCCCGTGGGAAAGCTGGTGGACGAGCGGCCATCTGGCGCAGTCGAACTTCTTCCCTGACCTGCGGGCCACGCGTGGCAACACCCTGATTGATCGGGTGACCCTGCGCAGGGGCCACGCGATGTTCGATCTGCTCTACTTCGAGCGACCGAGGACTCTGGAGCTGAATAAGCCGTTTTTCCTCGAGGTGATCCCTGAGGGCTGGGAGGTCCCGATCCGTCTCCGGCTCCAAATCTCGTAAACCGGATTCTTCTCGAGTGATCTGCCACCTCAGATCGCTCAAGAGTTCTCAGCGGAAGCGGTAGCCGATCATCGCGCGGATGTTGAAGAGCGGGTCATTATCGGTCGAACCGTCGGGACTTCGCTGCACCTGGAGCGGGGAGTAAAACGCCTCGATCGCTAGGCGGGTGTTTTTGAAGGCCTCCCGCGAGAAGCCGCCGCTGACCGAGAAGGTGAAACCGTCTGTAACGAGGCGGGTGCGGTCGCGAAAACCGAAGGTGAGCGCGTCCACCTGGAACTCGAGATCGAGGTAGTTGGCGTAGACGCCGAGGTGGAAGGCAGCATCGCGGGGCCTGGAAAGGCGATACCCACCGGTGAGCCCTAGCCCGAGGTAGTTGAGCGTGACGGTGTCTTCGGAAGGCTTCTCGCAGCCGAACTCGTTTCCCGGCTCACCAGGCTCGATGGACGCCTCATCCTCCGGGCATGTGAAGTCGCCTTCAGACTCTCCGATCTGGCCGTAGGCGCGCACCCCGAGCACCCAGCGTTCACGATCCACAATCGGTCGCGCGATCGCCAGGGAGAGGAGATTCGACCTCACGCGATCGATCTCCACCGGTGGAACCCAGGCCACCTCCAGGGTTAGCCTCGCTGGCAGGCCGACGATCAGCCGCGGGCGGGGAAGCACCGGTGACCGGTTCAGGTCCTCGACCTTGGTTCCATAGAATCCAACCCGCCGCTGCTCCTCGCTGAGCGAGGGAATCCACACCAGCTCGAGGGCGAGCTCCACCTGGCCCGGTTCAAGGGCCCTTGGCGGCCCGAGGTCGGTGAGCAGGCTGGCGGATGCGAAGTACTTCAGGGCCCAGGCTTCGGGGCGATCGAAGTCGATGACCTCGGTACCTTCGAGGACCCCCTGGGCGCCTGCGCCGGTGGCGCCGCACAGGAGCACTAACGTCAGGGCGATGCAGGCACCTGGTCTTGGGCATCCCATGCAGGGGTGTTTGCCGGGTCGTGCCCCCGGTTACCCGATGCCAGCCCGTCGAGGTGGCGGAGCACCGCCCGCGTGATCAGCTCCGGGTCTGTCCATGGGATGAAGTGATTCACTCCCTGGAGTCTCTCCACCACAAGGGGCGCCTGCGTCAGGTGCCGTTGTGCGAACTTGGCGTTGGCCGCTGGTACCAGCGAGTCGTCCTCGCCCTGGATGACGGTCACCGGCACACGAATCTCACTCCAGTGGGAGAGCAGTTCCTCGAGCTCCCCTCTGAGGGGCAGGAGCTCGCGGTTGCAGGTTCGGAGGTCGGCTGGCACCAACCAGGATACAAACGGCCAATCCGCGGGGCGCTGGATCCACCACAGGTGCTCCAACGCTGGATCGATGGATGGCGCGACCAGGACCAGCCCGGAAGTGAGCGCAGGGAAGTCCACCGCGACACGAGCGGCAATTGGTGCTCCGAGTGAGTGACCGACGAAAAGAGCGGTACCGTCCGGTGCGGCCGCACGGACAACCGTCGCCACAGCCGCAGCCTGCCGCTTCAACGACGGTTCGGCGCGTCCGGGCTGCGATCCTCCGAAACCTGGACGGTCGAGAGCGACGAGTTGGGCACGGGCGAGGAGGGCAGGGGTGGCCATCAGGCGTGCAAAGTTGTCCCACGAACCGGGGGTGCCGTGGATGAAGACAACCGCAGGCAGAAGGGGATTCCCCACCACGACGTACCGGATGATCCCACCGGCGTTCGTGACAGTAAATTCCCGCGGCGGACTCGGGAGGTTGGCGAAGATTTGGTCCAGCTCCTCGCCATCAATACTGAAATCCACGAGATGGGCGGCGATCAGCAGGCCGGTGACCAACAACCCTGCGAGAAGGGCGGACCAACGGAGCCAGCGAAATATCCTAGGGTGGTTCTTCAATCCGAAATGGAGAGGTTTCGACGGTACTTGAGTATTCCGGGAAAGGGATCGGTGGCCGTCCTGCCTCGCATGTGATAGATTTCACTTGAGCGGCGGGACCCCGCCGGAAACTCAACGAGGAGTTGATGATGGCCCGAATCGAACCTTTTCGCGCATGGCGTCCGCGAACGGATGTCTGCGCCCGGGTGGCGAGCCCGCCCTACGACGTGCTCTCCAGCGCCGAGGCACGTGAGATGGCCGGCGACGACCCACTCTCCTTCCTTCACGTCGTCAAACCCGAGATCGACCTCGAACCGGACACCGACCTCTACTCGCCCGAGGTCTATGCCAAGGGGGCGGAAAACCTGCGGCGATTGATCGACGACCGGGTCCTGTTGCGGGAGGAGATCGCTGCGTTTTACCTCTATCGCCAACGCATGGGCGACCATGTGCAGACCGGCCTGGTTGCCGGAGCGAGCGTCGACGAGTACGAGGCCGACCTGATCAAGAAGCACGAGCACACCCGCCGGTTGAAAGAAGACGACCGCACCCGCCACGTCGACGCGCTCAACGCCAATACCGGTCCGGTCTTTCTGACCTACCGTGCACGCCCCGAGATCGACGCCCTCATCGCGCGGCTGACAGAAGGGGACCCGGTCTACGATTTCACCGCACCCGACGGCATCCAGCACGTTCTGTGGGTGGTGGATGATGCCGGTGATCGCGACACTCTGACGGCGGCCTTTCACAAGGTCCCGGAGCTCTATGTCGCGGACGGTCATCACCGTTCGGCCGCTGGAACCCGGATCCGAGCGCTGCGCCGCGACGCCAACCCGGCCCACACCGGAGAGGAGCCATACAACTTCTTTCTCTCGGTGATCTTTCCCGACGATCAAATGATGATCATGGACTACAACCGGGTGGTGCGGGACCTCAACGGTATGGACGCCACCACCTTCCTCGATCGGGCCGGCAAGCGTTTCGAGATCGAACCCGTCGACGAGGGGCGTCCACCTTCAGGGAAGAGCTTCGGCATGTACCTCGGCGGGAGATGGTACCGGCTCGAGGCGAAGGCCGGGAGCTATCCCTCCGACGATCCGGTGAAGAGCCTCGATGTCGCGATCCTGCAGGACAACCTGCTGGCGCCGGTCCTGGGCATCGGCGACCCGCGCAGCGATGAACGCATCGATTTCGTGGGCGGAATCCGCGGTCTCGGCGAGCTCGAACGTATGGTTGACTCGGGGGATTGGTCGGTGGCATTCGCGCTTTTCCCGACCTCGATCCAACAGCTCTTCGCGGTGGCCGACGCCGGCCTGGTGATGCCGCCCAAGTCCACCTGGTTCGAGCCCAAGCTCCGCTCCGGCCTGATCGTACGGCCTTTGACTAACTGAGACCTGTGACCTGAGACCTTTGCCACCTGAGACCTGAGACCTGAGACCTTGAATGACAAACCACGAGGAGGAACCATGAAGATACTCATGTCCGACGCGTTCGATCCGTCCTTGCCCGCGAAGCTCGAGGCCTTCGGGGAGATCACCGACGACAAGGAACAGGTGGCCGATGTGGACGTCGTTCTCGTCCGTTCGAAGACGAAGTGCACGCGTGACTACATCGACCAGGCGAAGAAGCTGCGCCTCATCATTCGCGGCGGCGTCGGGCTCGACAATATCGATGTCGACTATGCCCGGTCCAAGGGAATCCAGGTCTTCAACACGGCCGAGGCCTCGGCGGTGGCGGTCGCGGAGCTCGCCTTCGCACTGATGATCGCCGTGCCGACCCGGTTGGTCGAAGGACACATGGGCATGAAGGAGCGGGACTGGCTGAAGAAACAGCTCAAACGCAACGAGCTCATGGGCAAGACCCTCGGTCTTATCGGCGCCGGCAACATCGGGACGGAGCTCGCCCGGCGGGCGATCGCCTTCGGGATGCGGGTCATCGCCTACGATCCTCTGCTCAAGAGCCACGAGTGCGTCGACCTGGTGAGTTTGGAAGAGCTCTTCGCGCAGTCTGATTACCTGTCCCTGCACGTCCCGCTCACTGATCAGACCAGGGGCATGATCAACACCGAGACCATGGCGCAGATGAAGGACGGGGTGGTGATCATCAACACTGCTCGCGGCGGCTGCGTGAACGAAGAGGACATGGTCGAGGCTCTGAAGTTGGAGAAGGTGCGGGCGTACGCCACCGACGTCTGGTACTCTGATCCGCCGGATGCCTCGTGCCCGCTCTACGACGCCCCGAACGTCCTCATGACGCCGCACCTCGGCGCCTCGAGCAGGGAAAACATGTTGCGTATCGGCGACGTTGTGGTCAGAATTCTCGAGGATTTCGACCAACAGACCGCCTAGCTGGTGAGAAAACCGGACTAGCTTTGGAGGGCACTATGACTCATACCTGGAACTTCTACGCAGGACCCGCCACTCTGCCGGCTCCCGCTCTGGAACGGGCCAAGGCCGAGATCCCCGACTGGGAAGGCACCGGAATGTCGGTGATGGAGACCTCGCACCGCTCGCCCGAGTATGACGCGGTCCACCAAGGAGCCATCGGACTCCTGACCGAGCTCCTGGACCTCGACGACGACCACCAGGTCCTCTTCCTCCAGGGCGGCGCCTCGCTCCAGTTTGCGATGCTGGCAATGAACTTCATTCCCGCCGACGGATCTGCGGACTACGTGAACACCGGCACCTGGTCGCAAAAGGCCCTCAAGGAGGCGAATATCGTCGCCTCGGGTCGCGTGGCAGCGTCGAGCGAGAACGACGGCTTCACCCGTATCCCGCCAGTTTCGGGGTACGACCTCGACCCGAACGCAGCGTACGTTCACATCACCAGCAACAACACGATCAAGGGCACCCAGTTCCACTCCTTCCCGGATACCGGGACGGTGCCACTGGTGGCCGACATGTCGTCGGATTTCCTCTGGCGGCCCTTTGACGCCAATCGATTTCATCTCATCTATGCGGGTGCCCAAAAGAATATCGGCCCCGCAGGCGTCACCATCGTGATCCTGCGCAAGTCGTGGCTCGCGCACGCGAACGGGAACCTGCCCACGATGCTCTCGTACGTGACCTACTCGGAGAAGAATTCGCTTTACAACACACCCCCGTCCTTTTCGATCTACATGGTGCGCAACGTGCTCCAATGGGTGAAGGACCAGGGCGGGTTGGAGGCGATGGAGAGACGCAATCGAGCCAAGGGCGATCGGCTCTATGGGGTCATGGCAGCGTATCCGGAGTTTTACAACTGCCCCGTGGATGCCGACAGCCGCTCTTACATGAATGTGGTTTTCCGCCTGCCGAGTGAGGAGTTGGAGGCAAAGTTCGTTGCTGAGGCAAAGGCTGCGGGCATGGTCGGCCTCAAAGGCCACCGCTCCGTCGGCGGCTGCCGGGCGTCGATTTACAACGCCATGCCGCCGGAGGGTGTGGAGGTGCTGGCCGAGTTCATGGAGGAGTTCGCGCGGAACAACGGCTGATCGCAGCTCAAGAATCTGACTTTGGGGGACGGGCTGAGGCCCGTCCCCCTTTTTGTGCGTTACCATGACCGCCATGAAACGGCTGATCATCGCCGACGCGCACGTCGGCCAGCGCTCCGGGGACGCGGGCGAGATGACTGCGCTGATCGGCCGGGCGGTCGCCGACGGGGTCGGGGAGATCCTTTATCTCGGAGACGCCTTCCAGTACCTCATCGGGATGTCGAAGTTCTGGACCTCTGGCGTTCGCCAGGTGATGGCTTCCTGGCGTGAAGCCCGCCTCCAGGGAGTTCGGATCGTCGTCGTGGAGGGCAACCGCGACTTCTTTCTCGACGAGGTGGAGCTAGATGCGGAGCTCGACTGGTCTGGCCGTCGCTACGAGTTCTCGGCAGGGCCGAGAAGATATCGTCTCGTGCACGGTGATCTCGTGAATCGGCGCGATCTTCAGTATCGCTTCTGGTCAACCGTTTCCAAGTCCGGGATTGCGCGCCTCTGGGCCCGCCTCCTGCCCCGCTCGCTGGCGGTGACGATCGTACGGCGGATGGAGGCCCACCTTGCCACGACCAACCGCAGGTTCCGGTACACGAAGCCCGTCGAGGATCTTCGGCTTTGCGCAGAGGAGGCCTGGTCCGAGGGTGTGGATGTGGTTTTTTTGGGCCACTTCCACACCGCCTGGGAGTGCCGTGACAGCGACCGCCTGGCACTGATAATCCCGGCCTGGCTCGAGACTCGATGTTGCGTGCTGGTGGAATCGGGCGGCGACTGGGGGCACGTCGATTCCACGCTAAAACCCGCCGTGCCGCGGACCGAGGCATGAATTCCGGCCTGCTCCCGGGTCCTCGATCGGATCTGCGCTCAACCGTGGACCTGCCCCCCTCGAAGAGCCTGACTAATCGGGCGTTGGTGGCGGCTGCGGCTGCCGGCGGTGGGACGGTGGTGTCACCGCTGGACTGCGGCGACACGCGAATTCTTGCCGCAGCCCTCGCCGAGGCGGGGTGGCGGGTCGAGTGGCACGAGGACATCGAGGTCGGAGAGCGGACCACGCCCCCGGGCCCGGTGCGGCTCGACCTCGGTGACTCGGGAACCGGGGCCCGCCTGATTCTCGGACTCCTCGCCGCCAGTGCGGGGAATTGCACGATCGACGGCAGCCCACGCCTTCGGGAGCGTCCCTTGCGCCAGCTTCTCCACCCCCTCGAGGAGCTCGGTGCGGAGCTGCACTCGGAGAACGGATGTCTGCCGGTAGCTGTGGAGGGCCGGACCCTCGAGGGGGGCGCGGTGACGGTGCGCCCCGAGGTGTCCTCCCAATTTGTTTCCTCGTTGTTGATGGCCGCACCCTTGATGCGCCGCGGCCTCGCCCTCGAGGTCGAGGGACCGCTTCCATCGGCCCCCTACCTCGATCTCACCGAAGATGTGCTGCGAGCGTTCGGCGGCGAGGTGACTTCCAGTGACGACCGTCGCCGGTGGCGGGTTGCACCGGCACCCCTCCGTGCGAGCCGTTTCCCGGTGGAGGGGGACTGGTCGGCAGCCGCCTTCGTGGTGGCGGCAGTCGGGGTGGCGGGTGGGTCGGTGGACCTGGGCCCGCTCGATCTGAGAAGTAGACAGGCGGACCGCGCGGTGCTGGGCGTCCTATCGCGCGCCGGGATCGAGATCGAGGAAAAGGGCGATCGCCTGAGGGTCTTCGGCCCCGCCCAGGCTCCCGTGGTCGCCGATCTCGGCGACAGCCCGGACCTCTTTCCGGCCGTTGTCGTGATCGGCGCGGCGGGTGCCGCTGGATCTCGATTCAGCGGTCTGGAACACCTGCAGCACAAGGAGAGCAACCGGCTCGCGGTGATGGTCGAAAACCTGCAACGTCTCGGTGCACAGGTGAGGGAGGACGGGTCATCTCTGGTGGTCGATGCTCCGATGCACCGCGAATCCGACGCCCCACGCCCGGTGACCGCGGCGGGGGACCACCGAATCGCCATGGCGATGGCGGTAGCGGCGCTGGCTGCGGGTCCCCTCGAGTTGGACGACCCGAGCTGCGTTGCGAAATCGTTTCCGGGATTCTGGAAGATGTGGGATCGGTTGCTTGAGAACCGGGAACGGGTTGGCCGATGAGGCTCCCCACGCCCGCTGCCCTGTTGGTCGATCATCCAGCGGTGCCCGTGCCAGTCGTGAGAGGTGCGTCGGTCGAGATTTCCATGGCCGGTGATCCTGTCGCCATGGCCTCGCTCTCACGCCGCGATCGTTTTCGCCTCGCGGTGCAGCTCACCGCGGCCGCCTCGATTCTTGCGGAGTTCGACCTGTGGCCGGGACGTGCCGCCGTGCGGAGGGCCAGGGCGGTACGCACGGAGGACGGACTCCAGGCGATCCTACCGCGATTCCCGGTATCGCTTTCAAGAGTCTCCGCCCGGCTCGGCGGAGGCGAGGCCGCTGCGGAGACAACCAGGACCGCGGTACTGTTGGGGATTGCCGAGGCCGTTGGACTCCCCGAGGAAATGATCGGCGCCGGACGGGACGAACCCGGCTTCTTTCTCGAAGCGGCCGTTTCCCGGCAGCTCCGCGAGCTGCCGCGGCCACTCGACTTGGCCACGGCGAGAAACCTGTGGGCCATTCGGTGGGATTTGCCCCCGTTCCCCGAGGAGGGCGAGGCGAGCTACTGGTCGGTTCCGATTCTCGACCTCGCGCAGCGCTTCGCCGCCGCATTGTGGTCTGGCATCCGTCGTCGTCGCCGCCCGGCCTGGTCGTGGCTGGCCGGCATCGAAGGAGGGGACACGGCGCCGGTGCCGGTTCTCGGTGGGCCGGTGGCGATGATCGTGGCTGGGACCCTTCGGCAGAAGGACCTGGCGTCGGTGGCCCGTTGGACCCAGCGGGAAGGCTGCAGCGCAGCGGCGTTCGGCACGTTCCCTGATGGCTGGCACCCACCCGTCCCGCCGGGATTCGACGCCGAACACCTCGCCCGCCACCTGGCGGTGGCCGGTGTCTCCATCGAGCGGGCTCGCCAGCTGGTCGAACAGCGGCAGGGGCGATTCAACCCCTTTGATCTCGCGGACCGTCAGGCTTTGACCGAATCCGCGCGCACGGTTTTTGAGACCACGCGAAAGAAGGCGGGGAGGCCAACGGTTGCATCCGACCGAGAGCCGTTTGCCCGCATTCTCGCGCTGGCGACGGATGGACTCCCAGAGGGATTTGTCGCCCTGCAATCGGGCCTCTCGCCCGCCGAGCTGGAACGACGGCGAGCGGCCCTTCCGGTGGTCGAGAGCGATGGCAGGTGGCGCCTTGCCGAGATCAGCCCGCTCGCTCTCGATCCGCTCCACACCGAGGTGGCGGGGCTCTTTGACCGGGAGGATCCCCGCCATCTTCTTCACCTCGCTTTGGGGAGTGGGGATTCGTCCGATCTGGAGGCGTGGGCTCGTGGGCGCCTCGACGACCTTGCCGGGTTTGAGGTCCGCAACCTCCTGGCCGGGATCGCCCCGGGGGCCCTTGGCGACGAGGTGCAACTTCTCCACGCCGAGGCCTGCCTTTCCATTCTCGACCCCGCCGGTGCACGCTCAGCCTTGGCAGGGGTTCCGGCGCGAAAAGGCGGGGCCTTGACGCGGTGGTTGGAGTCCGTCGATCACGCTTTCGATACTCGGCGGCTCCTGCCGACACGGCAGGAGGAATGCTCATCGCCGCGCGCGGCCGCCGAGGCGGCGTTGTGGGTGCTGCGCGGTGCCCGCCGCGGCCAGCCAGAGGCTGCGAGCGCCGCCCTCGGGGTCATCGGACGGAGCATGGAGGCCCTCGCGGGACCAGTCCGGCGTTGGATCGAGCTCGAGCTGAGCGCGGTCGAAGCCGAGGAGCGACTTGCCGAACGAGCCTGGCGGCGCGAGTTGGTCGGGGGGCACCCCGTCCTCGACGCCCAGCTGCGATTCCGGCGAGCGCTGCAGCTCTTCCGCCAGGGGAGGAAGCGTCCGGCGCGGTGGCTCTTGGAGGCTCTGGCCAAGAAAGAGCAGAGCCCCGGTAGAAAGGGAGTCCTGGAGCTCGAACTCGGCGTGTTGGCGCTCGATGAAGGTCGCAGCCGCGACGCGGATGCCCACCACCTTCGCGGCTACCGGCTGCTGCAGGCCGCCGGTTTTCATCATCTTATCCGGTTGCCGCTCTTTAATCTCGCGGTAGCGGATCTCGATCTCCTGCGAGTCGACCGTGCGGCCAAGCGTCTCGAGATGTTGTCGGAGGGCGTCGACGACCCGTGGGTGGCCGGCGAGCTGGCGCGGCTTGCCCTGGCCACGGGGCAAGAGACGCTTTTTCGAGAGCGTCTGGCGGCTTTCGAGACCGGGATCTCGGAGAACGACCCCCGCTTCGCCACGGGGCTTGAGCTTCTCCGTGGAGCCGCAGCGCTTCTCGATTCTGATCTGGAACAAGCATGTGAGCACCTGCAACGCGCTGACCAGGAGGGGAAGACCTGGCTGGCCCTGGCGACGGCGGCGATGGGTCGCCCGGTGGGCCCCCTGAATAGTGACGGGTGGGGGGTGGGGTCGGCGGCCGAGCTGGTAAGGGGTATGAGGGACGGCGGTGGTGATCTGGCGTCGATGATTTCGGATTCCCCACCGCAGGTGGACCTTGCCCTCGCGATGGCCCTGGCCGAAAGGGTCGGAGGGCGTCGACTTCCCCTGGATACCCAAAGTCGGGGGAGAGCCGTTCGAATCCTGCGGGAGCGTGGCCTCTTCGGATGGGCAAAGGGCCTGGCCGGGACGCAGGATGATCTCTCCGGCGCGGTGGGTGCATTGGCGGGCATGGTCGAAGCCGGCGGACCCGCCGGCATCTCCGGAGACCTCGAGGACCAACTTCTCCGACACCTTGGCCTCGAGGGATTGGAGCTTCGCGATCAGTCCGACGGGCGGCTCGTGTGGCGATGCGGTGAGGGGTCGCCAGGACCCGAAGTTCGCCACGGACCCCTTCGGGTAGTGCCTCTCGGCGGCGATGTTCCCGAAGGACCAACCTGGCGCCTGCTGCTGGGGCTCCTTGAGCTTTTCGTGCCGCCTTCATTCGCGGGCGGGACCGATCCGGAGGTCGGAGAGACCGGGTTCCAGGGAATCTCGGAGGGGGCACGTACGGTGCAGCGCCAAATCTCCGAGTTCGGACCGAGCCATGTCCCAATTCTTCTCGTGGGCGAGACCGGGGTAGGCAAGGAGGTGGCGGCCCGGGGACTGCACCAGGTCTCAGGGCGCAAAGGCTCCTTGGTCGCGTTCAACGTCGCGGCAATACCAGCCAACCTCCTCGAAGCCGAGCTCTTCGGCTCGGTGAAGGGCGCTTTTACCGGCGCCGACCGGTCGCGGAGGGGCCTGGTGGCGGCCGCGGACGGAGGGACTCTCTTCCTTGACGAGATCGGGGATCTCGACCCGCCGCTCCAAGTTAAACTCCTGCGATTCCTCGAGTCCCAGGAGGTGCGGCCGGTGGGCGCCGACCAGCCCACCAAGGTCGACGTCCGGATCGTCTCGGCCACCCACCGCGATCTTCAAAAACGAATCCGCGAGGGCGCCTTCCGTCAGGACCTGTATTTTCGTGTCGCCTCGCTGCCGATAGTGATTCCGCCCCTTCGCGAACGCCGGGAGGACATTCTCCTCCTCAGGACTGTCTTCGAAAAAGAGGCAGCCGCGCACCACGGTCTTCGTCCGAGCAGGTGGAGCCGGGAGGCCGAGGACGCATTGCTCCGCTACCACTGGCCAGGAAATGTGCGGGAGCTGCGCCAGGCCGTCGATGTTGCGCTTATCAGCGCAGCTGGGACGACGGTGCTGGCCGAGCACCTGCCCATCGCGGTCCCCCATCACGACCTGCCGAGCGGCACCTGGAATGAGGCGACGAAGGACTTCCGGCGTCGCTTTCTGGTCGCCGCCCTGCGCCGCAACGGGGGAAACCGAAGCGCGACGGCGCGCGAACTCGGCATCTCCCGGCAGGCTTTGCTCTACCACATCCGCACCCTCGGTCTGGCGGGGCTCGAGTAACGGGGCGTTGGAGCGCCGCCTTCCCAAAAAAAGGTGCGGACCGTGAGGTCCGCAGGAGGAAGGAGGAGGTATGATGTCGTTTACCAGGTCGTCGTGTGCCCGGCACTCAGGTATCTAAGCAAACGGCGTGCCAATAATTCCAGGCAGGTGGGTCGAACGCGTGCAGGAGGCATTTCGGAGCTTCAAGAGGCACCTTCGGGATCTCCGAGAGGGCGGTGAGCCCGAGATCCACGAGAGGGTGGATCTGCGCGCCTGGACGGCTCTGGGTATCGGCGGCCAGGCTGACCTCCTCATCCGATGTCGTACTGGTGACGGGGTTCAACGGGTGATCGACCTTTTTGCTGCCCATGGGCTGGGCTGGATCGTTTTCGGCGCCGGCAGCCGGTTGGTGCCGCCGGATCGGGGTCTGCGGATCCCGGTGTTGAACCTGAGCGGCAACCTCGGTCTGTGGGAGCTCGATCTCGAAGGAGTGGTGGCGGGCGCCGGTGCCAACCTGGCACAGGTGTGCCGTGCCGCTGCACGGACCGGCCTCTCTGGGATGGAGCGATTCACAATAAACTCCGACTCTGTGGGCGGCGCCGTTCAGGCGGCGGTGAGCGGTCATCTCGGGCTCGGCGGGATCCTCGATTGGGTGGATGTTTCGCGCCCCGGGTTACCGGTGCAGAGAGTTCGCCTGGGTGAGCGGAGGCAGGATCGAAGGGAGGCCCCGCTCGACCTGGATTTGGATCGGCGCGTGATTCTGCGGGCGCGGCTGCAACTTGCCGGAGACGGCCTGTCGGCAATCAAAGCGCGGATCGAGGAGGCGGGACCGAAAAGGTTGCGTCATCAGCCGCGATCGACGGCGCCGTTCTTCGCCGACCCGGAAGGAGAGCGCGCCGCGAGGCTCATGCAGAACGCAGGATGTTCGGGCATGGCGGCGGGTGGAGCCAGGGTGTCGGAACGCTCCCCCAATCAGGTTCAGGCCTCGCGGACGGCTCGGACCGAGCACGTTGCCGAGCTGTGCCGGCGGGTTCGGCAGCGGGTTTTCGAGGACAGCGGCACCACTTTGGAATGTGCGTTGCGTTTTGTGGACGAGGAGGGGAGGGCGTTCGTGCCGTGATCCGGGAGCGGGTGCACTGGCTGGTGTTGGCGATGGTCTTGGCGCTGTCGGCGGAGGCCCTCAACACGGTGGGTTGGTTTGCCTGGAAGCGTGCGGCACGAACCCTCTCCATTCGTCCGGATGCCGGCGCGGCGCTGTTGATCTCGGATCCCCTCCTTGCCCTGCCGTCTGCGGTGCAACGAACGCGTCGCATGAACGCGCGTGATCTGGGCATGGTATCCCGGGAGATGGCGGTATCGTCCCTGGCGCGTATCGGACGACTGCAGACGGGCTGGCTGCCCGCAGACCCCGTCGGCTTCGTGAATCTGGCCAGGGAGGCGTTGCTCGGGGATCAGGTGGAGGTCGCGTCCGCCCTGCTCGAAAAGGCGATCAGCCGCGACGCCACGTCCCCTTACGCGCATCGGTTTCAGGCGCTTGTCCTCCTCCACCTGGGACGTCTCGAGAAGGCTCTCGGGCATCTCGCGCTCGCGGAGGGGATCGCGCCCGGCCTACGCAGCCCAGTGGTGGAGCTGACGGAAGAGGACGAGCGTCGCGTCCGTATCGAGGGACTTCGGCTGCGACGCAGCCTCTACCCGCGCAACCGCGTCGGCACGGCCCTCGCCCTTGCGCGCGAGCTGCGATCGCGGGGCGCAGAGGCGACCGCCGAGGCCGGCCTCGCGGAGCTTCGGGGCCACCCGGAGGTGGAGCTCGAGCTGGCACGGTGGGCGGTGGAGGCCGAAAGGTACGAGGAGGCGCTGAAACTCCTGGCCGGCCCTTCCACCCGCACCGCCTACCCGCGAGCATTGCGTGCCCGCGCCTGGTCGATGGTGGCGACCGCCCGGGACCTCTCGGGTGACAGCAACGGCGCGTTGTCCGCCGCCCAGACGGCTCTGCGTCTCGACCCGGATTCTCCGGCGCCGTATGTGACGCTCGCCTACCTCGCCCAGCGCCGGGGAGACCTGCAAGTAGCCCTGGGACACTTGCGACGCGCGTGGGGAATGGCCCCGGCCGACACGAGGCTCTTGCTTAGAATTGCCACGGTCGCCGAGCAGGCGGGGAAGTCCTCGGACGCCCTGCTCGCGTTGGAGCGCGCGGTGGTAATCGAGCCGGGTTCGACCGAGCTTGCAGCCCGGCTGGTCGAGCTGCAACTGAGGAGCGGGCGCTACACCGAGGCCGCAATGAGCCTGTCCCGGGCTCTCGACCGGTTCCCGACCGATGCCCGGCTCCTCGGACTCGCGGAGCGGCTCCGCCGCGAAGTGGGATCCCACTGATCTCGAATTTATTCGGGAAGGTCGCTCTCGCTGCTCTCCTGAAAACGTCCCGGACGGGCTTCGGCGGCCCACTCCATTTGGCGACAGATGCCGCGCAGGATGGCGACCTCGTTCTCGGTGATGCCTGCGCGGCCGAGGATTCGACGGAGCTTGCGCAGGATCCGCTGCGGATTTTGTGGATCGAGGAAGCCGATGGCCTGGAGACTTCGGTCCAGGTGAGCCATGAGGCTCTCCACCTGGCTCCCTGGGGCGGGCTCCTCGACCAACGCCTGGCACGGACCAGCCCCCATGCTGATGGTGGCGAGGAGGATGGCGACCGCCTGCGTGAGGTTAAGGACCGGGAACCCCGGCTCGGTGGGTATGCTGATGATCAGATCGCACCGGTCGAGGTCCTCGCGGCGGAGGCCCCTGGTTTCGTTCCCGAAGACGAGGCCTACACCGGGAAGCCCCCGCTCGATCAAGACGGGAACCACCTCCTCCGGCGGCAGCACGGGCAGGTCCTGACGGCCCCGTCCCGAGGCCGAGGCCGCCAACGTGTGGCAGCGCGCGGTAGCCTCTGAGAATTTTGACCAGCTGCGACATTCCAGACGCCGCTCGCCGCCGCAGGCCCAGTCTAGAACCTCGGGATCTTCCGGGTCGATCTTGGGACGAACGAGCTCCAGCCTGGGGACCCCAAAGTTGGCGGCCACCCGCATGGCTGCTCCGAGGTTACCGGCCTGCGCCGGCTCGACGAGTATCAGCGACCCTATGGCCATTGCCGCTATACTAGCCTTACCGGGAGTCAGCCCGGTCTTCTCACCGGGTTTCGTAACGAGGACGGTGAAGGGTAGTCAGATGTTGGGTTTTTCGCGAATCGGGCGACGCAGGCGTAGCAGCACTACGTCGAGGAGCACGATTTGCGAAAAGCACGACAGATGGCTGGCATTCGCCGTCCACAGTAGACACCCGGTGAGAGGCCCGGGCTAGACATGCTCATCCCCCTGGGCCACGAAAAGAGAAGCGTGCGGCGATTACCATGGGTGACCTTCGCCATAATGGGTCTCTGCGTGGTGGTCTTTCTCCTTACGATTCCGGGAGAAAACCGATACGAGCAAGAGGCAAACGAACGCCTCGAGGAGCTCTTCCGCTACTTCGTTGAACACCCCTATCTCGAAATGGGACCGCGATTTCAGGAGCTCTTCGTCGATCAGGTCGGGGAGAAGGAGGCCGCCGCCCTCACCGAGGTCATTAAGGAGATGGGAGGCCCACCCCCGGAGAGCGAGCGCCTCCTTCGCGAAGAACAGGAGCACTTCGATCGCCTGGTCGGGGAATTCTTCGAAGTATACGGCGACTCGCCCCTCCATCGCTGGGGCCTCGTTCCCGCCAGCTTCCGGCTCCCCGCCCTCATCAGCCACCAGTTCCTACACGCCGGTTGGATGCACCTGCTCGGAAACCTCTTCATTCTCTTCCTCGCCGGCCCATTCATCGAGGACGTCTGGGGGCGCCCACTCTTCGGCGGTTTCTACCTCATGGCGGGCGCCTTTGCGGGGATCATGTTCGCCGTCCGCTACCCGGGCTTTGAAGGACCGCTCATCGGGGCTTCCGGGGCCATCGCCGGAGTCATGGGGGCGTTCCTCGTCCGTTACTGGCACACCAAGATCAAGTTCTTCTACTGGTTCTTCTTTTTCTTCATGGGGACTTTCGAGGCCGCGGCCTGGATCATGCTTCCGCTGTGGTTTTTGAAGGAACTCTTCTTCGCCCAGGCCATGGACGTGATGGTCCCCGGAGGGGGAGGCGGGGGGGTGGCCTTCTGGGCCCACGTCTGGGGCTTTGGTTTCGGTGTGGTGGTGGCCTTTGCCGTCTCCTATTTCCGGGTCGAGCAACGCCTCATCCACCCGACAATCGAGTCGAAGATTACCCTGGTTGAAAATACCGGGGTCGAGCAGGCAATGGAGCTTGCCGCCACCGGAAACCTCCGCGGGGGCGTCGAGGCCCTGGGCAAAGAGCTGCGGCAGCGACCGGAGAATGTTGATGCGGCCATGGCGATGTGGTCACTCTGTCTGAGGCAGGGTGAGGTTAATCCGGCCGTGCCGCATATGGTGCGCGTGCTCCGCAAGGCCGCGCGCGACGGTGACGACGAGTTTGTGCTCGCACACTGGGAAGAGGTGCTCCGCGCCTGCGAGGATCTCAAGATCCCGGCAGCCCTCGGCCTGGGTATCGCCGAGGTGCACGAGGCGGCTCACCGGGATTTGGTTGCGCTGGACACCCTCGAGCTGGCGCGGCGCTCCGTGGATGGTTCGACACCCGTCGGAGTCCTCCTGCGAATGGCCCGGATGGCGATCGCCCTGCGGGCGTCCGAGGCAGGTTCGATGATCGAGGCTGCCCTCGCCCACCCCGAGATCCCCGCCGAGGCCCGGGCCGAGCTCGAAGCGGCCCGCGCGGAGTTCCAGGGTTCGGAGGGAGAGCACGGAACCGAAGCGGAGGAGGCCGCGCTGCCGGACCCGGAAACCGCGGATCTTCCGTCGCCTGTCCGGGTCCACACCATACAGGTGATGCAGGCGATTCCGCGCGCCATCGATGGTGAGAACCTGGAGATCGAGGTGAAAGGGGCGCCGCGGCGGATGGACCTGGGCCAGGTCCAGTCCATCGGGGTCGGCGGCGTCTCGAGGGAGGGCCAGCGTCCGGTGGTGGTGGTGGACCTTCTCCTCGACTCGCCCTGGGGAGAACGCGAGGCATTGCGCACGGTCCGGCTCACCAGCGACTCTTTCGACCCCAGGCATCTTGTGGGCGGCGAGGACGCAGCCAACGCCTTCCGCATCTTCCTCGATCATCTCCTGAAGATCTCCGAGGCTGTGCCTCTTCCCGATCCGGACGCCGCGCGCGGGCGCCCCTTCCGCTCCTTCGCCACTCTCGAGGACTATCATCGGGAAGTGCTGGGCGTCGGAGAGTAATTCTCAATTCTTAATTTTCAATTCTCAATTTTTCTCGTTCTTTCAGGTGCCATGAGCGCCACCTTCCGGAAATTCAAAATTGAGAATTTAGAATTGAGAATTCATCGTGTCATTCCTCACCGAAAACGTCGGCGGTGAACGAGAAAATTGCGGTGTTTGGATGGCGCCAGCAGCCGGGTTCCAGGCCCGCTTTGCGGCAGGTGTGGTCGAGAAAGGTCTCCTGGTCCCACCCGTACTCTTCCGCGACCTGCGGGAGGAGGAGACCGCGGGCCGAACCCTGCTCGATGAGCACCCCGTCCCTGCCCACTACGATCGTCTCCGCTGCAACCCGGCGGAGGGGTGTGAGCGCCGAAATCTCGATCCGGACCTTTACCAACTCCTCGGCCGTCAGCGGCGGGAATCGGGGATCCTCGAAGGCCGCCGCGAGGGCGTTGTCGCGTACCGCACGCCACAGAGGCGCGACCCCGATCACGTGGCCGATGCAGCCTCTCAGGACTCCCTCGACCTTCAGCGTGACGAAGGCGCCTCTGGCCTCGGTCAAGGGACCGGGTTCCGGAGTCGGGGAGGGTGGGTCCGCGTCGGCGAATCGGGCCTCGAGGGTGGACCGTGCCAGGCAAAGCAGGAAGAGCTGCGCCCGGCGGTGGAGGGGATCAGACGTGGGGTCGGAAACCATCATGCCAGGATGGTATCGTGACACCATGATTGTCAATCTCCCATATGGCCGCGATCGCATCGCCTTGGATCTGCGCGGCCTTCGGGTGCGTTCTCTGATGCCTTCAGCACCAACAGCGCGAGGCGGTTCCTCCAGGGTGGTCGGCGAGGCCCTGGAAAGGTCTCTCGAGGGTCCTTGCCTGGCTGAGCTTGCCCGCGGTCGGCATAACGCGACCGTGATCGTGCCCGATGCGACGCGACGCGCCGCGCTTCCCGAGGTCCTGCCAAAGGTCCTCGATCGGCTCCGCAGCGGCGGCATCGTGGACTCGTCCGTCACCATCCTCGTGGCCTGCGGCACCCACCCCCGCGGAGGCCCGGAGGCGATGGGGGAGCTCCTCGGCTCCCTGCCCGCCGGCGTTCAGGTTGTCGAGCACGACTGTCGGGATCCGGAAGCGCTCTCCACCGTCGGCAACCTGCGCCCGGGTCTGCCCTTGCGCCTCCACCGCAAAGCCGTCGAAAGCGATCTCCTGATCACGGTGGGATCCGTGCGACACCATTACTTCGCGGGTTTTGGCGGCGGCCCGAAGATGGTCTTCCCCGGGGTCGGCGGCTATGAGGAGATCCAGGCCAATCACTCACTGGTCCTGCGCCTCGAGGAAGGGGTCTTCCTGCGCCATCCGCGCTGCGAACCCGGGGTTCTTGAAGGCAACCCGGTGGCCGAGGAGATCGCCCGGGCTGCGGATCTTCGCCCTCCCGACTGCGCCTTGTGCCTTATCGAGGATTCTGCTGGAGGAATCACTTGGGGCGGTGCGGGACCGTGGAGGGTCGCCTTCGCTGCGGCGGTGGAAAAGATGCGCTCGTGGTACGAGATACCGCCTGGGCCTCCCTGCGACCTGATGGTGGCTTGCGGAGGGGGGGCGCCCACGGATGAGACTCTGATCCAGGCCCATAAAGGGCTGGACGCAGCTTGCCGGTTTCTCGCCCCCGGCGGGGAGATTCTCTACCTCGCCGCACTTGACGGGGGCGCCGGGTCGGAGGACATGCAGGAATTCCTAGACGACCCCCGTCCGCAGTCCGTCCTCCGCAGACTGAGCGAACGCTGGGTTCAGTACGGCCACACCACCTTCCGTCTGGTGGAGAAAACCACCAACTTCCGCACCCGGCTCCACTCCCACCTGGATCCCGAGCTTGCTCTCCGGCTGGGTTTCGAGCCGGCTCCGGACCCCGAGGTAGTGGTCGAGGAGTGGCGGCAACGGAACACCGCCGCCACGGTTGGAGTCATGGTCTCGGGGGCGGTCTACCCGCATACGCGCCAACCTAAATGAAACACCCACCGGAGAGGAGACCTTTCTAACACTCAGACACATAGCGGGGTCCTTCGAGCCCGAGCCCGTTATCGTTATCGGTACTGTCATCATTGTCGATGAAAGGAAGATGCATGTACTTTGAATTCGAGAAACTCGATGTCTACCAAGTGACATTGGATTTCGTGGCGGTCGCGGACGAGGTTGCCGAA
>Ga0209013_10000876_pt1 | contig 27770 bp, 33 predicted proteins | sample Cruoilmetagenom2_FD_187291 | JGI IMG/M metagenome (GOLD analysis project Ga0209013, IMG submission 187291) | Oil polluted marine microbial communities from Coal Oil Point, Santa Barbara, California, USA - Sample 2 (SPAdes) (version 2) | ecosystem: Environmental > Aquatic > Marine > Oil seeps ...
CTGGTCGGGAAAAATCGCGCGGTTCGTAAATGTCGACATTCAGGTCCATGCCATACCTCTCCGCCATATCAATCAGAAAGAAGGCGAAAAAAGAACCCGCCGGACCGCCACCGACGATACTTACCTTGGAACCGTCATCTAATTGAAGATCATCAGTTGCCATTCTATCCTCCAGGAATATTTATAACGTAAACCCAATGACCGGGCAGCAACTTTCCTTTTGCCGGGTGCAAAATGCGCCAAAGATGGATATAATGTTGTAAATTCACTAACATGGGCGACTTAAGCGGATTACACACTTTTCACTTCGCCAGCCTTATTTATATCATAATAATAACTGATTTTTAAAAATAGATTAAACAAAATAGTTGGTTATAATGGATGTTATCCATTAGCCCACCAGGACAAAAATTCTTATGACCGAACCTGATAATGACGACAAGAATTCACTGACTATCCTGCCTGAAGGTGGGCGCGTAGTGATCATCGGCGGCGGACCGGGGGGCACGGCCTGTGCCCTGGCATTGGATAGGCTGGCAGCAGAGACGGGCCGCCGTTTACAAATCACTGTCCTGGAAAGCAAGCACTTCTCCGAAGAGCAGCATTACAACCAATGTGCGGGTGTCCTATCGCCGCCCCTGCCTGCGCTGCTGGAAGAACGGCTGGGGATACCGTTTCCACGCCAGCTTTGCCTTGTTGAGATCGATGGCTATGTTTTGCACAGCGCTGAGGAGCAAATCCAATTGGTGGGTGAAAAGGATGGGTCCATTGCTGTCCGGCGCGTCGAATTCGACGCCCATATGCTGGAGCAGGTAAAACAGCGCGGTATATCGGTATGGCCCTTAAGAGCGACTGATATTGAGTTTTGGCCCGATCACGTGATGGTTTACACCGAAAACGAGCCCATTGAAGCGGATGTCGTGGTTGGCGCATTCGGTTTGGACGAGGGCAGCGCTTCAATGTTTTCCCGAATGACACAATACCGTCCTCCAAAATCGATCGATTCAATTGTTACAAAATTTCAACCGGATGAGGCTTCCCCGGATAATTTCGGATCGAATATCCATGCATTTCTTCCCCGGCATCCTCGAATTGAGTTCGGCGCAGTGACACCCAAATGCAGCCATTTAACGATCAACATTGCTGGGACCACCGTGGATTCCCTGCTGATGGATGCGTTTCTTAAAAACCCTACTGTGCAAGCTGTTGTACCATTTGCTGAAAACGATCTTCCGTCAAAGAATCCCCATCTTCTCTACCACAAGGGACGCTTTCCGAGATCACTGGCCAGAGGCTTTTATGGTGACCGCTATGTCATGATCGGGGACGCGGCCGGACTTGTGCGCGCCTTTAAAGGAAAGGGCGCCACGACCGCTGTTATGACCGGCATTCGAGCCGCAGATGTTATCATGAACAATGGTATTTCCGAGCAGGCTTTCGACGATCATTATCGGACAGCTAACCGGGATATAATTGACGACCTTCCTTATGGGAAATTCATGCGCCTGGTAACGATTTCTATCTCCAGGCTTGGACTTCTTGATATGGTGCTGCGAGCCGCGAAACGATCGCCCGATTTGCGTTCTGCCCTCTATGAGGCCGTGTCCGGGCATGGTACATACAGGGAGATCATCGGTAAATCTCTACGACCGAACACAGTTAGGGCGGTATTGAGAGCGATGTTTTCGAGTGAAACTTAGTTGATCTTAAAAAATTTCTGCAGCGTCCTCGAGGCTGGGATACATCTTGATGATTTCAGTAAATCCTGACAGCTTGAGGACTTTTTCAACGCCCGGTTGGGCAGCCGCAAGCAGCATGTCCCCTCCATCCTTCCTGCAATTTTTCATCGTCCCTAGGAATGAGCGCAGCCCCGCGCTGCTCATGAATTCGACCTGGCTGAGGTCAATGACCAGCTTGTTGTGCCCGGCTTCAATTTGAGCGTCCGCAAAGTCTGTAAGTTCAGAAGCCGTCAGCGCGTCGATGCTTCCTGAAACGGAGATTACGGTTACAGTGTCCTGCTCTCGTACTTTAAGTTCCATCTAATATTATCCTGTGCTCGTTGACCCAATCGGTTCCAGTTTTTTGATCAGCGTCAGTTGATTGCTGTCGAGCGTGGTTACGTAATCAATCTCATCCATCGTCTGGTAGATTAAGTACAGGCCGAAGCCGCTCGTAGGTCGCTCCTCCATGGCGGCAACCGCATCGGGGGCGGGTGGTTCATAGGGTTCAAAAGCGTAACCGAAATCGGTGAGGGTCATGATCACACGCTCAGGCAGCATTTCCAGGGTCAGCATAATGGATCCCGGATTCATGCCGGCGTAGCCATGCGTGATGATGTTTGTGCAAGCCTCATCAGCCGCCAGTTGAAGATCGTAGCACGCCGCCTCATCAACCCCCCTGTCACCCTTGCATGCTGATTTTATCAGGCCGCGGAATCTGGAAAGCGAATCCAGTTCTGCCGCAAGTGTCATCTGGAATTTGTTGCTCAAGAATACCTCACATTCTAATAGATCGCATCAGGGTAAGTTTCCACGCCTGCATGCCGCCCGACCTGTTTGATCATCCTTAAATTGTCCCATTTTTCATCCACCGCTTCTAATATACCATCCTGGATGGCCCACGCGCGGCCTCGCACGGAATTCCACTGGTCTGACTGGCGGAACGGGCTGCGGCCATCCAGGCTTTTATACAGCGCCCCCCCGGGCTGGAATTCTTTATGTATGTGGTCCATGAGCTTATGCCCTCGCACGTACGCACAGCCTCTGCGTTCAAAGACCCAGGCTGAAGCGTAGGTCAGCGGTTCGAAAAAATATGAGCGCTGTCCCAGGGTCATAAAAAAAGAGTCCAATAATTGAAATACGATTTTGGATGCGCCCAGGCTTATACGTATCTGACCTGGCGCAAGTCCGGCCCTCATGGCACGCTGCTCTTCTTCAAGATTGCGTCGTACTGTACCAAATGAGGTGGGTCTGCCCTGGTCATCAATGTCCGTGCGGAACGATTCTGCGTTCGGATCGTTCAAGAGTAGGAGGTGGATATCAATCCCATTGTATGAATTGTCGCCGATCTCCAGGCGGTAGAATTCCTCAGGAGATGCATCACCTCCACTGACGCTGATGTGGACCACTGAACTGTCCGGATTCGCTTTTAGTTCTACCTGCTCTTCCCCTCTTAACCCTTGCCAGGTGATCGGATCGATGTCGAAACGAGTCAGTAAGTCCGCCGGCAGCAGGCTGCGGTATATACGCTTTTTGGCACTGTCTGGTAAATCATTGATCTGGCCCAACCTGATGGGCGTATCCGCATCCTTCGCCAACCATTCCCTGGTGAGCGCGCTCGGATCGATGATGACTTCATCTGGTGTCCGTTTTAATCTCAGGTTGCGAAACATGTTTATTGAACTGCTCTTGAACGCACCCTGGGCAGCCAGAAGCGCATAAGTAGTGCGGCGATTAATGACATCGCCGCGCCGAAAATAAATGGGGCAGATGCCCCAAGTCCGTCCCAAACGCCAATACCCTGCCACAATACACCGGCGATGATGGATGCAGGAAGGTCCAGGATTCCAAGCACGGCGTTGTAGGTACCGTAGGCAGTACCACGTACGTTCTCTGCGACAAGGTCGGCGACCAGGGCTTTGGATGTGCCGTATGCCAGGCCGTAATACAGACCGTAGATCACATACAGCAGCCAGACCTGCCAGCTCGTTTGAGCGATCCCGAATCCGAGGTAAATAGCGGCGTATACCAGCCAGCCCGCGATAATCAAGCGCTCACGACCGACCCGATCGGAGAGAGCGCCAGCGGGCGCCGAGACAAGTGTGTAAACCAGGTTGAAGACCACCAGCATGCTGAGCACGCCGAGCACGCTCAGGCCGCGCTCCTGCGCGCGCAGGATGAGAAAAGCGTCAGCGGAGTTGCCCAGGTCGAAGATACCCACGATGACCATAAAGACCAGGAAAGGTTTTCCCAGGGACAGAAGAGCGAATTTGGGCGCTTTCTCTTTCCCGCTGACCTGCACATCTTTTGCGCCAAGCGCCAGCACCAGCACCGCTAAAACTGCCGGTATGAGGCTGATCAATACGATGGTCTTAAATGTCGATTCGCCGAGCGTTATTTCGTTGCTCTGAAGCCACCAGACCGCCCCCAGCGCGATCAGCAGTCCGATCATCGCTCCTGCCGTGTCGGCCGCGCGCTGGAAGCCGAACGCCAGGCCGCGCTGCTTCTCCTGCACTGAATCGGCCACTAGCGCATCGCGCGGCGCAGTGCGGATGCCCTTGCCGATGCGGTCTGCCCAGCGCACCGCGGCTACCCCCATCCAGGAACTGGCGAAATAAAAGAAGGGTTTGGTGAGAGCCGAGATACCATAACCGGCGACGGCCAGCCACTTGCGCGCACCCAGTTTGTCAGATAACCATCCTGAGAACAGCTTCAACAGGCTGGCGGTCGACTCGGCCACCCCCTCGATCAGACCGATGACGGACATGCGCACCCCGAGCACGTTGAACAAATACATGGGCAGAATGTTGATCACCATCTCGCTCGAGATGTCCATGAAGAAGCTGGTCAGGCTGACCGCCCACACGTTGCGCGGTAAAGACTTGATATTCGCTAAATTCTGTTTTTCAGGGGCAGGGGTGTTCATAGTATTTGCATATTGAATCTTACTCTCTTATCCCCGTTCTACGATGATGTTTTATCCACGTTGACCTCTGAGTGGTTCTTGTATAGCAAAACTTCGACCGGATCAATGAGAACGCCGAAGCCTGTTATACCCGCTGCACGAGACTCTCGAAGTCGCTGCCGGAGGGCTCCTGGAAGACGCGCAGTCCGAACTCGGGTACGACCGCCAGAAAATGATCGAATATGTTTGCCTGAATGTCTTCGTATTCAACCCAATCGGTGGTGTTGGTGAATACGTAGATCTCGATCGGCAGCCCCATGGGACCGGGATCGAGCTGTCTGACCAGGACTATCAGGTCCTGGCGAATGAGCGGATGGTTGTGGATGAATGCGTTGATATATGCGCGATAAATGCTGGCGTTGGTCAGGCGCGGTGCGTTGATCGGATCTTCCATGTCGATGCCACGAGCTTCGTAAGCCTCATGCATTTCATTTAATTTCTCATCAATGTATTCACTGACAAGCTGGAAGCGCTTGAAACCTTCAAGCGTGGCCTCGTCGCAGAAACGGATGCTGTGCAGGTCGAGATGGATGGCGCGTTTGATGCGCCTGCCGCCGGATTCGCTCATGCCGCGCCAGTTTTTGTATGACGAATCGAGCAGCTTGTGCGTGGGTATAAACGATATGGTCTTGTCCCAGTTCTGGATCTTGATCTGGAGCAGGCTGATATCGATCACTTCCCCATCAGCGTTATAGGTAGGCACTTCCAACCAATCGCCTTCGACAACCAAATCGTTTGTGGAAATCTGGACGCTGGCCATGAAGGCCAGGATCGTGTCTCGGAAAATTAACAATAAGACGGCGGTGATGGCGCCTAAACCTGCCAGCAGGCCGAGCGGTGATTGTCCGGTGAATATAGAAATGCTCAGGATGATCCCCACCAGCAGGTTGAGGATCTTGATGATGTCGAGGTAGCCCGTGATGGCGGCGCCCGTTGCGCCGCGCCGCAGCTCGTAAATGTCGTTGATGGCATCCAGCAAACCATTTAGGGTAAGAATTCCCAACCACAACAGCAGGAAAAGCATCAGGTTCTGGATGATCTGCTCACCCTGCGGTATCAGGTAGGCGTAGAAGTAAATGACAAATATAGGCACCGCAATCGCTAACCTGCGCGGCTTGATATGGCCGACTATGATGTCATCATATTTGGATTGCGTGCGTTCTGCCAGGTAGATCAGACCCCGCGCCAGCAGGCGGTATGCGATAATATAAGTGACCACAATAAGAAATAACACACCCATAATTGTGATGACGTTGTTGATTTCAGGATTTTGTGCCAGCCAGTCTTGTATGTTTTCGATCATTGCCATATTATAACGGTAAAATTTTCTGACTGATACTTCTTCCTGATATAATTACTCCGAGATACCGATAAACCGTAATTTGGCGAAGGAGCAAAATTAATGAACAAAAACGAGCGTGACACCCAGCCCATTATCCTAGAAATCACCTTATATAGCATTCTTTTCCTGTTTTTCTTTCAACTGATCGTAGATTTTATAGAGGGCATCTATGCGTTCGGTTTACTGGGGACCAGCATCCCCACCGAGCTCGTTGCGGTGCTACTGCTTTTTTCACCTCTCCTGATGCTATTTTTCCCGCGAGGATTATCTGGTAGAGTTCTTGTGGGATTGGGTTATATCTTCCTTTTGAGCAGGTCATTCGAGGTGTTGTTCGATACCCGTCTGCGTATGATTGCTGCTGGAGTGGGTGTGGCTTGTTTCCTGATATTGTTTCCATCCCTTATCTGGATTCAAGCTCGCAGAGCGGAAAAATCGAGCGGGTTGATCTTAGGGATGAGCCTGACGATTGCCCTCGTCACTCAGGTTTTATTCCGGGTGGTCAATTCAGGTCTGGATATATCGACCGATGGAAGCACCCGTTGGCTCGGCTGGGTTCTGGTTTTGATCGCCGGGGTTCTTTTACTGCGGGCGTTCCCTAAGCTGGAGCCTGGTAGGCGGAAGAATGGCAAGAAAACGAAAACTCGATTAGCTAAAGTGAACGATCTAGCATTAGGCGTGATGGCGGTATTCATCCTGTTGTATTTTGCGTATATCGCTCCCAATGTGATCGCGCGCTGGACTGAGAGCAGCTACCTGCTGATCCTGGCCGTGTTGATGGTCGTTATAGGGTTGTTTGCGCTTGTCCTGGTATTGTGGCCGCAGAGGATCGCCTCCCTGAACCGCAACGTGATCCTCCTGTGGAACGTGTTATTTGTAGCTTCACTGGTGTTGACACTATACCTTCACCAGATCAAATTCCCTGCCCAGCCGGTTGATTATCCATTGTATGCACCCGAAGTCTCAGTCTTGTTTTATGTCCCTATGCTTGCGATACTAATTTTGTTCCCAATCGTGCTGATTGACTTTATCCTGTTCTGCCAGGAAATCGTAAACATGAAGCCCTCTTATCGCTCATTAGGAGGAGGTTTCAGCCTCGCTTCCCTATTCTTGCTGGTCATGATTTTCGCGCACGTTTTCACCACCACCTACGATTACATCCCGGTCGTTGGACCGTTTTTCAGGGACAAATTCTGGTTGGTGTATCTGGCTGTGGGTGTGGTGTTGACATTCTCTGCATCAGTCGTCAACAGAGAGGATATAAAATCGACTTTCTCTCCAGGTTCAGGCACCCAAACCTACACTTTTGCCGGTTTTGTCAGTTTCGTTTCCTTTATTACCATCGCACTTGCGATCCTCCTTTCAGCCTCTCCGGAAATCCCAAATCAACCTCAACCTGAGTTGAAAATACTGACCTATAACATCCAGCAGGGGTATAGTGATGAGGGACTTAAGAACTACGGGGGACAGTTAGATGTGATTCGTGGAATCGATGCGGATATCATCGGTTTGCAGGAGTCGGACACCAACCGTATCGCCAACGGCAACGCGGACATCGTGCGTTATTTTGCCGATAAGCTCAACATGTATTCCTATTTTGGTCCCAAGACAGTGACCGGCACGTTCGGTATCGCGCTGCTGTCCAAATTCCCCATCGAAAACCCGCGCACATTTTATATGTACAGCGAGGGGGAGCAGACCGCCACGATTGAAGCCCAGATAACAGTCGCAGGGGAGATTTACAATGTTTACGTTACGCATCTCGGGAACGGCGGGCCGCTAGTGCAGCAGCAGGCCATCCTCGAAGTGGTGGAGGGGGTAGAAAACGTGATCCTGATCGGTGATTTCAATTTCCGCCCGGACAGCGAACAGTACAGTCTTACGACGCAGACGCTGGATGACGCCTGGCTGTTCCGCTGGCCCGGTGGTGTTACCGACCAGGGCATTGATCCATTGGATCGTATCGACCACACTTTCCTCACGCCTGGCACAACGGTGGACGAATCAACCTACAATCCCGATCCCGCCTCCGACCATCCTTACATGTGGACCGTTATCTCCTGGTAGACGCGTTGATGAAAAACCCGGCTGACAAAACCAGCCCACAAATCATTTGATCGGAAAATTTGTGAAAGAAAAATTCAACAGACGTATTTATAACCCATCCTCGTTTCGGAAGGATATCGCGGAAGCGATTGAACATATGGACGATTTGCGGGAAGCCAGCCGGGGTGGGCGGGTGAGTAAGGCGTTCTCTGAGCGAATCATGCTTGCAGTCACCAACGTGAATAAATGCCGTTATTGTGATTATGGCCATACCCGGGCAGCGCTGGCTGCCGGCGTGACCCCCGAAGATATAGACAGACTGGCGGCTGGTGAATTTGAACAGTTGCCGCAGGAAGAGATCGTGGCTTTATACTTTGCACAGCACTACGCTGAAACAGGCGGTAACCCGGACAGCGGCTCCCGGCAGAAACTGGTCGACACGTACGGGGAGGATAGGGCGCGAGATATCATGGCTTACATTCGAATGATTACGATTGGGAACTTGTCGGGCAATACTGTTGACGCGTTCTTGAGCCGCTTGGGTTTAAACCCTGCACCAGACAGCAGCCTGGGCCAGGAACTCGGAGTGTTGTTGGGTGCATTTGTAATTATCCCTTACGAGTTTTTGAGGCACGTGATCTTGAAAAACAAGGCTGGAGCTGCTTAAGTGTAATTGGATATTCCGCATGGGCCAATATCTTCACCAATAACTGCTCTGATTCGCAGCACATTCCTTACCTGACCTCCAACAACCCATAGATGTGTGCACATATTAGCTGGTGATAGACAAGTGCTCGCAGGTGATTGCAAATAACCTGCGAGCATTTGTTCCTTACGGTTTGTAAAAATCCGTATCCGGGTAAAAATCCTTCCAGGCCCAGTCGAAGGAGCTCAGGCTGGGGATTGGCTGCAGTGACTGGCCCAATAACGGTCCTTCTACGGCTAACCCGCGGCTGGCGTCCCACCTGGTGCCTGTTTCTTCGTCGATCAGGAAGTCCCCCTCTGCACGGAAGGTCAGCAACCGCCCGTCTGCCTGCCGGATGTAAGCATGATAGATTTCGTCAGATGCCCAGAGCACAACAGGAATTTCACCGAGTACATCGTTTACAGCGCCCTTTTCCTGGACATCACTGTAGTAAAAAGCCTTGGCGTTATCTGCCAGTACCAACCCAATCACAAAATTCGAGGAGAATACCTGGCGGTTTGCGCTCAATCGATCCACATCATTGGTCATCACCAGGGTGTTTGGGTAAGCGTCCTTCCATTTCTCCCAGGTGGTCAATTGAAAAGGTAACAGGTTGAGCTGTACGCCTTTCAGCTCCCCCCTGATGGCCCGGCCCCAGGGTTGGGACCAGATAGACTCGGTTTCATGATCGTACCAGGTCATGGCGTTCATAAAGAGCGCCCCAGCGTTGCCAAAAGTATGTGTAACTCCATCAATGCGTCGGTCGTGCACGAGACCGGTGTAGCAGATCGGTCACCACGAGACCAGGATTGGCCAGCCGGCGAGTTCATCGTCAACCATCTCACGGAAACGCAGCACGCTGACAGGATAGGCTTTCGCTTCACCATCCAGTGCCACACCCATAACTAATTCGCCATCCTGCAGGGGAGAATCCGCTACACCGACGAACTGCGGGTCATAGACCGGTCGGATACCGTCCCAGGGAAGCAGCTGCGAGAAGAAGTAGTCATCTGGATCCTCCACGCGCTTATTCTTTTGCGGTGTAGGCTCGATAGGGACTGCTGAAGCCTCTTCGGAGCTCTCTGAGGTGGCCTCAGTTTGGTCAACAGCAGGAGCTGTAGATATGGATGGTACTTCACCTGGAACCTGGGTGTCGACCGCTTCCAGTACCGGCGCGCATGCCGCCAGAAAAACCGGCAGTATCAGCAGCAGTTTTCGTTTTAACATAGGCTCTCCTTTTCTTATCCGGTTAGTGTGGACAGGTCGGGCTCACGACCGGCGGCAACTTCAACAAGGGCGCGCTGAATCATATCGGCTGTCATTGGACCGGCATGTACGTAGCGCACCACGCCGTCAGGGTCGATAAACCAGCTTGTCGGCAAACCAATGGGTTTGTAGATTTCTGTCAGGCGACCTTCAGGGTCCAGCACCAGGGGATAAGTCACCGCAAAATCGTCACGGTAGGTGACCACGGCCTGCTCGGCTTCCTGCAAGTTGAGACCGATGAACACCACCTCATCTGCGTTGGCGTTGTAGACATCCACCAGGTGAGGGGTTTCAGCCAGGCACGGACCACACCAGGAGGCGAAGTCGTTGATCAGCACCACCTGGCCGCGAAATTCGCTCAGCCGCACAGTTTCACCATCCAAAGTCGTGCCACTTAAATCTGGAGCCAGATCACCGACGGCTATGCCAATTCGTTGATCCGCTGATGCGACTGGCTGGTCAACCAGGTCGCCATTTGCCATGCTGTCACGGTAGTCAAAGAACAGGTCGAGAGCGACCAGGCCAATTACCAGTACCAATATCAGGGGTTTCCACAATCTCTTCATGATTTACCTTTCAAGATCGTTCTTTATATCAATGAAAAGGACTCATTATCAGAAACGATATGTGTCTTTGACCGGATTGAGGGATCGATTCTTACGCGTAAAAAAATTACGGCTTGATTAATAACAAGGCTGTCCAAAATGGTTGTCACCCTGAGTGCAGCGAAGGGACTGATCAATAATAAAGGAGATTCTTCACCAAGCTGAGATGCGCTCAGCCGCTCTGAATTACATTGCAATGCTTTTTTGACAGACCGGTGGGTCATTTAAACGAAGTAAACCCCGTTGGTACGGGGTTTACTTCTAAGGAGGAAGAGAAGAAGAATTTGGGGGTTCACCCCAGTTCAAATAAGGAGGAGAATCGTCTTCAGCAGTATAGATGTGATAAAGGTTCTGTTTCTTACCTGCATTCACTGATGTTAGGGATAAGGTGAAATGTTCATGAATTTTTCTACTCAAAAGAAACGCGCGCACCGATTGATGGCCGGTGCGCGCGTATGTTCGTGCGAGTATATTTTTTCAGCCGGCAGCGGGTTGATTTTCCAGGACGTTCATTAAAGCTTCGTACTCCTCGCGGCAGTCCGGGCACATGTCCAGGTGATGTCTGACAAGCGGCATTAGTTGGGTCGCATCTTTTTTACTGTTCACCATATCTACGTACTGGTCCAGCAGATCGTAGACCTCAGCGCAGTCGTACTCTACTTCTTGGGTTTGCTCAACCGCTTTCATCAATTTCTTTAACATTTTTGTTGATCCTGCTTCAATCTCCGACTCAGGTTTTCCGAGCAACCACCTTTTAGCGCGTTCGATAAGGTCAATCATTAGCGACCTCTGGTAGATAGATGGGGTATTGTGCCATATTCTTACGCCTATTCAAATGCAGACAGCACATCTTCTGGTGTCATCCCTTCCAACGCCATGCGGCGTTTCAGTCGCAGTCGGGCGTCATGCATTAATTTGTAGAGTGCGTTGCGTTTCATGTTCATCTTGCGAGCAACTTCCTCTATCGGCATCCCTTCTATATTGATGGCGATCATCGCCTGGCGCTGCTTGTCGGTCAGTTCCTCCGAAATCAAACGCTGTACATGAGCCAGCAGATCACTCTGCTCGGTGGAAGATTCTGGACCAGGCGTTGAATCGGCCATCAAGTGTGGAGGCAGGTAGCTTTCTTCGCTGTCGATCATGTTGTCGAGCGATACGTCCTTCCAGCGCAGACGGCGCAGTTCGGTCAGCGCAATGCGGACCGCGATCTTGTGCACCCAGGTCGTGAACTGGCTGCGTCCCTCAAACGTATCCATCTTGTCCAGCACACGCAGCAGGGTGTCCTGGGCTACCTCTTCTGTGAAGGGCGTAAAATGTGGATCGCTCGGGGAGAGCCATTTTGACAGCGCGAAGGGAAGTCCTCTGAGGATGATGGCGTGCAGGTTAGCCAATGCATCTTCTTGTTCCGGACCCCTGGCGCGTAACTCGTTAAGCCATTCTTCGTTGGAACGTTTTTTCATAATGTGCCAGTATTATAAAATAAAAATAGTGTTTTAGGTAACATCGTATGCAACCTAAAACACTACCGCACTGAATTTGTTATTTCATCAAGCCCAAACGTACTCGGCCGCTGACATCCCGATCAAAGCTAACATCATCAATAATGTGGATACGGCGCCGTGTTTTGATTGTTTTTCCTGTAAGCTCTGCAGCTCCAGTAGTTGATCAGGCGATGGCGGACCATCGTCAGACTGAATTTCTGCTCCCAAAGTTTTTAAACGCCCTTGAATTGGACGCATTGTAAAAAGACCGACTAACTATGCGGCCAGACCTGCCAGAGCCCCGATTGTCAGCATAATTCCTTGGCCTGAAGCTATCCAACCCGTGCTGAAATTATTGGATGCTCTTATATAGAGCAGGAGACCGGATACGGCTGTGGCAGTTCCCATTAATCCCATGTATTGAGAAAATCTACCTGGTCCAAGCAGACTCTGCATGAACTTCCCACCCTCTTGTCCAAGCGCATCCACTGCCGGTATTATCGAACCCAGCATAAGGAACGCAGCACCGACCCAGGCCACGCCGCCGAAGATGTGGATAAGCCGTAAAATAATGATGTAAATATCCATCCTTGCCCCCATTAAAATAAGATAATATTTACAAATTATACCCAATAAGTAACATTATGTCTGCTAAACGATTTACCCCCGTCCCCAAACACTCTTCCTCAGCGCAGCAATATTTTCCGCCACGGATTTCTTCTGGTTGTAGACGCTCGATCCCGCAATCAGTACATTCGCTCCTGCATCAACAACCAGGGGTGCAGTTTGTATGTCGATGCCGCCATCTACGGCGATGGGAATGGTGTTGCCCGATTGGTCCAATTTATGCCGCAGCCGGCGGATCTTATCCAGCTGGCTGTGAATGAACGATTGGCCGCCGAACCCGGGATTGACGGTCATCACCTGAACTAAATCGACCATGTCCAATACCTCGTCCAGCACGCTCAATGGAGTGCCAGGGTTTATGGTAACACCCACTTGTACCCCCAGGCGTCGGATTTCAGCAAGCGTGCTGTGAATGTGTGGGCATGTTTCTTGATGAACGATCAGGCGGTCCGCACCAGCCTGTACAAATTCTTCCAGGTAGCGATCAGGTTCGACGATCATCAAGTGCACGTCAAGAGTGATGCTCACCACAGAACGAACAGCTTTCACCACGCCCTGTCCGAATGTAATGTTGGGGACGAAGCGCCCGTCCATGACATCCACCTGGAGCGCTTCCGCGCCGCCGGCTTCGGCTTCCTGAGCCTGTTCTCCCAGGCGCCTGTAATCAGCGGCCAGGAGGGATGGGGAGATGATAAAATGCTGTTCGGATGACTGGTTGGATGGTTTCTCAGGCAGGCTGGCGTTCATTTGCGATTCTCCTCCCAGGTGCTCAGTTTAGTCCGAATCTTCGTTTCACTGGTGAGCGTACGGTGAACCGGGCAGCGTTCTGAAATATCGAGCAGACGCTGGACCTGTTCTTCATTCAAGTCGCCCTGGAATTGGATCTGGCATTCGATGATGTCCACTTTGGCATTAGGATCGCTTTCACAATCTTCGCAATCTTTGGCGTGCTGCTTATATATATCGAGATCGACCCGAACGTCATCAAGCTGCCATCCTTTTCGACGGGCGTACATTTGCACGGTGATAACCTTGCAGGCGCTCAGTGCACTCAGCAGTAAGGCATAGGGGTCTGGACCGGCGTCATCACCTGCACCGATTGGCTCGTCCGCCAAAAAAGTATGGCGACCCGAAGTAATTTCCACCTGGACATTGGTAAGGTTTTTTGCTGATACCCTCATAGGTCTAATCCCTCTCGAACCATGTTATGAAATCCGATAATCCCTGGATATATGCAGACATCGCATACGCATATGCTCAGAGATCTTTATTGCCCTATATTATAGTGTTAAACCTGTCCCAAATGTTGAAGTTATCCAGTTGCTGAGTTGGATCAGGTTGCCGGAGAAGACCAGCAAACCCATGGTCACCAGCAGTGCGCCGCTCGCCAGAGTGAGTTGTGGCAGGTAGCGCCGTATGCCGGCGATGGTGCGCTTGCCCGCCGCCCGGTTGAGCAGCAGCGCCATTATAATGAAAGGAACGCCCAGCCCGAGAGCGTAGGCCAGCAGCAGTCCCATGCCGACGAACACGGTATCTGCCTGGCTGGCGATTGCTAAAATGGAGGCCAGTACAGGCCCGATGCAGGGCGTCCAGCCCACCGCAAACGCACCGCCCATCAGAGCGGAACCGGCAGGACCAGCGGCTTTTTTCCTCGCATCGCTCACATCCACGCGCGCCTCTCGCATCAACCATGGGACACGGATGACGGTCATCATATGCAGACCGAAGATGATGATGATGATGCCGGCGATGCGTTCAACCAGGGACTGATTCCTTAAGAGGAAGCTTCCCAGAATGGTCGCTGAGGCACCGAATACCGTGAACACGACCGCCAGGCCGATAACGAAGGCGAAGGTGTTGACGATTAACGTTCGGCGCTGCTGGCTGCTCTGATCGCCAGTCAATTCACCGAACGACATGCCCGTGATCTGCGCCAGGTACGCCGGTATGAGTGGGAATACGCACGGTGAGACAAATGAAAGTACTCCCGCCCCAAATGCACCAAGAAATCCAATGATACCAATGTCCATGATTTCACCTCTGGGTTGGAATGTGTGTTTTTCGATTGCAAATCGAAAAAGTATCTTCGGAGAAACACCCGACGAGCACGATATCGATCTTTGATTTTTCCGAAGCCATGCTGGTTAGACTTTTAAATGATGGGGTTTCTTACCTGCGAATACCTTTCTGCCCTACTGATCTCTGGAGGTTGTGCTGGATATGTTGGAAAAATGGGTTATTTGTCTCCAGTCAGGTAATTTTTTATCTGCCTGCAGCGTCTTAATTTTTTAGTGCAAAATACATTTCAAACAAGGAGAGTTAAAGTATGGACGTTATTGGAGCTATTATTGCCGGCATGGCCGGTACGGTGGTCATAAGCATCATTCTGTTGTTGGCCCCACGCATGGGTATGCCCGAGATGGATATCGTGGGTATGCTTGGGACAATGTTTAATAAGGAAGGCAGTCCTGCGCTGGGTTGGATCATGCATTTCATGATGGGAATCATATTTGCCTTGATTTACGCTGCCCTGTGGGCGGCTGGTATCGGGGCGCCGACGCCATTATGGGGTCTTGTATTCGGCGCTGTACACTGGCTGGTCTCCGGTCTGATGATGGGTATTGTACCGATGATGCATGCTGGAGTCAGAGAGGGTACTGTAGAAGCCCCCGGTATCTTTATGTCGAATTCCGGCGGTGTAATGGCGTTTATGGGAGGGCTGATCGGTCACATGTTGTACGGTTTGACTGTAGCTCTCGTTTATTCCGCTTTTGTCAGCTAATTAATGACCAAAGTTTGTCATTCAAATCAGGCCGGGAATGTACCCCGGCCTGATTTTTTATCCGTTGTAGAATTCGCTTCGTGATGGATGATAAGGAATATTGAGCGGTCGCAGGACATCAAGATTTCGTGGAGGTTTAGATATATGACTGAAATTATGGATGATGTAAATGGTCAGAAGGTTATTGTGTACGGGCACCGGTACTGTTCCCAGGCGGGTTGGTTAAAAAGCGTATTGAACAACAAACACGTTGATTACGAATGGCGCGATGTTTACGCAGCAGATACGGGCAATGCGGATCAACTGCGCAGCCTGGCTGGTGGAAATTTATCCGTTCCAACAGTTATCTTTCCAGACGGTAGTGTGCTGGTTGAGCCGTGGCCGGGTCAGGTGTTAAAGAAACTCGGCATAGATAACCCGGGGATATTACAACGGCTGGCGAATTGGGTGACCGGTAGCTCCCAGGGTTGATCGGGACACCTTTATTGGGATTGATGGGAATGTTCAGACCTGACCTGCGCGCGATAAATGTCCGGGCACGAGATTTTGTAAGAATGTCCGCTGACAGACCATCATGAATTGCGCAAGCGTTTTTTTTCCAACTATTCATCGCCGCTGCTAATACCGAACAATCCCGGAGGTGCTATGCTCACAATTTCCCTGATAACGCTGTTCTTCCTGACCATGGGCACGATCATTCATTTTATAAAAGTCAGGATCCAGGATAACAACATAAAGCCTGTGCCCGTATTAATTCGAAATGACGTCCCAAAACGACGTCGCCATCACTCTAATGGTTTATAGGAGGTACATAATGCAAAACATGATTAGCAAGATGGCTCGCATGTATCCATTGTTCATCGTAATGGGATTCATGATTGTCCTTATCGCATTCATCGTCGGATACTTCAACTCGCAAGCTGCCGCTGCATACTTCGCGGAGTCAAAATTAATCCGTGAGACCACTCTTATGGTCCAGCGGGCTTCTATCGAAAGCGTTGGCCTGTGGATGCCGCCCTTCAAGTTTCTGGGCATCGGCTTTATCCTGAGTGGAATAGTTATGGCGCTGCGGGTGATCATTGAAAATCTTATAGGCGCTGGCAAAGAAGTGCTTTCAAACCTGCCGTCCGAAAAACGACCTCAGATGCCCAACCCACCGTGGTTCGCCAATCTTATGCCCATTGTCATGATGCTGGGTTTGGTGATCTTCCTGGTTGCCTTTGGTGTAGGCCTTTGGCTCTCAGGAATCGCTGGCGATGTCTTTGCCAACCCGCTGCCCACCATTGATACCGCTGGAGCCGGATCATCCCTTCTCGCTGGAGTGCAAACCATCCATTCTGTTGAAGGCTGGCTGGTTCCATTGAAGTTCTTCGCCATTTCCACCGAGTTCCTGGCCATCATGATGGGTCTCGCAACCATCATTTTCATACTAGAATCGCAGATAAAGTTGTTGGACGGCACACTGAAATCCAGCAAGGCTGCGAGCTAAGGAGGTTATAAAATGAACAACGAAATACGAAACCCTGCTTCTCCCTGGCAATTGAAGGCATATCCTATATTTACTATACTGGGGTGGATCCTAATTCTCGCTGCTTTCCTGATTGGTCTGATCGTATTGGCACCCATAGCCTCAAGCTACTGGGGCGGGAATGCGAAAGCCACTCGCGACGCTGCTGAAGCCGGGTCTGCGCTCATCGGTCAACTTGGGACTCTGACAATGATACCGCGCTGGCTTGAACCCCTAGCATTCTTCGGAGTAGCAGCCTTTATGGTGGGCATTGCCCTGGAATTCTCCAGCATCCCTGCTCTGCTCAAGAACCGTGGTCAGGTAATGAATGCCTGCTTCCCTCTGATCGTCAAAATGAGTAAAGAAGAAGCCGCGCAAAAAAGTGAGGTCTCAAAATGAACGAAAAAAAGTCTAGTTTTCCATTTAGTATGATTGAAGCAATGATGCCGATGTATCCTCTAATCGCTCTCATGGGCTGGATGATCGTATTTATCGCCTTCCTGGTCGGTTTATTCGTCCTCAGCCCCGCCCAGGCTGCCTTCTTCTCGGCTGCCAAAGCGGTCCGCGAGGGAGCCTCGATTGGCAGTGCCTTCGTGAGCGCCAACGTTACATGGCACGTTACCGAAGCCTGGGTACCCCAGTTTAAGTTCCTGGGGCTCGGATTTGGCTTAATGGCCATCGTGATGGCCTTAGGCACCATCGCACTCCGCTTGCGCCGTATGGGCCAGGTGATAGCCAGCCATATACCAGAAAAGGCGCGGCCGACCATGCCCCCGATTCCAATATCAGTAAAGGTTTTCCAGCTCGGTACGCTGATGGGCGTGATGATCCTGATGCTTGCATTGATCATAGGGATCGTGCTCGCGGTTGGCGCTGTGCCATCCTACTGGAACCACTCCATTGCCAATGAGTTGAATCCGGCACAGCCTGGCTCGACGCTGCTGGCACAATTGGGTGTTGTAAGCAGTTTCGGTTTCTGGCTCAATCCCCTGAGAATGTTGGGTATGGCGTTCCTGTTCACAGGGATCACTGTTGCGCTGACAGTGATTATCGGGGTCCTGCGGCAGCAGGCTGGCGTGCTGGTGAAATTCTACCAGCACGCGTCCAGCACTTTGTAGAACAGCACCTTATTCTGGATTGCTCGAATGCACGAGCAATCCAGAATCTCTACCACTTAATTTCTTTCCCTTCCCACCACACTGGGAAGGATTTTATTATTTAAAACGAGATACCAGCGAATTCCCTAATTGAATGACTGTCCGGGCGAACAGGTCGAGGTCATCGCGTCGTGTGCGGTGATTGGCAAAACACGCAATTAACTACACACTCGATCCTTACATGACCCTGAATATGTTGGATGTGGTGCCTTCCCAATCGAACAAATCAACCGATTTATCGAACCATTCCTGGAAACTTTCATCTTTTCCCAAAGTCTCGTTGAATTCTTCTCCCTGGGCTAAACTTTCATACTTTACGATAAGGAAACTTTGGTAGATTTTACCGGTGACGTTGCCAAGCACTTCAGATTCGAAATTATATTTGTGGTTGATATGCTCGGCAAGCTTTTTAAGATGTTCTATCCCTGCAAAGCGTTTTCCGACTTTCATAGTGACTGTTGTGGTTCCGTAATACATATATCTCTCCTTTTCTAATTTCCCTGCTGCAGGCATGTAGACAATGAAGTAATGGGATAAATAGTGTCCACATTATACGATAATGTACGGCTGGAGTCAAAGAAAATCTTTTTTAGAGTATTTCTGGGGGGTTGAGAATAATTGTGCATTTTAAGACCGAGCTGCCATTCCGGCCAACAGGCGTGCAGAAACCGGTTGATTTGTGGTTTACTTCGATTCAGGAGAAGTTTGTTTCTGTGACCAAAGCGCCGCGCCGATCATGCCGGCGTTGATGCCGAGGGCCGCGGGCACAATGTCCACCAGCTCAACAGGCATGACGTGCACACGCTCCAGCACCGTGCGGCGTATAGGTTCCAGCAGCAGGTCGCCAGCCTGGGCGACACCGCCTCCGATGATCACCCTGCGAGGACCAACCGAGACCAGGATCGTGGAGACCGCGATACCGATGTAGAAGCCGGCGGTTTGGTAAATTTCATTGGCAATCTCGTCTCCCGCCCGCGCGGCCCTGGCGATCTCTTCAGGCGTGATAGCGTTAAGGTCGAAATCGACGAGCTCACCGAGGTTTGTTGTTAACCCTTGCATGACGGCTTTTACGCCCATGGCGGCTATCGCTGGACCGGAGGCGAAAGCTTCCAGGCAGCCGCGGCTGCCGCACCCGCACGGAGGGCCGTTCATATCAATGATCTGGTGTCCAAGCTCGCCTCCCGTGCCGCCGATTCCGAGATGCAGCTGGTTGTTTATGACCAGCCCACCTCCGATCCCAGTCCCAATTGCGAAACAAGCGATGGTATCCACACCACGCCCGGCGCCGAACGTCCACTCTGCCAGAGTCATGGAGCGCACATCGTTGAGAATGTAAGCCGGCAGTCCTACGGTCTCCTCAATTGTGCTTTGAAGGGGTACATTGGGCCAGGTACCGGGCAGGTTAGGCAAAAACAGCACCAGGCCGTTTTCGAGATCCAGGACGCCGGGTACGCCAATGCCGACGCCTCCGATCTCTGATTTATCAGACCCACTCAAAGCAATCACATCGTGGATCAGACCAGCCATACGCACCATCACCGCGTCGTGACCTTCGTGCGCCTGAGCTGGAATTTTTTTGAACGACGTAAATTTTCCGCTCTCGGTGTCTACGATCGCCGCACGCAGATTGGTGCCACCCAGGTCAACGCCAATGAAATTCTTCATGTTTATTTGATGTATGGCTTTAATACGTCTCTTGAGAGCAGAAATCCGCGCTTAACCAACTCTTCGGTCTTTTCGAATGCCCGATCTTCATGTTCGATGCTGATCACATAATCATAGCCCACCCCGTACAGGGCGCTGATGAACTTGCTCCAGTCTACATCGCCTAAGCCGGGCAGGCGCGGAATCTGCCAGCCCATACCGGCCGACATGACGCCGTTTTGATACAGGCCTTCGTAATCGATGCGCAGGTCCTTGGCGTGTACGTGGAAAATTCGATCACCGAAATCATAGACTGCGCGCACGTAGTCGATGAACTGCCAGATCATGTGAGACGGGTCCAGGTTCAGGCCGAAGTTCTCGTCGGGGATGATCTCGAACATCTCGCGCCAGACAGCCGGGCTTACAGCAAGGTTGTCACCGCCGGGCCATTCGTCGTTGGAAAAGATCATGGGGCAGTTTTCGATGGCGATCTTTATGTTGTGTTCAGCGGCGAATTTTACAATGGGCGGCCATACATTCCTAAACCCCTCCCAGTTATCCTCTACCGATATGTTCTTATCTCGTCCAACAAACGTTCCCACGATGGGTACATCCAGAAGCTCAGCAGCAATAATGACTTTCTGGAGGTGATCGATCACCCGCTGGCGGTGGTCCGGGTCCGGATGCAGCGGATTTGGGTAATAACCCAGGGACGAGATTTCCAACCCGCAGCGATCCATGATGTCGAGAACTTCGTTCGCCTGCATTTGATCAAAATCGGTCACGTCGATATGTGTGACACCGGCGTAGCGACGTTCGGCTTTACCCGGAGGCCAGCAGGCGATCTCCAACATTTCGAAGCCATTCTCAGCGGCCCAGGCAGTTAATTCTTCTAGTGAAAGATCTGGCAGTGCAGAGGTCATCAATCCTAGTTTCATCATTTTCTCCTTAGGTATAATGCTAGTTCTATACGTCAATCCAGCGTTCTTCTCTGGCGCTCTTTAATATTGCTTCTCCCATCACCAGTTCGTGGTGCCCGTCTTTGAATGTAGCGAAGTCCGGTTTTACGCTCATGTCACCTGCGGCGATATAGTTGTAGACCGAGCCGTACATTTGCTTGAAGGTGTCGGGAAAACCCTCGTTGTGTCCGCCTGGATAGGATGCAAATTGACGGACATGATCGTCTAGAAGCGCTGGATCTTTGAGCAGAGTTTCATTGGGGCGATCACGGTGCCCGATCCACAATTCATTGGGGAGTTGGGAATCCCACGCCAGCGCAGATTTTGATCCATCGATTTCATACGACAGCGAGTTCTTGCGCCCGGCGCTGACCTGGGAAACTGTCAGGACCCCGCGTGCGCCGCCTTTGAAGCGCAGCAGCACTGTTGCGTAATCCTCCGTGAGTATGGGCTGTTCAATGTATTCCATGGAGGCCTGGAGTTTGCCGCTGTAGGTGTCGGGTGGGGTGGTCGGTTTTTGGCGCACGGGCAGGAAGGTCTTGAAATCTGCGAACACGGATTCGACCTCCAGCCCGGAGATGTATGTGGTCAGGTCCAGCCAATGTGATCCAATGTCCGCCACCGCGCGCATCTCGCCGCCCAGTTCGGGCTCCAGGCGCCAGTTCCAATCGGTGGGCAGCAGCAGCCAATCTTGCAGGTATGATCCCTGGACGATGTACACGTCACCGATACCGCCAGCCTGGACCATGGCGCGGGCTTGCTGCGATAATGAGTAAAAGCGGATGTTGAAGTTGACCGCATTAACCAGCCCTTTCTCTTTTGCGAGGGCGACAAGTTCTGCGGATTCGCTGGTGTCCATGGCTAACGGTTTCTCGCACACCACGTGCTTTCCGGCGAGTAGCGCCGCCTTGGAGTGCGTATAGTGCAGGTGGTTGGGCGAGGTGATATGGATGACGTCCAACTGCGGATCGGCGATCATCACTTCAAAGGATTCGTAGGCTCTCAAGCGCAGGCTTTCAGCTTTTTCTGCCGCACGATCCGGTGTGTCTTCACACAATCCGATAACATCGATCCCGTGCCTGCGCAGCGCTTCAATGTGGGCCGGGCCTATAAATCCTGCACCAACAACGCCAACTTTCAATTTGTTGCTGTAGCTCATATTTTTTTCTCCGATCATCAAGAACTTCTGGCAGCGAAATCATCTAAGATTTTTGCTGTGGCGGTGGCGCCGACGCGTGTTGTTCCAACGTCAATTACCTCCAGGATTGCATCCAGCGATCTTACTCCGCCGGCAGCTTTTACCTGCATTTGGGGCCCGACGTTAGCACGCATTAACTTAAGGTCTTCTATCGTCGCGCCTCCTGGCGCGTATCCGGTGGACGTTTTTACAAAGTCGGCCCCTGCGGCTTCACTTAATTCGCAAGCCAATCGTTTTTCTTCATCCGTGAGATAGGCATTTTCGAAAATGACCTTTACGAGCGCTTTTCCATCGGCCGCACTCACCACTGCTGCGATGTCCTGGCGCACATAATCGGCGTGCCCGTTCTTTAGTTCGCCAATGTTCAGCACCATGTCTAGCTCGGTAGCGCCGTTGGCGATGGCGTCCCGCGCTTCGAACACCTTGGTTTCCGTGGTGCTGCTGCCATGCGGGAAACCCACGACCGTGCCCACTTCTACATCCGATCCCTTGAGCTGTTCCACGGCTAGTTTAACGTGGTAAGGTTTGACGCACACGGAGGCTACGTTATATTTTCTTGCCAGTTGGCATCCCGCGATGACAGTACCCTCATCCATGTCGGGGCTGAGTAAGGAATGATCGATGGTTTTGGCCAGTTCTTCATAGGTAATCGTTTTGCTGTTCAGTAATGTGGTCAAAGTGAGCTCTCCATTTTAATAAGATTTATAGGTATTTTGCCGCGTAGCGATTGTTTTTCACCGTATAGTTATGCGATAGCAGCGAAACTTACGTGGTGCTTAATGATAATCGATTGACAAACAGAGTCAATATCCAGCGACCGCCGTCTCACCTAAAACCACGGCAAACCCTAAAGAACCCATTTTTCGGCTAACGACCTGGGTACGAATATCGATTACAATTGTAGCGGCAGGTTGGCTGTTCATTGTGGGCAATCCCGTTTTGAAAAGTCCCAATGTGAATAGGCATCTGCTTTAATATCGAATGACACAAATTTTTTTTCGGAGGTATCAATGGCGCGCACCCAACAGAGTACAAATCGAGGGGAATTCTTTTCCGTATGGCGTATCAACGTCCGCACCCAAACACTCACCAAAGAACCGGTTCCTGATACGTGGATGGATTTGGGGGGGCGCAGCCTGCTGACGCAGATTCTTCTGGATGAAGTGCCGCCTACTTGCGAACCTATCGGACCGAAAAATAAGCTGATTTTTTCCCCAGGATTGTTGGTCGGGCATGGGCTATCCAGCTGCGACCGGATCTCGATCGGAGGCAAGAGTCCTCTGACAGGCGGAGTGAAAGAGTCAAATGCCGGTGGGCGCACGGGTCTGCAGATCACGCAGCTGGGTATCAAGGCATTGATTATTGAAGATCAGCCCAGCGAACCGGGTTTTTGGCTGCTGCACCTGGATGCAGATGGCGCCAGATTTGAGCGCGCGGACGAATTTGCCGGGCTGGGTGTTTTTGAAACCGCGCCGCCTTTATTGGAGCGCTACGGCGATAAAGTCGCCATCGCCCTCATCGGTCCGGGCGGTGAAATGAGGCTCAATTCGGCCGGCATCCAGAATCTGGATAAAGACCGCGCTCCGACGCGTATCGCAGCCCGCGGTGGGCTTGGTGCGCTGATGGGCACCAAGGGGTTGAAGGCGATCATTTTTGATGGCGCCACTGGTGCGAAGCCGCCCGTTGCAAACGAGGCGGCATTTAAAGCCGCCCGAAAGGCTTATACAAATGCGCTGCTCGACCACCCACAAACCACCGTCTACCGCGATTACGGCACAGCCGCCATGGTCAAGATGTGTGACGGGTTCGGCGCCATCCCAACTAAGAATTTCTCGGCTGGTTCGTATGATGGCTCAGAGAAGATATCGGGCGAGGCCATGCGCCAGACGATGCTCGATAGGGGTGGAGAATGCGAAATTTCACACGCCTGCATGGCAGGCTGCACAATCCAGAGTTCGAATGTCTTCTGCGATGTAAATGGTAAAGCCGTTGTCTCTCCCCTGGAATATGAGACCATCGGCATCATGGGCTCCAACCTGGACATCGATAGCCTCGACATAATCGCTCGACTGAACTGGGAAGTGAACGATTTAGGGTTAGATACCATTGAGGTGGGTGCTGCGTTAGGGGTCGCTGCGGATGCTGGTTTGATGGAATGGGGTGACGCGGACCGGGCCATGGAATTGATCGATGAGATGCGTGCTGGAACGCCCCTGGGTAGAGTCCTGGGCAATGGCGCAGCAATTACAGGCAAGGTTTTCGGCGTGGAGCGAGTGCCGGTGGTTAAGAAACAGGCCATGTCGGCTTACGACCCGCGTGCGATCAAGGGCACCGGTGTGACCTATGCGACTTCACCCCAGGGAGGCGACCACACTTGCGGCTTGACCATTCGCGCCAAGGTGGATCACCTGGATCCCAAAGGGCAGGCAGAATTGTCGCGCGGGGCACAGATCAACAGCGCCGGCTACGATACGCTGGGAGCCTGTGCCTTCGCTGGATTTGGTTTTGGTGCAGCGCCCGAGAATATCGCTGCTTTGCTTAATGCCAGGTACGGCTGGGACGTTGGTGATGATATATTGCAGGTGCTCGGTCGTCAAACGTTGGAGTTAGAACGCGAGTTCAACCGCCTGGCGGGCTTTACCGCAGCGGATGATCGCCTGCCGGAATGGATGACGCGCGAACCACTGCCGCCCACAGGCGCTGTATTTGATGTGCCTGACAAAGATTTGGACTCGGTCTTTAATTGGTAAAGGTATGTAGAGCAAGATACTTTCTTGTTTTGATATGGCCAGGTAAACAACCTGGCTGACATGATTCATGCAGCTTCAAGTTCATTTGCACACCATCCTCCAGCGCCAGACCCCGGACGGCCTGGTGAGCCGTCTGGATGTCTTTATGCCGCAAGGCAGCACATTATCGGACCTGATCGAGCATCTGGATATCGAACTGGCCCCTGAGCACATGCTGCTGGCAGTCAACCGCCGTATGGCCGAGCTGGACCAGGTGCTTCATGATGGGGACATGGTAAACCTGATGCCGGCTATCTCAGGCGGATATTGCGACAGTTCAACTGTCGCAATATCCAAACGCAGTTATGGATAAAAAAATCATTCATCTGGCTTATGGCAAAACGCAAGCCCAGGTCGATGTGCCTGTGAGCAACCTGTTGGGTGTTTATTACCCAAATGAGGTGGGCGATCTGTTAAATGAAGACCACATTCTTGAGCGGGCGCTTTTTTACCCCATAATTACTCCACGCTTGCGAGATATCGTGAGGAAAGGCCAGCACATCGCCATCATTACCAGCGATATCAGCCGTCCGTGCCCTTCTGACCGGATGCTGCCTTTTATTGTGGCCGAGTTGGAAGCCGCGGAAATTCCGGATGAGGACGTCACTATTGTCCTGGCGTTGGGCATACATCGCTCGATGACGGATGAAGAGATCGCACAGACGCTTTCTCCCCAGATACAGCAGCGGTTCCGGGTGATCGAGCATGACCCTCAGGATGTCGTTAGTTTGGGGACCACATCTGCCGGCACGCCAGTTGAGATCTTCCGCCCAGTGGTTGAAGCGGATGTGCGTATCTGTCTGGGAAATCTCGAGTTCCACTATTTTGCCGGTTTCTCCGGCGGTGCCAAGGCCATCTTCCCGGGATGCGCATCCAGAGCCAGCCTGTCTGCCAACCATGCCATGATGGTCAATCCGCAAGCCGCTGGTGGGCGCCTTGATGGAAATCCACTGCGTTTGGACCTTGAAGAAGCCGTCGCCATGCTGGGGGTGGACTTTATATTAAACGTGATTGTGGACAACGAGCACTGCATTGTTGGCGCCGTGGCCGGTGATTTGACCGCCGGTCACCGGGCAGGCTGTGAATTGCTCGCTTCTCGTGGTGCTGTAAACATCCCAAAGCAGGCGGATATTGTCATCGCCAGCGCGGGCGGGTTCCCCAAGGACATTGACTTTGTCCAGGGGCACAAAGCATTGGAAAGCGCTAAATATTTCGTACGCCAGGACGGGATCCTTATCCTGGTTGCGGAATGTGTGGATGGCATCGGAAATAGGGTCTTCGAAAGCTGGCTGCTGGAACAAGAGTCACCTGAAGAATCCATTGAGCGTATTCAGCGTGAATTTGTGCTCGGTGGTCATAAAGCGGCTGCCATCGGCTTGATCCTGCGACGGGCTCAGATATTTATCGTAACTGATTTAGCGGAGAATATCATCCGCCAGGGCGGTATGCAGCCATTCAGCGACGTGCAAAGGGCATTGGAAGCGGCGATGTCAGAATTAGGGGGCGACAGCCAGGTCATTGTCCTGCCGCAGGCAACCTCAATCTTTCCGAAACTTGATGCCGAAAACGGAAACTCGTTAAGTTAATAATCCCCGAGACTTTTAGCCTTGTTGTTTCTCTATGGTGGCTGCAGCTGCACTTGCCAATATTTACCGCAGTCCAGAATTTGCGCCCATACGAAAAAAAGCCGATTGATCGAGGACTCGCCGGTAGTGACGCCCATAAAGTACAGCGTTGGCCGGGTATGTTTAACGAGTTTTTTTGATTTATCCTGAGTCATCTTCCAATTCATTACACCACATTTAATTGTACGAGTAAAATATGTTTGTGTGATAAATTTCGGTTCTGCAAAAACTATTAAATACCAGGAGCTTGTGATGCTGCTGTCCAAAGCGAAAAACACGATCAAATCTCCGGATAGAATACGGCGTGTGACGGATCTGATGATCATGCAGATTCTCTACCGGCTGCCAAAAACGACTCGCCAGAAGATATTTATTGGAGAGCAGCACTGCTGCCCTATTTGTGATAGCAATTTACGTACGTTCCTTGCACTTCAGCGCCCTTACCATGCCTGGTGTCCCGTCTGCCGTTCGCTGCAGCGACACCGATTGGTCTGGCTGTATCTAAATCGGAAGACGGACTTATTTGACAAGACCCCGAAACGAATGCTGCATTTTGCGCCCGAACCTGCGCTCATGGTGGCAGTTAGCAGCCAATCTTACATCGACTACCTGACAGCCGACCTGTATGACTCGAACGCCATGGTCGCAATGGATATCAGTAACATCCAATATCCGGATGCTTCATTTGATGTGATCTACTGCAGCCACGTTTTGGAACATGTACCTGATGACCGGTTGGCGATGCAGGAACTGCGGCGTGTCATCAAAGATGACGGATGGGCCGTGATAATTGTCCCGATTGTTTCCGATGTCACCATAGAAGATCCAACGGTGTCCGACCCTCTCGAGCGCGAGCGGCTGTTCGGCCAGGTGGATCATGTCCGTGTATATGGCCCGGATGTTGAAGATCGGTTGATGGATGCGGGCTTCCAGGTAACCAGGACCAGCACATTGGATGTAGCTACCGATGAAGAAGCTCAATATTTTGGTTTGGATTTAAACGACAAGATATTCTTGTGTCGTAAATAACGAGTGATGGTGCAAATACGGAAGTGCAGTACTGTTTACCCAATATTAAAATGTGGGGAGTGTTGGAATCTATAAGTGTTATCCGATATATGTGGAATTAATCTCAAATTACACCTGGTCGTGTAAAAAAATGTCATTTAGACTGGTACACGAAAAGATTGACAGACTTGGGATTTTCATGCTAAAATTCAGTGCTTGTTAACAGTAAGTTCTAGAACGAAAGACATCATCTTTTGATTTGGAACCCAAGCGTGACCCAAGCAACAAATCTTTGAAAGGAGTTCCAAATCATGTCCGAGAAAGAACAAGGCATTGTGAAATGGTTCAACGGCTCTAAGGGCTACGGCT
>Ga0209013_10000877_pt1 | contig 27749 bp, 30 predicted proteins | sample Cruoilmetagenom2_FD_187291 | JGI IMG/M metagenome (GOLD analysis project Ga0209013, IMG submission 187291) | Oil polluted marine microbial communities from Coal Oil Point, Santa Barbara, California, USA - Sample 2 (SPAdes) (version 2) | ecosystem: Environmental > Aquatic > Marine > Oil seeps ...
ATGGACTGGGCCTCCGGTCTGAAAAAATTCTTCATCGATATCCGTAGTAACAAACTCTTCGAGCTGTTCGTGATCGCCATCATCGTGATCTCCGCGCTCAAGGTTGGGATCGGCACCTACCCGCTGGGGCCAAACCTCACCGCCGCGCTCAAGGGTCTCGACTACGCCGTCACGATCTTTTTTCTGGTCGAGATCCTGATCCGGATTGCCGCGGAGCCCAACCTGAAACGGTTCTTCTCCAAAGGGTGGAACATCTTCGACTTCGTGATCGTGACCGCGAGCCTCATTCCGATCGACCAAAGCGAGATGGTGCTTTTGGGACGCCTCCTACGCATTTTCCGCGTCCTGCGGCTCGTGTCGATGATCCCGGAACTGCAGGTGCTGCTGAACGCTCTCCTGCAGGCCATCCCGCGCATGGGCTACGTGTCTCTCTTGATGTTCATCATCTTCTACGTCTACGGCGCGGCCGGGAGCATCTTCTTCACCGAGATCAATCCGACGCTCTGGGGCAATATCTCCATCGCCATGCTGACCCTGTTCCGCGTGGCCACGTTCGAGGATTGGACCGACGTGATGTACGAGACCATGGAGGTCTACCCGTTGAGCTGGATGTTTTATCTCAGCTTCATCTTTTTGGTGGCCTTCATTTTCTTGAACATGATGATCGGCATCGTAATCCAGACGCTGCAGAGCGAGCACGAGAAGATCGAAGCGAACAACACACCTGCGCCCGAGATGATCGCGAGCGAAAACCCCATCACAGCGCCATCGATCGATGTGCGTCTGACACGGATCGAAGCGCAGCTTGAGAACCTGTCCGACACACTCTCGAACGCGCCAAGGCGCAGCACGACCTAGGGCGCCGGGGGTTTCGGCCTCCCAACAAAAGAAGGCCGGCGCGTCCTTGAGGACGCCCGGCCAGGATGCGGGTGGAGAGAAAGGACGCTTGGTCTATCCGGCGATTCGCGCCGTGCCCGACCGGCCGTCATTGCGAACCCAGCGCACGTTGTTCTTTCCCTGCTCGCTGAGCGCGTAGCAATAGGTCGCGCCGTCCATCCAGTTGGACCATTTCTGGCAAAGCTTGTGGCCGTCCACCCACCATTTCCCGTGGTCTGACACGCCCTTGCTGCCGGAGAAGGCCGCGGCGAAAGCGCTCATGCGGCCGGTCATGGTTCCGCTCGAGGAATACCGGATCGGCAGTTCGAAACCGGAAATCTTGAGCACGACGGTCTTGTCCGAAACGGCATTACGCAGGACATCGCCCGACAAGGCCGTGCTCGCCGCACCGGCGGCACCGGCACTGGCAGCGCAAATCGCGACGAAGGCGGCAATTTTGAGAGTCATCTTCAACATGGGATCATCCTTTACTCTGAAACTGTTTCGCGAGGTCGCGCCTTTACCTAGTTCGGCGCGGGCTTCAATCGGCTGAGCGGAAGGCCCCCTCTCCTGATGATCAGTCTCGCAAAGCAGCGCTGAACCGAAGCTGATCGGGCCATTCATTGGGCATTCACGTGGGAGATGGGCATTACGAACGAAGAACTGGCCGCCACCTTTTGCGCCCCAACGCTTGCCGGACGGGGCCAGCGCACGTAAGAAACAGCGATGCAAAAGATGGCTCTCATGGCGCTCCCTACGGCGATGGCGATGAGTCTTGGTGCGCTGAGTTTTGGCGCGCCGCACCGCGCTGCCGCCGTGGCGCAGACTGGCTCCCATGGGTGGAGCAGCTACCCAGACCGCGCGCCTCGAGCTCAGCTGGGGCAAGAGCGCGCAACACGGGCCACCGAGGCGCCCGACCTGCGCTCGTCCGCGCCGAAGCTTCGCACCGCGCGCGCCTCGGACAAGTCCACTGTGCCGGCACGCATGACCCAGAACGATAGGCCGGATGGCGCGCGCTCGCCCGCAACGGCAAGCCCGCATGCGACGGACCCGAATACGCCGCGGCAGTCTCTGTCGCGATCGGCACAGGAAAACTTGCGTGCGCCTCTACTGTCGGAGGGGCCCGACGGCAGGACCGCGATGACCGTGCCTCACAGAGCCAAACCGGCCCGGGCGCCGCGCATGGATGCCGCGGCCGACACCAGAACAAGCCGCGCCAGCTTCGAAGATTGGCTCTTCGGGCGCTAGCGTCTTGGCCTAGCCGCTCGGGCTAGCGTTCGTTGACGATGAAAGTGTCGAAGGTGAATGTGGCGGGCGCGTCGTCCGGCGAAATGCCGTAAAGACCTACCGCGCCGCCGTCCTTGGGACGCTTCACCTTGAAACGCCGGACCTCCGTCGCATTGACGGAGAGGGTCACGTCTCTCGGTTGCAGAGTCAGCTCGAGGCTGTTCACCGCACCGGCGCCCGTCTTAAGCGCGGCAGCTTCCTGGGTGAACAGCGTTTTCGACTTGCCGTCCGACATGCGCCGCACTTCAATCCAGCCGTCGGCCCAGACGAAGACGGAGTAGTAGTTCTTCCAATCCTGCCACCAGAACACGAGACCTGCGGGACTGTCGGCGACGTTCGGGGCTTCGGCGACGCTCACATCGACACAGATCGCGGCGCCCGTCGTCATCGTCTCGAGATTGACGACCCCGCCGGCGCCCTTGATGACGAGCGCACCATCGTAGACGAGAATGCTGTCGTCGGCGGTTCCCCAGGACACATCGAGAAATTCGAAGTCGTCTTCATAAAGAGCATTTTCAGGATCGCAGGCGGCGAGCGCGCCGTGGTTCGCAACGAGCAAACCGAACGCCACAAAAAGGCCGGCCAAACGCGAAGAAGATAACCTCATCGCTTCACTCCCAAGAAGGACGGGACAGCGCCACACCCTAGCGTGTCGGCATCGGCTCGTCGCCACGATAGTCGTAGAAACCGCGATTGGTCTTTCGTCCCAGCCAACCAGCTTCGACATATTTCACGAGCAACGGGCACGGCCGGTATTTAGAATCGGCGAGCCCCTCATACAGGACCTGCATGATCGACAAGCAAGTGTCGAGCCCGATGAAGTCGGCAAGCTGCAACGGCCCCATCGGATGGTTCGCACCAAGCCGCATGGCCGTGTCGATCGCGTCCACGGAACCGACGCCCTCGTAGAGCGTGTAGACCGCCTCGTTGATCATCGGCAGCAGAATGCGGTTGACCATGAAGGCCGGAAAATCTTCCGACACCGCCATGGTCTTGCCCAGCGAGCCCACGAGTTCCTTGGCGCGCGCAAATGTTGCATCGTCCGTAGCGATGCCGCGGATCATCTCGACCAGCTCCATGACCGGAACCGGGTTCATGAAATGCATGCCGATGAAGCGTTCAGGGCGGTCCGTAGTGGCGGCGAGGCGCGTGATGGAAATGGAGGACGTGTTCGTGGCGAGAATCGCGTCGGGCTTCAGGAACGGACAGACCGCGACGAAAATCTTGCGCTTGACCGTTTCGTCTTCGGTCGCCGCCTCGACCACGAGGTCCACGTCCGAGAAGGCCTCGTATGTCTCCGCGAACGAGATCCTACCAAGAGCCTGGACCTTGGCTTCTTCGCTGATCTTTCCCTTGGAGACCTGGCGCGTCAGGTTTTTGCCGACGGCCTCGATGGCCACATCGAACGCGTCCTTGGAAATGTCGTTGATGGCTACATCGTAGCCGCCCAGCGCGACCACATGCGCGATGCCACGTCCCATCTGGCCCGCACCAACGACGCCCACTTTACGAATAGGCTCCACTCTACGCTCCTACTTTGAAACCGGACCGGCAAACGATCCGAGCATCGTTCTTTGCCATGTACGACACGCTACCACGGTGCGTGCCTAGTCTCCGTAGCCTGCTTTTTTTAGTTCGTCATTGAGTTCGGGCAAAACTTCGAATAAATCGCCGACGAGACCATAGTCCGCGACCTGGAAAATCGGGGCTTCGGCATCCTTGTTGATCGCAACGATCACCTTGGAGTCCTTCATGCCCGCGAGATGCTGAATGGCGCCCGAGATACCGACGGCGACATAGAGCTCAGGGGCGACCACCTTGCCCGTCTGTCCAACCTGGTAGTCGTTGGGCATATAGCCGGAATCCACCGCCGCACGGGAGGCGCCGATGGCGGCCCCAAGCCGATCGGCGACCGGCGCGATGAGCTTCTCAAAATTCTCGCCGGACTCCATGCCGCGGCCGCCGGAGATAACCACGCGCGCCGCGGTCAGTTCAGGCCGCTCGCTTTCGGTGATCTCCGCGCCGACAAAACTGGAGGACGGCACTTCGTCTCCCGCACCAACGGTTTCGACGCTCGCCGAACCGCCCTCGCCCGTCGCGGCGAAAGCCGTAGTGCGCACCGTGGCGACCACGATCTTGTCCGAGGTCTGGACGGTTTCGAGCGCGTTGCCCGCATAGATGGGCCGCACGAACGTATCGGGCGATTTCACTTCGACGATATCTGAGATCTGCCCGACATCGAGCAGCGCGGCAACGCGCGGCAGCACGTTCTTGCCTGTCGTCGTCGCCGGCGCCAACAGGACCGCGTAATTCGCCATGAGGGGCAAGATCGTCGCGGTCATATCCTCGGCGAGCTGGTGAGCCAACTGCGGCGCATCAGCCAGCAAGACCTTGCCGACACCGTCGAGCTTGGCGGCCTCGTCGGCCACGGCCTGGCAGGCTTGGCCGGCCACCAAGATATCCACGTCGTCGCCGAACGCCCGCGCGGCGGTCAGCGCCTTGGCGGTCGTCGGCGCGAGGGCCTTATTGTCGTGCTCTGCGAGCAGCAGGACGGCCATTACAGAACCCCCGCTTCGTTTTTGAGTTTGTCTACAAGGGTCGCGACATCGTCGACCTTGATACCGGCTTCGCGGGCCTTGGGCTCTTCAACGCCAAGCACCTTCAGCCGCGGCGCGATATCGACACCCAACGTCTCGGGCGTCGTCTCGTCGATCGGCTTCTTCTTCGCCTTCATGATGTTTGGCAGTGAGGCATAGCGCGGCTCGTTCAGCCGCAAATCCGTGGTGATCACGGCGGGCTTGGTGAGTGCGACAGTCTCAAGGCCCCCATCGACCTCGCGCGTCACCTTCACGCTGTCGCCATCGAGTTCGACCTTCGAGGCGAACGTGCCTTGCGGTACGTCCAAGAGGCCGGCCAGCATCTGCCCGGTTTGATTGCTGTCGTCGTCGATCGCCTGCTTGCCGAGGATGATGAGATCGGGCTTCTCGTTCTCGACGACGGCCTTCAGAACCTTGGCCACTGCCAGCGGCTCCACGGTCTCGTCGGTCTTGACCAGAATGGCGCGATCCGCGCCCATGGCAAGCGCCGTCCGCAGCGTATCCTGAGACTTCGCGCCGCCGATCGAAACGGCCACGACTTCGGTCGAATCGCCCCGTTCCTTGATGCGGACCGCTTCCTCAACGGCGATCTCGCAGAACGGATTCATCGACATTTTCACGTTGGCCAGGTCGACGCCGCTTCCGTCTGACTTCACCCGGATCTTCACGTTATAGTCAATGACGCGTTTGATAGGTACTAGGATTTTCATGTGGTTCTTTTTGGTCCCCGAGAGGGTTTGACTTGCCCCCAAGCCAATATCTCGCATGTGCGAAATGGCGGCGACCGTAAAGCCCGAAATGTCCCAAGTCAATGGTAGCCCTGGGCTTGCGAACTGCGCCGTCGGAACGCTTACGCCCCGCCTCTCGTGCGGTCGAAAAGGACCACGCCGCGGCGGCGCATGAAGAGTATCAGGAGGCCTCCGGCGACCAGGCCGCCGAGATGCGCCCACCACGCGACGGCCTCTTCGCTCGCGAAGAAGAGATTGGCCACTTGGGCCAGGATCCAGATGCCCAGCGCCCAGGCCGCGGTGATGCGGATGGGAATTCGCCAGAGCGCCAGGACCCAGACCTTCACCCTGGGATGCAGGATCAGGTAGGCGGAAATGATCCCGGCCACGGCGCCCGAGGCACCGATCAGCGGCAGGTCTGAACGGGGAAGCATGTACGTGTGCGAGAGCGCAGCAAAGATGCCGCACATCAGATAGAACATGACGAAGCGCACATGCCCCATCGCGTCCTCGATATTGTCGCCGAACACCCACAGAAACAGCATGTTTCCGATCAGGTGAATCCACCCGCCATGCAGAAACATATAGGTAACGAGCGTGAGCCGCTCCGGCACCAGCATGGCCCCGGATGCGAGAAACGCGGTATCGCCGCCCGCATTCGCCAGAAGCTGAGCGGGGACGACCGCAAAGGCCGTCAGATCCTCGTCCTCAAGCGGAATGAACCAGCCGGTCTGCAGGATCGCATACGCTGCCACATTGAGCGCGATGAGCGCCACCGTCACATAGGGATAGTTGATCTTCTTGAGAGGGTTGGTGTCGTGAAGGGGGACGAACACGCGCGCGACCCCGGCTTCAGCGGTTCTGACCGGGCACCCACAACACATCGGAAGCGCCCTTGTCGTTTGCGTAGCGAGCCGCGACGAACAGGAAGTCCGACAGCCGATTGATATAGCCGACCGCTTGCGTGCTGACCGGCTCGTCGGGGCGAGACGCAAGCGCAACGACCAAACGCTCGGCACGGCGGCAGACGGTGCGGGCCAGGTGCAGGTGCGCCGCGGCAGGCGTACCGCCAGGCAAGACGAACGAGCGGAGCGGGTCGAGCACGTCATTCATCTCGTCGATCTCGGCTTCGAGGCGTTTGATCTGCGCATCGCTCACCCTGAGCGCCGCCTCACCCTTTTTCATTTCCTCCGGGAAACAGAGATCGGCGCCGAGATCGAAGAGGTCGTTCTGAATCCGCGACAGCATCGCATCGAGTGCCAGAGCGGACGCGCCGGTACCAAGCCGCGCGAGCCCGATGGTCGCGTTGGTCTCATCGACGGTGCCATAGGCTTCCACGCGCAGATCGTACTTCGCGACACGATCGCCCGTGCCGAGCGCCGTCGTGCCGTCATCGCCAGTTCGCGTGTAAATCTTGTTGAGCTTGACCATTGCGCTCCGGTATCAGGGCCCGCCGAACGCAAACCCCCCTGTGTAAAAACCAGCGTAGCCCTGCCCAACAAGGGGTCAACCTCGCATTTCAGGGGCGCGTTCCAGCCAGATAGGCAATCGCCATGGCAACGAGAAGGGCGACGAGCTGCAAAATCACACGCGCGCGCATTAATTTCTGGCTGAGATTGGGATTTCCGCCCCGGAGCATGTTGAACAGACCGAAGACCAGAACGATTGCGACGAGCGCCACGGCGAACGGCAAAATCCAGCGAAGTACGTATTCCAAAAAGGCCTCCCGGCGCGCCCGCTCTTGGGGGCTGTGATTGGGCGCTAACTGGCGCCAAGCCGACAACTTTAGTTCTTCGCTGCGACAAAATCGAGCGCACGGGCAGGTAATACGCGCCGTAAGAAGGCGCCGGTATAGGTCGGGACGGTCACATAATAGCGCGTCTTCGGCCGCTTCGCCTCAAGGGCATGGACGAGCTTCCTGCAAACCGCGTCCGGCTCCAGCTTGAACGCCATCTGCCCGCCGTCTTCCATCTTCGCAAGCCGCACCCGGTAGATGTCGCAGTGGGCAGAGTTCTCCATATCGACATTGCGCTTGTAATGCTTGATGGCGGTTTCGACAAAGCGTGTGGCGATGGGGCCGGGCTCGATAATGGAGACGTCGATCCCCGACCCTTTCAGCTCGATACGGAGCGCATCGCTCAAGGCTTCAACTGCGAATTTCGATGCGGCATACACACCGCGATAGGGCGCGGCCACAAGACCCAGCACCGAGGAACATTGGACGATACGGCCATGCCCTTGGGCCCGCATGGCTGGAATCACACGACACGTAAGGTCGTGCCAGCCAATGACGTTGGTCTCGAACTGGGTCCGCACCGCGTGCACGGGCACATCCTCAACTGCGCCGGCCTGCCCATAGGCACCGTTGTTGAAGAGCGCGGAGAGCGCCCCGCCCGTTGCCGCCAACACATGATTGGCCGTCGCAGCAATCGAGTCCGGCTCGGTGTAATCGAGATAAAGGCTTTCGACGCCGACCTCGTCCTTTAGGCGGGAGAGGTCTTCGCGCGCGCGCGCCGTGGCGAACACGCGCCAGCCGCGATCCTTCAAGACCGTCGCTGCCGCAAGCCCTATACCGGAAGAGCATCCTGTGATGAGGATAGAACGCTGTACCAAGCCGTCTCCCTTACGTGGAGCCTGCAACGGCATTCAGCGCCCACAAAGCAAAATTCAGCCCCGTCGCAAATCCGACCCACAGAAGATAGGGGACGAGCAGGAGAGCGGCCGCGCGGCTGACCCGATCGAAGAACACCATTGTCAGGACGATGGCGACAAGGAGCCACAGGATCACGGCAAGGCCGGCAATCGGGCTGTGCATCGCGAAGAAGGCGAACGACCAGGTCACGTTCAGGACGAGCTGGATGGCAAACCAAGTCAGCGCGGTCTTCTTGTCGCCCTCGTCCGAAGGGCTCCGCCAGACCAGCCAGGCCGATACCGCCATCATCGCGAACAGGATCGTCCAAACGATGGGGAACGTGCTATTGGGCGGGTTGAAACCCGGCTTCTCCAGCGTCGCGTACCACGCGAGATTGGGCTGCGTGAATGCGCTCCCGATCAACGACGCACCGAAACAGACGATCAACGCAACGCCAAGCCCGATCAACGACCGCTTGGAGGTGACGGGCTCGGCCGCCGTACTCATTGCTCGAGCAGACGCCGGGCGATGACGTGAGCCTGAATTTCGGCCGCGCCCTCGAAGATCGACAGGATGCGCGCATCGCATAGAACCCGGCTGACCGTGTATTCGAGCGCGAAACCGTTGCCGCCGTGGATCTGCAGCGCATTATCGGCGGCGGCCCAGGCCACGCGCGCGGCCAAGAGCTTGGCCATGCCCGCTTCCAGGTCGCAGCGCTCGCCGGCGTCCTTCTTGCGCGCCGAGTAATAAGTCAGCTGGCGGGCGAACAGAATCTCCGCCGCCATCATGGCGAGCTTATCGGCCACGCGCGGGAAGTTGATGATCGGCTTGCCGAACTGGTTGCGCTCCATGCCGTAGCGTAGACCGATATCGAGCGCCGACTGCGCGACGCCCACGGCCCGCGCCGCCGTCTGGATGCGCGCCGCCTCGAATGTCTGCATCAACTGCTTGAAGCCTTGGCCCTCGACGCCTCCAAGAAGATTGGCCGCCGGCACTTCGAAACTGTCGAAGGAAATGTCGAATTCCTTCATGCCGCGATAGCCGAGCACTTCGATCTCGCCACCGGACATGCCGGCCGCCGGGAACGGGTTGTCGTCGGTTCCACGCGGCTTCGGCGCCAGGAACATGGACAGGCCGCGATAGCCCTTCTCGTTGGGGTCCGTGCGCGCCAGCACGGTCATCACATCGGCCCGGGCCGCATGGGTAATCCAGGTCTTCTGACCGGTGATCTTGTAAACGTCCCCGTCCTTGACCGCACGCGTCGTCAGCGAGGCGAGGTCGGAACCCGTGTTCGGCTCGGTAAAAACGGCCGTGGGCAGCGTTTCACCGCTCGCAATCTTCGGCAGCCATTCCTCTTTCTGAGCGTCTGTGCCGCCATTCTCGATCAGCTCCTCGGCGATCTCCGACCGAGTGCCCAGCGAGCCCACGCCGATATAGCCGCGGGAGAGTTCTTCGGAGACCACGCACATGGCCTCCTTGCCGAGGCCGAGGCCGCCATATTCTTCCGGCAGTGTCAGCGAGAACACGCCGAGTTCGGCCATCTTATTGACCAGCTCGAGCGGGATGTATTCGTCCTTGAGGTGCCATTCCTGCGCATACGGCACCACTTCGGCTTCAGAGAAACGCCGCATCTCATTGCGGATCTCTTCATAGGTTTCGTCCAGTCCGGGGTCGCCGAAATTAGCCGCAGCCGCAGCTTGCGCAGCTTGAATCAGCGTCGCGGCACGGGCGCGCATATCCGGCGTCACACCCTGGATCAGCGCAACCACGTTATCGGTCAGGAAGGCGTCTTTCGCCGAGTCGGAAACGCCGAGCTCATGCAAACGCACGATTTCGCCCTGGCTCATGACGACGCCGCCGGCAAGCTGGGCCAGATATTCGCCCACGACGATCTGGGTCAGCAGCCCCTCGAACTCGCCGAAACGCCCCTCCTCGGAGGACCGCTTGGCATAATCGGCCATCTGGCGGATGCCCTCGACATAGGTCGTGATCCAGGCAAGGCCGTGGGCGACATGCTGCTCACGCTCAAGCGCGGCATTGTCGATCTTGCCGCCCGGGGCGAGCTTAGCCTTCACGGCCTCGGTGGCCGCGACATTCAGGGTTCCCGCGGCCTCGGCGGCGGCATCCAGAAGGGGGAGCAAACGGGCGGTCATGGTCTCGGTGGCGTTCAACGTCTGATTCCTCGAAAGACTAATAATATCAAATTTTCCACAACGAACCCCGACCGGGGGCGGGAGTCAAATCCCAACTGAGGTCCTGAGCGCGCGTCTGCCTTGTTGTGAAGCCTTGGACGGCCTCGCGCGGCCGACTCTGGCTTTTTGGCGCGGCTTGAGGGGCGCTCATCTCGCCGATCAGACATGCTTAATTACGAGCCAAAGGCTCGATTGGATCAACAGGAGGGCGCGGCGGCAAACATGCAAACGCCCCGGACGTTACCGTCCGAGGCGCGCAATGGACTGTCAAAGCAGCCGAATTCGAAAGAAAGCAGAGCTCGGATCAAGTTCTAAGACTTGCCGTGCATCTCCTCGCTCGCCTCGATCACGTCGTCAAAGGTCCGAAGACCCGTGACCGGCGCGCTCACCAGCACCGACATGTTGCCGGGGCGATGCTCGTTGTTCCACATACGCATATGCGCCTTCGGGATTTGCTCCCAGGGGAACACTTCGGACATGCACGGATCAACATGACGCTCGATGACGAGCTTGTTCGCCATGCTGGCCTGCTGCAGATGCGCAAAGTGCGAGCCCTGAACACGCTTCTGATGCATCCACACATAGCGCGCATCCATGGTCAGGTTGTAACCGGTGGTACCGGCGCAGAAGACGACCATGCCCCCGCGCTTCACGACAAAGGTGGAGACCGGGAAGGTCGCCTCGCCGGGATGCTCGAACACGCAGTCCACGTTCACGCCCTTGCCGGTGAATTCCCAAATGGCCTTGCCGAACTTGCGGCATTCCTTGGCCCAGGCGTCGTATTCGGGCGTGCCCACTTTCGGCAGCGGCCCCCAGCAATTGAAGTCCTTACGGTTGATCACGCCCTTGGCGCCAAGCGACATGACGAAGTCCCGCTTGTCGTCTTCGGACACGACGCCGATGGCGTTGGCGCCGGCTGTCGCGCAGAGCTGAATAGCCATGGAGCCGAGGCCGCCCGAGGCGCCCCAGACCAGGACATTGTGTCCGGGCTTCAACGTGTGCGGACGGTGGCCGAACAGCATGCGGTATGAGGTGGCCAGCGTCAGCGTGTAGCACGCCGCCTCTTCCCAAGTCAGATGCTGCGGCCGCGGCAGAAGCTGACGATCCTGCACGCGCGCGAACTGAGCAAACGACCCGTCCGGCGTCTCGTAGCCCCAGATACGCTGAGACGTAGAGAACATCGGATCGCCGCCGTTACACTCTTCGTCGTCGCCATCGTCCTGGTTGCAGTGGATGACGACTTCGTCGCCGACCTTCCAGCGCTTCACCTTGGAGCCGACAGCCCACACTATGCCCGACGCGTCCGAACCGGCCACGTGGATCGGGTTCTTATGAACGTTGAACATCGAAACGGGGGTGCCGAGCGAGGCCCAAACGCCGTTGTAGTTGACGCCCGCCGCCATCACGAGGACGAGCACATCATGGGAGTCCAGCTCCCAGGTCGGCACCACCTCGACTTGCATGGCCTCATCCGGGGGACCTTCGCGATCTTGCCGGATAGCCCACGCATACATGTTTTTCGGCACATGGCCGAGAGGCGGAATCTCACCGATCTCATAAAGATCTTTGATTTCGCCGCGCGGTGCTGGCGCATCCGCTGAAACTTCACCTATCGACATCTCATTCATCCGGTTGTCCCCCCAGTCCTCTATTTATTCGGGGCGCTTTTCGCATTAGCGAGAATTGTCTTCGATCCATCTCGCGACTGCAACATATTTACGGGCCGCAGCCTTCGCTGCCTGCCCGCGCTGAAAGCGCCGGGGCTCTCTTGGAAATGCCCAAATTTTGGCAGGGCTGCCTTAATCGGTCAGGAGGGTTAGCAAAAAGAATCACTTCTTGCCAGAGGAAGATCGTTCAAAACGATCACCGCATCCTGGCATCCGGCAGCGTTTTGGGGGCTTTCAGAGGGCCTCAAGGGCGATTTACCGCCCTCGCCAACGGCGTATTGCCCGTAACCGCCGGGCATGCTTCGATGCACTGCACACGAACAGGGGACGATTTCAGCAAGAGCTATGAGCGGCAAGACAGACAGCGATAAGCCCGTGCGCGACAGACCTTGGATGTTCCGCACCTATGCCGGCCATTCAACGGCACAGGCTTCGAACGAACTTTATCAGAAGAACCTGGCCAAGGGGCAGACGGGCCTGTCCATCGCCTTCGATCTGCCGACCCAGACGGGCTACGACTCCGATTCTCAGCTGGCCCGCGGCGAAGTAGGAAAGGTCGGCGTGCCCGTGTCCCATCTCGGCGACATGCGCACCCTGCTCGATGGCATCCCGCTTGGCGAGATGAACACCTCGATGACGATCAACGCGCCCGCGGCTTGGATGCTGTCGCTCTATGTCTCGCTCGCGGACGAGCAGGGCACGGACCGGACCAAGCTGACCGGCACGACGCAGAACGACATCATCAAGGAGTATCTCTCGCGCGGCACTTATGTGTTCCCGCCGGACCCCTCCTTGCGGCTCATCAAGGACGTGATCGTGTTCACGAACCGGGAAGTGCCGAAATGGAATCCGACCAATGTGTGCTCCTACCATCTGCAGGAGGCGGGCGCGACGCCGGCGCAGGAGCTCGCCTTCGCGCTGGCCACGGCGCAGGCGGTGCTGGATCGCGTCAAAGAGTCGGGCGAGGTCCCCGAGGAGAGATTTCCCAGGGTCGTTGCGGCCATCAGCTTCTTCGTGAATGCGGGCGTCCGCTTCGTCACCGAGATTTCGAAGATGCGAGCGTTCGTGGACCTGTGGGACGAGATCGCCCGGGATCGCTACGGCGTCGAGGACCCCAAGCTGCGCCGCTTCCGCTATGGCGTCCAGGTGAATTCGCTCGGTCTCACCGAGCCGCAGCCCGAAAACAACGTGTACCGCATTCTTCTGTCGATGCTTGCGGTGACCCTGTCGAAGAAGGCACGCGCCCGTGCCGTCCAGTTGCCCGCGTGGAACGAGGCGCTCGGCCTGCCGCGCCCCTGGGACCAGCAATGGTCGCTCCGACTGCAGCAGATCGTGGCCTATGAGACCGACCTTCTCGAGTACCAGGATATCTTTGACGGGTCCGCCGTGATCGACCGGAAGGTCGAGGAATTGAAGGAACTGGCCCGCGCGGAACTTGCCAAGCTCGACGCTATGGGCGGGGCCGTGGCGAGCATCGACTATATGAAAGAGTCCCTGATCGCCTCCAACGCGGCGCGGGTGGCCGATATCGAGCGGGGGGACCAGGTCCTGGTGGGTGTGAACGCCTATACCGAAACCGAGCCCTCACCGCTCAACTCCGGAGTCGACGGCATTCTGACCGTCCCCGAATCGGTCGAGCTCGAGCAGATCGCCGCACTCCAGGCCTGGCGCCAGAACCGCGACAACGACGCGGCGAACCAAGCCTTGAAGGAACTGAAGGAGGCCGCGTCCGAGGACCGCAACATCATGCCGCCGTCGATCGCCGCCGCGAAGGCCGGTGTCACCACGGGCGAATGGGGCGCGGTGCTGCGCGAGGTGTTCGGGGAGTACCGGGCGCCGACCGGCATCGGGGCGGCGCACGAGGTCGACGAGGCGCGTATGACGGAGATCCGCGATCTCGTCCAGGAAGTCTCCGGCAAATTAGGCCGTACACTGACCTTTGTCGTTGGCAAGCCCGGCCTTGACGGCCACTCGAACGGCGCCGAGCAGATCGCCGTGCGCGCCGACGATGTGGGCATGAAGGTGGTCTATGACGGCATTCGCCTGACCCCGGCCGAGATCGTGTCGCAAGCCAAGGACTCCAAGGCCCATGTGGTCGGGCTCTCCATCTTGTCGGGATCCCACGTCTCTCTCGTGCGCGACGTGGTGCAAAAACTCCGCGAGGCTGGAATGAGCGACGTCCCCGTCGTGGTCGGCGGCATCATCCCGCAAGAGGACGTCAATATCCTCAAGCAATGCGGCGCGTCCGCGGTCTATACGCCGAAGGACTTCCAGTTGAACGAAATCATGACGGGCATCGTCGATCTCGTGGATCGGAACGTCGACGCGCTCGCCAAGGCCGGCTAGCCAGAACGGCTAAATTGGGCGTACGCGCACGGACTTAGAAGACTGGCGTCCATCCAACGTCGTCGTCGGCTTGCTCAGCCTGCGCGGATACGAGAGGAACGAGCGCGGCGTAGAGTTCGCGCCCCTGTATCGGCTTGTCCAGCGACGCATTTACGCCCGCTTCGACATAGGCCTGTTCCTCTTCATTGTCCGACAGCGTGGCGAGCGCAACGATCGGGACGTGTGCCGACCGGGCCTCCATCGCGCGGATCCGCTGCGCCAGCTGAAGCCCGCGATAGTCTGGAAGAACCGTATCCATGAGCACGAGATCGTAGGGGCGCTGGTCCAGACACATCAGAGCGGCCGCACCGGTCTCGGCGACGTCGAAAGTCAGCCCGAACTCGTCGAGATAGGCGCCGATCAAGAGCCGGTTGACCGAGTTGTCCTCGATCAAAAGTACATGGCCCGCAAGCGCATCGGCAAGCGCGGCTTTCGGGGCACTCTCTGGCGCAGGGGCCGGGGCCATCTCCATCGCATTAGCCGGAGCGAGCGCCGGATGGCTCTGAGGCGCGGGTTCATCCAGCATTTTCGCCGTGGCCCGTTCCGTCTCAAGGCTGACGGGATCAACCTCTTTCCATGCGATCACATCCGTCACATTAAGCTCAAACGCATCGCTCGTGGCCGGCTGAGCGGAGACTAGGTCCTCAGGCACATGGTGCGCGACCTGGGCAGCCGGCATCCCGGCCTCTGTCTCCTTCTCCTCAACCAGAGCCTTGAACGTGAACCAATAGAGCGCGCCCTGCCCCAGCGCGCTGTCGCAAGCCACCCCGCCGCCCATGGCCTCGGCTAGCCGCTGCGCGATCGGCAGGCCAAGGCCGCCGTCGGACCGCATGTTGTCAGTGGAGGGTTGAAACAAAGCCGCCAGCTGCTCCGTGGTAAAGCCGGCGCTGGTATCGGTGATGTCGAAACGAACGGTCACGGGCGAAACGGCATCGTTCACGCTGACATAAAGGCGGATCGACCCTCCGGCCGTTGCCTGAATGGAGGTCTCCATCAACGCCATGAGCACCTGGCGGACGCGCATAGCGTCCCCGACGATATAGCGGGGGCAATTGGCCGCCATGTCCACGCTGCTGCTCAAGCCTTTGGCCGCTGCACAGGCCTGCAACGCGGAAGCCGTCTCGCGGACAAGGGCATGAAAGTCGAACGGCTCCACCGAGAACTCAGCATCGCCGGACTGAAGCGTGCTGAAGTCGAGAACCTCTGTCAGCGCGCTCAAGATTCGGTGCATCGAGTGCGACAGGCTCTCCGCGTCGCGCCGCTGAGCCAGGTTGAGCGGGCCGTCGAGAATCCGGTCGGTCAGTGCCGAGACCGATTCCATCGGCGGCCGCAATTTTTTGCTGACGATGTCGATGAGCCCTAACGTGCCGACATTCGCCGCCTCCGCGGCGAGGCGCGCCTGCCGCTCCGTCTCGAGTTGCGCTGCCAAATCTTCGATCTGTCCAAACAGATCGCCAGCGCGAAATTCGTTGCCCTGCATCTATGCCCCACCGAATGGTCTTCCGTTTCTTCCGTTGGCGAAGCATCGCGGAGATGATTTAAAACGTCGCTAAGTGGGTTGGTTGACGAATCCCTAAGTCGTCCCTTTAGACTCTGGTAACACTTCTCGTTCGTCTCACGAAAATCCCGCACCAACCGGCGGGAATGGAAACAAAAGCACGCGTCTTGCCTAGAAACACACGATGATCATCTGTTCTTGCACCACCCTCACGTCGGAGGACATTCACGATGCGGTCTCGGCGGTACGCACGAAGGATCCATTTGTCGTCTTGACGCCCGGGCTCATTTACCGAACGCTCGGCAAGAGACCCAAATGCGGGGACTGCATGCCACTCGTCGTAAAACTCATTGTTGGCTATGACGAGGAGGGGCCGAGCTCGGCGACCTCGCGGCCCCATCTATCATCATTTGATGACACGCCAACTGCGGACTAGCCACGCCGAAAAGTCTACATTACAATTATTCTAAACTAACCTGTGAGATGAGGATCTGATGAAGGGCAACCCAAGGGTAATCGACTATCTGAACAAAGCGCTGACGCACGAGCTCACCGCCGTGAACCAGTACTGGCTCCACTACCGGCTGCTGGACGACTGGGGCTACCAAAAGCTCGGTAAAAAGGAGCGCGAGGAATCGATCGAGGAGATGCAGCACGCGGACAAGCTGGTCACGCGCATCATCTTCCTCGAAGGCTTTCCGAACATGCAGAAGCTCGACCCCCTCATGATCGGGCAGAACGTCAAAGAGATTCTGGAATGCGATCTCAAGGCCGAGTACAGCGCCCGCGCCCTCTATATGGAAGCCCGCGCCGCCTGCCGTGAAGAAGAAGACTACGTCACCATGATGCTGTTCGAAGACCTTCTGAAGGACGAGGAAGGGCATATCGATTATATCGAGACCCAGCTTGGCCTCCTGAACGACATCGGCGCGCAGAATTACGGCCAGCTCAATGCCGACTCCGCCGACAACGCAGACGGCGGCGAGGACTAGGCTCCAGCATGATAGGTTCGGCACATTCATGACCACACCGGAGCTTGACGGCCCCCGCCTGGCGCCTGCTGCCGGCGGGGCGCCAAAGCAGCTTGTCGTCTTCCTCCACGGCTACGGCGCGGACGGAAACGACCTCATAGCGCTCGGAAAAGAGTGGGCGCCGCTCCTGCCCCATACGGCATTCGTGTCGCCCCATGCCCCGGATCCCTGCGGTATGGCGCCGATGGGGCGGCAGTGGTTCGACCTGTCGATGGGAGACATGTCCATCATCGCCGAAGGCGTAAAGCGAGCATCGCCGGCCCTCGAGTCGTTTTTGGATACTGAACTGGAACGCCAGGGGCTGACGTCCGAATCGCTCGCGCTGGTCGGATTTAGCCAGGGCACGATGATGGCTCTCTCCGTGGGGCTGACACGACCGACCGCACCCGCGGCGATTGTCGGCTATTCCGGCGCGCTGGCGACGGTGGAGGCTCTGCCGCTGCCCGGCCAGGGACCTGCGATCCTCCTCGTTCACGGCGACATGGACGAAGTGATTCCCGTCGATGCGATGATCATGGCGCGCGAGGTGCTAGGCCAAGCGGGACTGAGCGTGCAGTGGCATGTCAGCCGAGGCATTGGTCACGGCATTGACGGCGATGGCCTGCGCCTTGGCGGCGACTTCTTGAAACAAGCGTTTGCGGGAACCATCACTGCGGATTGACCCTGTCATAAGCACATCATCTAGGGTTCTTCACATTCGTGACACGTGCTTATAGTATCTCCTGCGACAACTGAGGTAGGACCCGAGTGCGACGGGCAACGAAGAGGACTTGAGGGCCTTGAACGTCGCATCTGCATCTGCCGCACCGGGGACATACCCCGCCCTGGTGCTGAATGCTGACTATCGGCCCCTCTCCTACTATCCACTCTCGCTTTGGAACTGGCAGGACACGGTGAAGGCCGTGTTTCTGGACCGCGTGAACATCGTCTCCGAGTACGACCACGCAGTGCATTCACCGTCATTCGAGATGAAGCTGCCAAGCGTCGTCTCGCTTAAGAGCTACGTGCGTCCAGCACTCTATCCGGCCTTCACCCGGTTCAACGTGTTCCTGCGCGACCGGTTCACCTGCCAGTATTGCGGCACCGGCCAGGACCTGACCTTCGACCATCTGATTCCCCGCAACAGAGGTGGACTGACAAGATGGGACAACGTGGTCGCGGCCTGCGCGCCCTGCAACCTTGCTAAGGGCGGCGACATGCCCAGCCGCGCAAAGATGTGGCCGGCGCAGACGCCCTACCGGCCGACCGTGTTCGAGCTGCACCGCAATGGCCGGCTGTTTCCGCCGAACTATCTGCATCAAAGCTGGCTCGATTATCTCTACTGGGATACCGAGCTGGAGCCGTAGGTGTCTGCTCTAGTAGCGCGTGGTCAGGTTGTTCAGCCAATCGGGAGACGCGTTCACGAGCAAGATCTCGAGCGACTTGTCGGCGCCGGTCGCCACCAAGAGCCCGACGCCGACGAGCACGATGCCCAGAAGCATCTTGCCGCCTCTGCCCGCCTCGACCAGACGCCCGCGCCACCGCAGCATCGCTTCGCGCGAGGCAAAGCCCAGCGCCATGAGCGGTAGCGCCGCACCGACGCCAAAGGCCAACATGGTCACAGCGACCTGCCCGAGATCTTCACCCTTGGCCGCGAGCACGGAAGCGGCGCCAAGTGTGGGGCCAACGCAAGGCGCCCAGACGGCACCAAGCAGCGCGCCGACACCGAACTGCCCCCAAAGGCTGTGGCCACTAAATCCGCCGAAGTGATCTTCGACCCAATTGCCGACCGGGCCGGCCGCCACAGCGACCTGCGCTTGCAGACGCGGGACAAGCAGCACCGTCCCAACCGCGATCAAGAGCACAGCCGCCACTACACGGAAGACGTCCGTGTCGAGGCCGATCGCAAAGCCGATCGTGGCCACGAACAGACCGATCAGGGTGAAGGACAGGGCGACACCGCAGGCGAGCGCTGCCGGCCCCAGCCGGTGCTCGCTCTGCGCCGTGCCAAACACGATGGGCAGGAGCGGCAGGACGCAAGGGGAGAGCACCGACAAGACTCCGGCGATAAGCGCGAGCCCGAGCGTTGCAAGCATGGTGCGGCTCCAACCGAAGGATTAGAGCGTCAGGTCGAGCAACCCCTCGATGGCCACCGCGTTCGTGGACCCGACCGAGCGGACAAGCTCCTGATCGCCCTTGAACACGATGAGGGTGCTCTGGGAGCGCACACCGAGCTCCTTCAAGACCTCTTTGTCCTTGTCAAAGTCGGCTCTTAGCACCAAGAGGTTTTTGTATTTCGGCTGCGCCGTGAGCGCCGCGAGGATCGGCTTCTGGGTCCGGCACGTCGAGCACCATGCGGCATAGACATCCACGAGGATGGGCTTGCCGGCGGTTTGAGCCTCGGCCAGCGCCTCGGGGCTGTAGGGCTGGGTTTCCGCTGCCGACGCAGGCATGGACGCCACAAGCAAGACGGCCACAAGGCCAGCAAAAAATGCGCGAATCTGGGTCATCACAACCTCCAACGGGGTTTCTCTCCCTATGTTGGTACCAGCGCGCGCGACAAGCCCGCCAATCAAGGTGCTTGAACTTGTCGTGAGCGGCACTTCTTATCTTAAGCGGTGCTTCGGGAAACCGCGGATCAGCCGCGCCGCGAGAGGCCGAAGAGCGCAAGACCGCCAAGAATGGCCGAAACCACCGCATTCCAGCCCGCGAAGGAGAGGCTCAAGAAGCGCCAGGCGGCCTCGTCGCAGCGGATCACGGGCGTATCCACAATGCCCTCCTCGCCCCATTCCAGATTGAAGCCGCCGGAGCAGGTCTCGGGGCCCGGCCAAAACTTCCACTCCGCGCCGGCGTGATAGATGCCGAGCGCGGTGTTAAGGAGAAAGCCAATCGCGATCAGCAGCAGCACCAGACGGGCAAAGCCGAAGCTCTCAGCGCGCGCCGCGAGGAACGCGATCACTGCCGCAGGCACTCCAAAATAATAGGCATAGCGCTCCTGCAGACAGAGCGGGCAAGGCGCATAGCCGCCGATCTGCTCGAAGGCATGCGCCGTCAGAATGATCAGCAGGGCACCGCCGAAGAGAACGGCACTCACCGTCATCAGCTGTCCCGCCAGCGTGTCGCGCGTGTCGCGCGTATCGTCCATGGTCACATCACATACTTGATGAGCACGAAGCCGCCGATCAGCAGCACCACGAACAGCACCGACAACGGGCCGAAATATTTGTCGATGAAGGACTTGATCGGCGGACCAAACCAATAGAGCAGCCCGGCCAGCACAAAAAAGCGAATGCCGCGCGCCGCGATGCTCGCAAGCATGAACACGAAAAAGTTCAGTTGGGTCACGCCGCTGGCGATGGTGATGACCTTGTACGGGAACGGCGTCACGCCCGCGATGAACACGATCCACGCGCCGTAGTCATTATAGCGTGCGGCGAAGTCCTCGAACTTCTCGCCATAGCCATAGAAGTTCAGGATCGGCTGGCCGATCGTGTCGAACAGGAAATAGCCGATGATGTAGCCGAAGATGCCGCCCAGCACCGAGGCAATGGTGGCGATCGCCGCGTACAGCCATGCCTTGCGCCGATCTGCCAGCACCATGGGGATCAGCATCACATCGGGGGGAATGGGAAAGACCGAGCTTTCGATGAACGACACCCCCGCAAGCGCCCAGGGCGCGTTGCGGTGCGTGGCAAGGTCCATCATTTTGTCGTAGGCGCGCCGGAACATGGCGCATCCTTTAGCGGGGTACGCACCGCCTGTCTATCGCTGCGCCACCAGCCCGGACCTGGCGATACCGGCAATCACGGCAGAGAGCCGCTTCGAAGTGTTGACCAGACGCGGCACTTCCCCCATGTTCGCGCGCCTTGGCCCCAGTGGCGGAATGGTAGACGCGACAGACTCAAAATCTGTTGTCCGCAAGGGCGTGCTGGTTCGAGTCCGGCCTGGGGCACCAAAAACCAATCGGCTTTCCCAAAACCACTTTTTCAAAAAGTAATTATGTGGCCGTTTCGGCCGCACCGGACCTTTTGCCCAATACCAACGCTGCATAGCGTTCTATTTCGACAATAAATTCAGAAAGATGGAGTGAGCTACGGCCGTCTAAGTGGTCGGCAGGCTTTTCGATCCGCGTCTCCAACACTCCATCATTACTGACACAGCTGCGGAAAACCGGCGTCACATCTGCCTTTTCGATGAATGTTTTCTGCGCGCCGTCGAAATCGCCTTTGGCGAGTGCAAGACTTAAAATGATGCTCAAGGCGATATAGGGCGCATTGAACCCCCACGTTACCGTCCCCAATGCAACGACGCTTTGATAAAATCGCAATCTTGATTTCTGCAGCCGTCAATTTGAGATTTCAAAAGATCGAGCTCAGGCTCCACGAGTTTTGAGCTCAGCCGGGCCAGAGGCATACGATGTTCCTCGTTGTCTGGGCCATCCCGCCCGTATAGGGGATCCACCCTATCGAGCCTACCGGGCTCTCAGGCTAGCCTTTCCTCACCGGCCAATACCGGGCCGAAACAGTTTCCTTCGTGCCAACGGAAATCAATCGAGAGAGGCGACGACCATGACCCCCCTGATTTCAAAATCCCTTCGTCTGCTTGGGACGCTCGTCCTCGGCACCGCGCTTCACACCCTTGCAGCCCCCTTTGCTGCCACCGACGCGGAGGCCGCTTGCGTCTCCGGCGTGGCAAGCAACGATGTGCTGAACATCCGCAACGGCGCCGGCGGCAGCTACAACATTGTCGGCTTCATCCGGCCAGGAGAGTGCGGTGTCGTAACCGGGCGCCGCCAAGGCAATTGGGTCTGGGTAGACTATGGACGGGGTGGCTATGTGCATTCGCGCTACCTGCGCGACGAAGGCGGAGACGGCAACGAGAGCGGCCATGGTGGCGGCCAACGCGGCGACGGCGGCGATGCCGCTTTCCGCTGCGTGGTCGGCGTCGCCTCGAATGACGTGCTGAACGTTCGCTCCGGCCCTAGCGCATCGAATCGTATTGTCGGCCAACTGACGAACCACACATGCTTCGTCGAAGTTATCGCCAAGCGGGGGCGCTGGTTCAAGATCACCAAAGACGGCACCACCGGTTGGGTGAACAGCCGCTACCTGAATTAATCGGCCATCGGAACGGCAGGACGCCTAAGGGGCCGAGCCTTGTCTTGGCCCCTTGTTCGTGGCGGCCGCTCATAATTGCACGACGTGCGGGGATTCACTCGCCCCGATCGAGCGGGCGTACCGCAGTCGACAGTTTCAAACTGTCGACTGCGTTTCAATTTGTCGTAGATCAGCTTGATGCCGAACCATTCTTGCCATCCTCGTTCGCAGCCAAAGACGTTTCAGCCCCGATTATCGGGGCAAGTTATGGGGCCGTGGACAAGGTGTGGAGAGTGAGGCGGGCGCGCTCTTCAATCTTCGGCAAGAACCCCTATGTAGAGACTTGGTTCGAGCCGGCGGAAGCTGGCTTTTGGGGCCTGAAAGGCTTTCCCTCCGGCGGCGACGTTCCGCTAGGGACGGGGTTGCTTTTCTCCTTTGCTGCGCACGGCATAGATTTCGTATCTGGATATCAGGACGGCACCGGTGAAATTAGACCGCGAGACTGAAGCGCTACTCTATTGGGTATCGTCATCGACGACGAAACCCCTGTGGCAGATGGACCACAAGAGCGCGCGGGAGGTGTATCGCCGTTCAATCTCCAAGACCGACGTGGGCCCGATCCTCATCGGCGCCGTGCGCGACTTTGTGATTTCGGGGGCCGCCGGGTCGGTTCCCCTCCGCGAGTATGTGGCGCCTAAGCCGAGTGGTGCTGCGATTCTATTCTTCCACGGCGGCGGTGGCGTCCTTGGCGATATCGGCACTCACGACACGCTCTGCCGGGCCCTGTGTGTCGATACGGGCGCGCATGTCTTCTCGGTCGACTACCGGCTCGCGCCCGAGCACCCCTTTCCGGCCGCAGTGAACGACGGCGTCGCGGCGCTCGAGTGGCTGACCGCCGCCGCGCGCGACCTTGGCATCGACCCGGCGCGGATTGCCGTCGCGGGCGACAGTGCCGGAGGCTCGCTGGCGGCCGTTGCGCTGCACGAAACCAAGGGTCGGCTGGTGGCCCCCGTCGCGGCCCAGCTTCTCATCTATCCGGCGCTCGACCTGCGCGCCAAACAGCCCTCGCGCAAAGACCTCGTCGACCAGTTCCCGATTCCCGAGGACATGCTCTACTGGTTCTTCAACCACTATTTCGGGACGGCCTGGCCGATTGCGGACCCGCGCGCGATTCCGGCTCTATACGAAGACGACTCGGGCCTGCCGCCTACGCTGATCCTGACGGCGGGGTTCGATCCCTTCCGCGACGAGGGCGTCGAACATGCGGAGCGACTCGCGGCGGCCGGCGTTCCCGTCGAATACGTATGTTATGAAGGCACCGTGCACGGCTTCATGAACATGGGACGGATGTTGCGGGCGGCTTATCAGAGCATGCGCCAGCGCATGAGCATATGGTTGAAGGAGCAGCTCGATACGCCTGGTGCTTAAACGGGCGAGGCCGCGACGCCGTAATGGGCCGCGGCCTTCTTGATATTTGCGAAGGCCAGGTCCCGATCCGCATCGCTGACCCCTTCGAGCTGATCGAAGCGCGCGACCGCGTTCTTCACATGCGCTGCGTCCGTCAGCGGTTCTTTCCGCTGCCTCCGGAAGGCGTAAACGCTTTCGGGAAGCTCCGCACGATTATGGATCTTACTGTGCTCGTCATGGAGCATCCACGTCGTCTCCATGGGACTTACTCCTCATCGGCCGGACCTGCCGGCGTCGCATCGTAGTGGACTGCCAACCATATGGTGGGCGGCTCGCTCTGTGTCCAGGTCACCCGGTGGCGGCAGTGGGCCGGCAGCAACAGCCAGTCCCCGGGCGCGAGTTGACGGTTCTCTTCTTCGCCGTCGATGCGCAGCCGCGCGGCCCCGGCGACAAGCAGCACGAACTCGTCTCGCGCCTGATCGTACCACTGGCCCTCGGGTGTCATTTGCCCCGCCGACACGATGCGTTCGACGCGGACGCCCCGGCTCTCAACAAGGTTCTCAAAGACTTCCTCGGCCTGTGGGCCCCGCAAGAGCTCTGCACCGAGGGCCCCTGACCGCACTGCGCCGGCCGCCTCACGGGGCAAGCGGGGTCACCTGATAGAAACTTTCGAGCCACTTGCCGTCCTTCTTAGCCATGATGGACGTGATGTAGACTTTGTAGTCGATTGGCTCGCCGTCAAATGAGCCTTCGAACTTTGCCGTCAGCGTGCGCATGGCGCTGTCCGGCCCCAGCATGACGACGGTCGGTTCGCTGAGATCCGTCTGCTTGATCTTGAGACCCGGCAACGTTTCGAGCAGAGTCCCGCGCCTTTCCGGAGAGTTGGAATAGGGCACCACGGCAATGTGACCCCCGGTAGTCAGCGTCTTTATCGTCTCGATATCCCGGGCGGCGAATGCCGCGTCAAGACGGCCGATGACATTGTCGATCGCCTCGACATCGGCAAGACGCTCATCGGCGAAGGCAGGCAGCGACAGAAAGACAAAGGTCAACAAGGCGGCAAGGCATCTGATCATGCTAGGCTCCCATTCGGGTCGTAGTTGATTGGCGACCGTTATTTCATCCTGTCGGACGCCTTAGCACAACAGAACTTCGATCCCATGACGCCGACCAGCCCAATGACGTCCGTCAATCCACTGACCCGCGACAGACCGATCGTGGCGGGCAAGGCCGCTCTGCTGGTCATCGACGTGCAAAATGGGACTTGCGGTCCCGAAGGCACGGCGCGGCGCTCCGAATTTCATACCGCGCTCACGAGCCGGGTCATCCCCAATATCGGGCGGTTGCTCCGCGCCTTCCGGAGCGCTGGGCTCGAGGTGATCTACACGGTGATCGAGAATGTGACCGCGGACGGGCGAGACCGAAGCCTCGACTACAAGCTCTCGAATATGGGTTTTCCAATGGGATCCCCAGAGGCGCAGGTGATCCCGGCACTCGCACCGCAAAGCGACGAGATTGTGCTGCCAAAGTCCTCATCGTCCGTATTCACTTCCACGATGCTCGACTATCTCTTGCGGAACATCGGCATCGAGGACGTATTTGTCGCCGGCTGTCTGACCGATCAATGCATCGATCATGCGGTGAAGGACGGTGCGGATCGCGGCTTCTACATGACCTGCGTCCACGACTCCTGCGCCGCCGAGACGGAGGCGCGCCACCAAGCCGCCCTCGCATGCTTTGACGGCTATTGCCGCATGCTGCACACCGCCGACGTGATCGGCTTGGTCCCGGCCCGCTGAGCCCCGCTAGTTCGGCGCGTTCAAGACTTTGATGTCGTAGGGCTTCAGCTCTTTGGTGGTCTTGAGGAAGTCGGTGATCTGGTTGACACCTGCCACCGTCGCGGACGACCACAAATTTGTCGTGCAGGTCGTGCTGGTATAGGTGTCGGTTACCACCAGATACGACCCCTGGTTCCGGTCGACCGTACAGGCGCAGGACGCCTTCGTCGGGTCGTCCTTGTCGACGACACACTGCTTATCAAGACACCAGGCCCAGGGACGATCGTTATCGCAGACCGCGTAGCTCTTGATGGGGTAGTAGCGCGAGCGGATCTCGGTACCCTTGTCGGTGTTCACCTTGCCCGTGCATGGTTTCTCACCGGCGGAGTAGCCGGTCTTCACGTCACAAGCGCAATCGACCGTCTCCGTGCTGCCATCGGCTGGCGTACAGGCCGCGGTCGTGCACAAGGCATAGGTGCTCTCGCAGAGGACGAAGCTGTCTTTCGCGCCTTCGTCACAACCGGCGAGCGCGACACAGCTCAGCGATAGAAACGAAACGGCAATGATCGTCTTCCACATGGCCTGGTACCTCCCCTGCGACCCTAGCACCGCCATGCCTAGCCGACGGTCGCCATTGGCAACAATGTCAACGCGCGATTATCACCAGTCCCCTCAGTAGACATCGGCGTAGCGCGCGCAGAGCTCCTCGGCCGGCAGATCGGCCACGTAAGCCGCTTCCGATCGCTTATGCCGCAGATAGGCCCCGAAAAAGACCGGACCGAACCAGGATTTCATCGCCGCGCTCGCATCCATGAGATCGAGGGCCGAGGTCAAGGAGGTGGGCAAAGCTGCCTCGTTCTCCGGCAGCGCCAGCTTTCGCCCGATCCCGTCCGCGCCGGCGAAGATCAACGCGCCAAGCGCCATGTAAGGACTGGCCGCGGCGTCGCACACGCGGAACTCCAAATTGAATTGCGCATCCTGCTGCTCCTCGTCGACTGCATCAAAGACGGGGCAGATGCGCAAGGCGGCGCTGCGGTCCTGAAGCTTGAGGTCCGCCACGGTCGGAGCCCAGCGGTTCGGCGTCAGCCGCATGTAAGAGACCGGCGATGGCGCGGTGACCGCGCACAGGGCCGGAAGGTGATGGAGCACACCGGCGGCAAAATTTGCGGCGACGGCGCTTAGTCCCATGGGACCGTTCGGATCGCGCGTTAAGGGCGCGCCCGAGGCATCGTGCAGGCTGAAATGGATATGAACGCCATTGCCGGAGCCGTCCGCGACTGGCATCGGCGAAAAGATGGCGCGGTTCTCCAGACGAAACGCAGCGCCGCGCGCCATCTCGCGCGCAATGACCGCGGCGTCCGCAGCGGGAAGCGCGGTGTCGGGCGCGACCGTCATCTCAAACTGGCATGGGCCATACTCCGCGAGAAAGGAGTCCGGGTGAACGCTGGCGGCGCGAATGGCCGCCATCAGCATTTCGCCGAAGACGCCCTGCCGCCGGAAGGCGCTCAGACTATAGGCATGCCCGGGCACATCCTCAACGCCCGTATAGACGAACTCGTGTTCGATTGCCGCGAGCAGCTCAAGGCCGGCGGCCTCCTTCAGGGCCTCGATCGCACGGCGCAAGAAGGCACGGACGCAGCACTCCCAGGGGCTCCCATCGGTGTTGCGGATGTCGCCCAGAAAGAAGTGCTCCGGCGCCGACCCGTCGCGGAAGTCCACATGCACCTCGGCCGAGGGGTCCGGCACGATCATGAGGTCTCCGGCCGTCCCGAAAGGCGTATCGAAGATCGGCCCGAAGCAGGTCTGCATGAGATTGGAGTGCGTCCAACCGATGCCGGATTTCCGCCGCGCCGGCAATTCGGTGGATGGAAAGCCCTTGCCGCGGACAAGCCCGGCAATGTCGCAGGTCCCGACGAAGGTTAAATCCTCACGCAGCATGACACCTCCCAACGTCCCCGATACGAACGCGTTGGTCTATGTCAGCCGGCCGAAAAGTGGAGCCGCAATCGCGTGCGCAGTGCTCGAACATGCTTGCTAGCTGGCCCGCGTTTGCTCACTGGCCGTCCTAACCCACACGGCCGACAGGCTCTGCAGTTCGCGCGTCTGGGTCTGGACGGCGCCGATGTGGTTGAACCAATAGGCGACCCCGAGCTGCATGGCTTCCATCGGGCTCTTGGCACCCGCCAAACCGCGCGCAAGTTCGAGGCCGGCGCTCACATTCTCTTGGGCGATATCCAGCAGCTTGGTGTTCACCGCGACGGCGACCGGAACGGCGGCCTGGAACGATTGGCCCAGCGAAGGCACGGCCAGCGCCGACGCCTGTTCCTGGCTGACAGCCTTATCCGATGTGTGTGGTTTGTCTGACCGGCGCGGTTTGTCTGACGGGTGCGGCTCGGTGCTGCGTAGCTTTGGCTGCGCCGTCGTCTTGGTTGGTTTTGATGTGGCTTCCGTCCTGGCCTGCTTTGCGGGCGCCTTCGGCTTGGTTGCGGCCTTCGTGGCAGTCTTGTCGTCGGCTTTGGCAGCCTTTTTAACCGCGGCCTTGGTCGGTGCCGATCCGGCGGCCTTGGTGGACAACTTGCTCTTAGGTTTCGTGAGC
>Ga0209013_10000878_pt1 | contig 27735 bp, 29 predicted proteins | sample Cruoilmetagenom2_FD_187291 | JGI IMG/M metagenome (GOLD analysis project Ga0209013, IMG submission 187291) | Oil polluted marine microbial communities from Coal Oil Point, Santa Barbara, California, USA - Sample 2 (SPAdes) (version 2) | ecosystem: Environmental > Aquatic > Marine > Oil seeps ...
ATGGGATTCTTTACAAAACAGAATAAGGAATGTTAGAAGGAGGTCTATGATGAGCGAGGGCAGTACTGAAAGTAAAACTTTCCAACCGGAGACTGAAAACAGCAGCGATAAGGTATCGATTTTTGCCATCGTCGCCACTATGATCGTGATGCTGGCGTGCATCGGGGCGTGCACGTTGATGGGGTACGTGTTCTTTTCTAACCCGCCGTGGTAGGGATGGATTGGGTCACATTTTGATGATGACTTACAGCGAACGAATAAGACGATTCCAGGAGGCACTGGAGGGGAGCGCAGACCTAGCTTTTATCCCGGTATCGGCGGACCTGCAGTACCTGAGCGGGGTGCCGCGTGATTTCCCCAACTACGGGGCGCTGCGCTACCCGGGCGGCTGGCTGGAGGGGCTGTGGCTGACGGCTGAGGTGGAGCCTGTCCTCACCCTGACGCGCATGACGGCCGATTTTCACAACCCGGACACTTCCAGCTTGACGGCGCGGGTGCTGGGTGATTTTGAGGACCCGGCCAAGCTGGTCGGAGATGTCCTGAACGGATTCCATCTGCAAGATAAGCCGCGCGTGGCGGTGGGCGACCTGGCGCATGCGGAGACGATCGTCGGGCTGGGAAAAATTCTGCCCGGCGTTAAATACTCGTCGGCGACGGAACTGCTGCGGCCGCAGCGCATGATCAAGGACGATGAGGAACTGGCCTTAATGAAGCGAGCCGGAGAAATCACGGAAGCGGCCTTCGTGGACGTCCTGACCAAGCTCCAACATGGAATGAAGGAGATGGACATCCTGAGCGAGGTGGACTACCAGCTTCGGCGGCACGGTGGGTTCGGGCCGTCGTTCACCTCCGCCGTCTACTGCGTGGGTCCCGAACACGAGATCGTCTTTGGGGGGCACCAGAGCACGTGGCAGCGCGAGCTGCACCCGCCGGTGTCGATACTGTTCGATTTCGGCGCCATCCACGAGGGCTACTGCTATGATTTCGGACGCACGGTGGTGTTCGGGGAACCGGACGAAGCGATTACGCGGGTCCACGAGCTAGTTATGGCTTCACAGGCTGCCGGGATAAAGGCGATGTGGGCCGGGCAGACAACGGCGGCCGAAGTGGACGCAGCGGCGCGCAGCGTGATCGAAGAGGCCGGGTTGGGCGAGGCATTCCGCCACCGATTGGGGCACAGCATCGGCCTGGACGTACACGAAGCGCCCTTCCTGACCCAATCCGACCAGACGTTTCTCGAGCAGGGGATGCTGTTCACCGTGGAGCCGAGCATTATCATTGAAAATCAGCTCTCCGCACGGGTCGAGGATGTGGTTATGGTGAGGGATGAGGGGGGCGAGCCGTTTACACAGGGATTTCAGAATTTGATCGTAATTGATTGATCGGTTTTTAAGAGGAATTATTGCGAACGAAATCGCGATTCTTGCCATCGGGAGTGGAGATTCTTCACTCCGTTCAGAATGACAGGATTTGTATAGGAGCATTAGAAGGTGCGCGAATTTGAGTTGTATGACCTGCGGGTGACGGTGGAAAAAATTGAGGGGCGGTCGGTGTGCGGGCTGCAGGTGGGCGATTATTTCGAGGTGGTGGAGAGCAGCAAACTGCGAATCCCGGATGGGAAGCATTTCTGCATCTACGCGCTGAGCGCGGTGCTGCCGATGCTGCCGGCTAAACAGCGGGAACTGGATAAGAATGATTGGATGGAACGGGATGTGCTGGTGGCCTGCCCGGACCCCGACGAGCGCCTGATAATGCGCATAGACAGAATCCAACGAAAGTCGTTGGACAGCGACGAACTGACCTGATGACACGAAAAGTCAGCATCGCATTCCAGACGGATAAAACGGCCGCTGAATACATCGCATTGGCCAGGCTGGTGGACGGCTACAATTTTGACGTGGTCAGCGTGTACTGTGACGCACCCTACCATCCCAGCTACGGACCGCTGCTGCTGATGGCGCCCCATATCCGAGGCGCCAGGCTGGGGCCCGCGGCGGTGTCGCCCTTCCGCATGCATCCGATCGACATCGCAGCCAACACGGCCCTGCTGTCCGGAACCGCGGCAGGGGGTGTGTATGTCGGGCTGGCGCGCGGTGCGTGGTTGGCGCAGCACGGCATACGGGAGCCGGATCGCCCGATCACGGCCATTCGTGAGGCGGTGGAGATCGTGCGGCAGCTGCTATCGGGGGAACCGGTGGGCTACGCGGGTGAGGTTTACAGCATCGCCCCGCATGTCAAGGCTCCGTATCCGTTACCCGAAGAAGATATACCCATCATGATCGGCACCTGGGGGCGGAAGCTGGCCACGCTGGCGGGCGAGCTGGCGGATGAAGTCAAAGTAGGCGGCTCCGCCAACCCGGAACTGGCGCCCATCATCGGCGGTTATATCAATGAAGGGGAGAAACGAGCCGGGCGAGACCCGGGTTCGGTGCGGCTGGTCGTGGGTGGGGTGACGGTGGTGGATGAGGACCGTGACCGTGCAAGACAGGCGGCTAAAGAAGCGCTGGCGCTTTACCTGCCGGTGGTGGCTCCGTTGGACCCCACGGTGGAGAGCGATCCCGAGTTATTATCGCTTATCGCCGATTACGTCCAGTACGGGGATCTCCACAAGGCGCGTGCGCTGATCTCCGATAAACTGCTGGAGCGATTTGCCTTCGCCGGCGATGCGAGGGACCTGATCCGCCAGGCGGAAGCGCTGTTCGATGCGGGCGTGGGCAGGGTGGAGTTTGGCACCCCGCACGGGCTGGCGTCAGGAAAAGGCGTCCGGCTGATCGGCGAACAGGTGCTGCCGGCGTTGAAGCGAAATTAAGCGAACATCGAAATGGATAAAACATGGTAAAAGACGATAAACAGCCTGAAGGTGAGATCATCCAGGCGGCCGGGGGCATTGTGTGGCGCAAGACGGATGGTGGAAAAGAAATCGCCGTCGTTCACCGGCCGAATTACGATGATTGGAGCCTGCCGAAAGGGAAGCTGAAACGCGGTGAGGAATGGCAGGCCGGCGCGCTGAGGGAGGTCGAGGAGGAAATCCAGTGCACGGTGAGCGTGAGTAAATTTGCCGGCTGCTGCGCCTATGAAGTGGGCGGGGTGCCCAAGGTGGTGCTGTTCTGGCATATGCAGTTGTTGGAGGAGGGGGAATTTCGGGGAAATAAGGAGATCGACCGGCTGGTCTGGCTGTCCCCCGAACGGGCTATGGAGCTGCTCGATTACGAATTTGAACGAAACCTTGTAGAAAGTAATCAAGGGTAATCCAAGCATTTCTATAGGGTTTATTCTAAATGCGACAATGCAATTGTCGCATAACGGCAAGTAGGTTACAGAACACCTGCCGCAAATTGGCGCTTAAATTATCCCCTACCGTATCATCAATATTGGGGGCGACGTATCCCCCATCTGTCACATACAGTATATTCACTAAAGAGTCAATAATTGAATTGTGCAGCAGATGCGTGTAAATTTGTGTGTCACAGTTGCACAAACATAGACAACGATAGCTGCACTAAGGAGTGTGCTATGTACTGCGAAAACTGCGGATGTGAGTTCAGCGGGTGGAGAGGTAAATGTCCCGTATGCAAGGCCGAATTAATCGAAGAAGAACGAGCTGCTTCACCAGACGAGACAGTATCCATACCCTATGATGCTCTGGTAGGTACCGTACGTGACCACGGTGGCGAGCTAGAGGTGGGAATGTCAGCTACGGATGTTGCCAGGCAAAAAAGAGGGAGCTTTCCATTTTTTGGATACGGATACGCCTGGGAGAAGTGGTTGTCAGGGATCATCGATGACATTTCGGTTGAGATGCGCGCTCAAGACGTGGGCAAGCAGAGGAAGCATAATTTTCCCTGGTTGGGATATGGGTTCGCGTGGGTTAAAAAAATGCGGGTTACTATCGGTGGCAACCAGGCCACCTTAACTGCTACCAAGGTAAGGAGAGAGAAGAGGCAGATGTTTCCCTACTTCGGCTATGGAAGGGCATGGACGGAAGAGATGACCGGCGAGTGTGGCGATAGACTGATGGTCGAGTTTTCGGCCACCGAGGTAACCAAAAGAAGGCAGAGCGGGTTTCCGTACAGAGGGTATTCGTACGCATGGGTGAATGAGGGGCTTTTGAGGATAAGTTTGGTTGATGAATAGGGAATAGTGAAAAGTAAGGAGAATTTGAAGATGAGGAAATATTATTTAGGCATAATGTTTTTGGTATTTATTATGTTGACAGGGTGTTCTGGGGAGGAGGTCACTCCAACCATTTCGAGTGGCTGGATGGAGGAGGAGATAATGTTTGCCAGTGGAGAAAATGAGCTGTATGGGGTCCTCACACTGCCGAAGAGCGGAAACCCTTACCCGGCGGTTGTGCTGCTTTCTGGATCAGGCCGTACAGGCGTGGAAAACCCGTGGCATCAGCTACACGCACACCGCATGGTGCAGGATGGCTACGCGGTCCTGGTCTATGATCCGCCGGGAACCGGGAAGTCGCCTGGCAGCCACGATTTCGAGACTTTGCAGGACCGGGCACAGGAAGCGGTCGCGGCTGTCGAATACATGCAGTCGCGTGAGGACATCCAGCCAGATGCTGTTGGATTGTGGGGCCACAGCCAGGGGGGGTGGGTGACTCAAATGGCCGCAGCAATTGACGATGACGTGGCATTTATCATTTCGGTTGCGGGATCCGGCGTGACACCGGCGGAACAGGAGGTCTACCGTGTTGAGGCACAAAGCAGGGCAGTAGGATTTTCCGAAGAGGATGTGGTGAAAGCGACAGTATTCCGGCGCCTGCTTGTCGATTGGACGTTATCTGATCCCATGTACCGGGAAGCCAACGAGGACGATGTCCGAGAACTCGGGGAAGGCATTTGGAACGAGATGATGGCGCTGGTTTACGAACCAGGATCCATGGAACCGGCTGAAAATCTTTCCGAGGGGATAAAGACCCTGGAGGAAATCGACGGGGAACCCTGGGCCAAATTCCTTTATTTAGAGCAAGAGCTACTGCCGTTGTTAAGGAATATTCCACCTGAGCTGATAGAGATGGTTGTGAAAAACGCTGCGGAGACAAGTTTGGTAGATCCGGCGGATTTCCTCACCCAGGTGCACTGCCCGGTTTTGGGCCTGTTTGGTGAAGTGGATACACTGGTGCCGACAGAAAAAAGCGCCGCCCTGTACGAGCAGTATTTAAGTGAAGCCGGCAACGATGATGTAAAGATTGTTATTTTCCCGGACGCAGATCATTCGATAAACGGTTTCACAACCGATTATTGGGACACGATCTCAGATTGGTTGAGCGATTTACCTAATTGATGCTGGCCACAGAGTGCTGATTATATAGAGTGGTGAGATGGTTTGGGAAGAACACGCGCCTGGTCAAGCGAGTGACAACTTTTACATGCCTTTATCGTTCAAAATCCCGCGCAGGAATTGTCCGGTACAGCTCTCGTTTATGTTCGCGACCTCTTCCGGTGTACCTTCCGCCACGATGTAGCCACCTTTATCGCCGCCTTCCGGCCCCAGGTCGATGATCCAATCGGCCGTCTTGATCACATCCAGGTTGTGTTCAATGATGATGACTGTATTGCCGGCGTCGGTCAGACGGTGCAGAACATCCAACAGTCGCTGGATGTCGGCAAAGTGCAGGCCGGTTGTGGGTTCGTCCAGCAAGTAGATGGTCCTGCCCGTGGCCGCACGGCTGAGCTCCTTAGCCAGCTTGACGCGCTGTGCTTCGCCTCCGCTCAAGGTCAAAGCGCTCTGACCGAGCTTGATGTAATCCAGCCCGACATCATGCAGCGTTTGCAGGATGCGCCTGATTTTGGGATAGTTGGCGAAGAATTCCAGTGCATCCTGAATGTCCATATCCAGCACATCGGCGATATCTACCCCTTTGTACTTGATGGCCATCGTCTGTCCGTTGAAACGCCTGCCGTCACACGCCCTGCATTTTACCCACACATCGGGAAGGAAGTGCATCTCCACTTTCTTGTACCCGTATCCAACGCAGGCTTCGCAGCGCCCGCCTTTTACGTTGAAACTGAAGCGTCCCGGTTGGTAGCCGAGCGCCCTGGCGTCCGGTGTACTGGCAAACACCTTGCGGATCTCGCTTAAGACGCCTACATAAGTACCCGGATTGGAGCGCGGGTTACGACCGATGGGATCCTGGGTGATGTTGATGATCTTGTCCACCTGGTCAAGACCTCCAATTCCCAAATAAGGACCGGGCACCTTCTGCGAGTTGTGCAAAATACGCGCCAGAGCCGGGTGCAGCGTTTGGGCTACCAGGCTGCTCTTCCCGGAGCCGCTGACACCCGTTACGCAGATCAAATTACGCAGAGGGAAGCATACATCGATGTGCTTCAGGTTATGCAGATGAGCCCCGGTGATGGTGAGACACCCGGCAGCGGCCCTGCGCTCGCGGCCGTTGGGTGGAACCACTTTCAAATCACCGGAGAGGTAACGCCCGGTGAGTGATCGCCCATCCGACATCACGTCTTCGGCTGTACCAGCCGCCACCAGTTCTCCACCCAGGACTCCCGGCCCCGGCCCAAGGTCGATGATCCAATCCGCGCAACGCATGGTGGCTTCATCGTGCTCCACGACGAGAACCGTGTTTCCCAGATTGCGCAGGTGAACCAGCGTATCGAGAAGGGCGCGGTGATCACAGGCATGCAATCCGATGGATGGCTCATCCAGGATGTACAGCACTCCTACCAGGCCGCTTCCGATCTGGCTGGCCAATCGGATGCGCTGACCCTCGCCACCGGACAGACTGGGAGCGGAGCGATCAAGCGTCAGGTAATGCAGACCCACATTGCGCAGGAACCCCAGGCGTTCCCGGATTTCGCTGATCAAGCCCTCGCCGATCTGCCGCTGTTCATCCTGGACGGTATCCGAAAGATGATTAATCCAGTTGTGAATGGCTTCGATGCTCCAGGAGGTGAGCTCAGGCAGGCGTTTTCCGTCAACGGTGACGAAGCGAGCCTCGGGGCACAAGCGCTCTCCGCAACATTTTGGGCAAGACTGCCTGGACATGAACTGCATGTAGTAGCGGCGGGAACCTTCGGACTTGGTCTGGCGGAAGAGGCGGTTGATGTGGTAGACAGCGCCGCGCGCCTCCCGGTACCCCTCACTGCGCCAGGAGCCGTCAACCTTTTCATAATTCCAACGGATCTTTTCGTCTCCAGAGCCGTACAGGTAAACCTGGCGAAATTTATCCGGCAGCTGGTCCCACGGCACTTCGAGATCAACGTCATAGTGGTCGGCTAACTGCCCGAGCACCCTGGGGCCCCAACTGCTCTCCGGTTTTTTACGCAAGTTGCCGTGCCAGGCTGAGGCACCATCCAACAGCGATATGTTGGGGTTGATGATGATCATCTCAGTGTCGACCTGCATCTTGAGACCGAGCCCATTACACTCGTCACACATTCCTACAGGAGAGTTGAAGCTAAACAGTGGGGGTTCCAGGCTGGGATAGCTAATATCACAAGCCGCACAGGCGTTGTGTTCGCTGAGAGTAATCGCCTCATTTTCATCAACCAGGTCAACGATCAAAACCCCGTCACTGGCTCTGAGGGCGGTCTCTACCGAATCCATGAGGCGAGTGGCGAAATCATCTTTGTCCCTTATCGAATCTGGTGAAAAACGTTCTGGATCGAGGGGTACTTTCAACCGGTCAATGACCAGTTCTATGTTGTGCTTCTTATTATTATCAAGTCGTGGGATGTCTTCCGTCAAGTCGACCAACTCTCCGTCGATTCGCGCGCGTGAGAACCCATCTTTAACGGATTTCTTCAGCACATTAATATAGGCTCCTTTGCGGTTTCGTATGATGGGAGACAGGAGTAGGAATCTTGTGCCAGGTGGGAGCCTGATGAGCTGGTCCGTGATCTGCTGAGCGGATTGGGGCAACACGGCTCGACCGCAATCCGGGCAATGGGGGATACCTATGCGGGCGAAGAGCACGCGCAGGTAATCCAATATCTCCGTAACGGTGCCAACCGTCGAGCGAGGGTTGCGGCTGATGGTCTTCTGCTCGATGGCGATGGCCGGGCTGAGACCGGTGATCTGGTCGACCTGGGTTTTCTCCATTTGATCCATGAACTGGCGGGCGAACGATGACAGGCTTTCCACGTAGCGCCGTTGGCCTTCAGCGTATATGGTGTCGAAGGCTAATGAAGATTTTCCGCTGCCGCTGACACCGGTGACGACGACGAGCTTGTTGCGCGGGACGATCACGTCGATGCCCTTCAGGTTATGCTGGCGGGCACCACGTACGATGATGTCACCAATCTGGTCAGGAGCAGAGAGTCTCGGTTGGTTGGGACCGGTCATGTCTATTTTTCCTGGATTTCCACATGGAGATAAAGCCGGGGCGATTCTGTGTACATATGTTCTATTTTATCATAAAGAACGCGCTTTGGGTTCATAATAATCCCCCAAATTTATCCCCAAGTGGGGGATGACATATCCCCAATTACCCTGATATTCTATTGACGAACAAAAATTAGAAACATCAGGTTATTCTGGGCGTGTCTTGATTTCAGGTGGTGCGGCACCCGCCACACCTAAAACCCCTGAAACTCCCAGAGACCTAAAAAATACTTCGTATGAGGATAAACTTATATGTGCAATATGCGAGAATTTGACAAAACCAGTATCTACAGAATTCGTGTGAAAGGGAATTTAGATCTAAAATGGTCGGACTGGTTCGATGGCTTATCCATCGTGCCGGAGGATAATGATGAAACCCTGCTCATCGGATTTGTCCCCGACCAGGCTGCCTTACATGGAATGCTGAACAAAATACGAGACCTGGGATTGCCAATTTTATCGGTGCGCAGGGAAGTACCTGAAGCGGATGAATTGCAGTATTATAATCAGGGGCAGCGGTAGACGAAGCAAAGATATTTGTTCTGTTTGAAAGTAATTGATAGGCTTATGGAGGATGATGATGTCAAATAATGCAATCCGAATTGAAAATATGAGCCGCGATTTTGACACCACACGCGCTCTGGATGGACTTTCGCTGGAGGTGGATGCCGGAACGGTGTTTGGCTTCCTGGGCCCCAACGGGGCTGGTAAAACAACAACGATCCGACTGCTGCTGGGTTTGCTGGAGCCGACCTCGGGGAGGGCGGAAGTCCTGGGCTACGACACGGTGACCCAGGCTGAAGAGGTGCGTGCCCGGACCGGCGCATTACTCGAAAATTCCGGCATTTACGAGCAGATGAGCGCAGAAGACAACCTGGAATTCTATGGACGTATCAATGAGATGTCCAAAAGCGAACGAAATGCCCGCATCAAGGAGCTGCTGACCAATATCGGTCTCTGGGATCGACGTAAAGAAAAAGCTGCTGATTGGAGCCGGGGCATGAGGCAGAAGCTGGCTCTGGCGAGGGCGATGTTCCACCGACCGCCCCTGGTCCTGCTGGATGAACCTACCGCTGGACTGGATGTATCCTCCGCTGTAGCAGTGCGTGAAGACCTGACTTTGCTTGCCGCACGCGAAGGGGTGACCGTGTTCCTGACCACCCATAATATGGGTGAGGCGGAGAAGATATGCAACCAGGTGGGCGTGATCCGGGCCGGGAAGCTTGTTACTATTGGTCACCCGGATGACCTGCGCGCTCAAGCCGGTAAACCGCAAGTGGAGATCGTTGGACGGGGTTTCAGCGAACATGCCCTGGAGCTGCTGCGGGCGCGTCCTGAAGTGGCATCTGTGGAGAGTCGAAACGGACGATTGACAATCGACCTGCACGAAACCACCGATCCTGCGCCGTTTGTCAGTCTGCTGGTCCAAGAAGGCGCCCAAGTAGAGGAAGTTCACCGTGGTTCTGCCAGCCTGGAAGATGTGTTCTTAACCTTGATGGAGGAAGAAAAATGAAAAACGATATCTTAACTGTCCTTTGGAAAGAAAGAAAAGCTCTCTTTAAGGTCCAGGGTGGTCGTTCGAGAATCTTGTTGGTCATGCTAACGCCAATTCTGCTGGCTGTCATCATGCCGCTGACGTTTGACGGACCCGAGGAATGGACAGATACGGTCTTTTCAATGCTGATCGCGGTGATTGTCCCCATGATGCTGGTGGGGGTCACGATACCAGGTTCTTTTGCCGGTGAGCGCGAAAGGAATACCCTGGAGACGCTGTTAGCCAGCCGCCTGCCGGACCGAGCGATATTAATTGGGAAGTGGAGCGTTTCAGTTGTATTTGCCTGGCTGGTGACTCTTGCCGCTTTACTGTTGGGCTTAGTTACTGTAAACATCAAGTTCTGGGGGGGAGGTCTTGTTTTCTACTCTCCGACGGTGGCCATAGGGGATTTATTAATAAGTCTGCTCATGGCGACGACTGTTGCGGGGGCCGGCGTTCTGATCTCACTGCGGGCGAACACTGTCCAGCAAGCCTCTCAAACGCTGATGATGATCTTCTTACTGCCGCTGATTTTGTTCCAAGTCGTGGCCGTATTTGCCCTGCGTCCGATGATCGAATATCTGGAAAACATGAACGGCGAGCAGCTGTTGATCATTGTGCTGCTGGTTTTGGTGGTGATCGATGTGATCGTCAATGCGCTGGCAGCCAATCGATTTCAACGCGCGAAACTAATTCTAATCTGATAAGGCATCACCAACTGGGAGGGTGTTTTGTCAAATTATTGATAAGATGCCCTCTCTTTGGTTTAACCCATACGTACACAAATTTCAGTACACAATTTACGGACCTGCTTCGGAATATATCCCCCAACCGACTACCTAACTTGGGGATGACATATCCCCAAGTTGCTTGTTATCTTACACTCAGTAGCGAATAGGGTTACTGATTCGAATGCTGATTTGAGGAGACAACTACAACCCAATCTATAAATCTTTATGCCAAAGGAGAGACGACAATGGCGTGGGTTATCAAAACGAATGGTCTGAGTAAAACGTATAAAGATGTGCAGGCCCTCAGGTCGCTTGACCTGGAGGTACCGACGAATTCAATCTTCGGTTTCCTGGGTCCCAATGGGGCAGGTAAGACAACGGCCATAAAACTTATGTTGGGTTTAATTCGCCCCTCGAGTGGGAGCGGGAGCGTGTTTGGGAAAGATATCCGGTGCGACTCAGTGGCCATCCGCAGCAGGATTGGCTACCTTCCCCAAGATCCGCGCTTTTACGAGCACATGACCGCCCGGCAAATCCTGGACTTTACGGCCCGATTTTACTTCAAAGGACCGCAGGACGAGATTGATAAACGAGTGGCTGAAACATTGGAGCTGGTAGGGTTGAGCGAAAAGGCCGACCGCGCGATCAGTGGGTTCTCCGGTGGCGAACGACAGCGGCTTGGTATCGGTCAGGCCCAGGTCAACTACCCCGATTTGCTCATCCTGGACGAACCTGCAGCATCTCTGGACCCATTGGGTCGCCGTGATGTTTTGGAAGTGATGGAACGCCTGCGCAAGCACACGACCGTCTTTTACTGCACCCACATCCTGGATGATGTGCAGCGAGTGAGCGATACGGTGGCGATCCTGGATAAAGGTGTTTTAGTCGCTCAAGGTCCGATTGAGGAACTACTTAACAGCGGGGAGGGCGTCGTATACAAAGTGATGATCAAGGGTGACGGAAGGGACTCGATGAAAAGAATATCCTCTTTGAGCTGGGTGAACGGTGTAAACAGCAGCCAACGCAACGGTATGAGCAATTGGGCCGTCAGCGTCAACGACCAGGATACTGCGGAGCAAGAACTACTGCGCCAACTGCTCCTCGATGAGAGCGTGGTGGTTACCGATTTCCGCCGGAATGAATACGAGTTAGAAGATTTCTTCTTCAATATTGTGGAGGGTACAGGAAATGACAACCGGAAATGATGTATTCGAAATGCAGACGGGCTCCGGCTGGCAGCGCGGTCTGAACAATCTGCTGAGCGCTGAATTTGGGCGCTGGTTCAAAACGAAGATGTGGTGGATTCAAATCCTGGTTTGGACCGGGCTTATCAACGTGTTCCTGTTATTTATGGCGGTCGCTGATACAGGTATGCCAGGTCCTGAGCTGCTGATGATCTTCAATATATTCCTTGGATTATTCGGCGCCGTAGGCGTTTGCATCATTATGCAGGGAACGGTCGTTGGAGAAAAATCTTCGGGAACTGCGGCCTGGGTGCTTTCGAAACCAGCCTCGCGCCCCGCGTTCCTTCTGGCTAAATTATTGGCCAACTCGGTGGGAATCGCGGTGACGATCATCCTGGTTCAAGGTCTGATCGCCTACCTGATCATAACCTTATCGACCGAAATTAGCATGAGACCCCTGGCGTACCTGGGCGGTCTGGGTGTACATTTTGCAAATTACTTCTTTTACATCACCCTGACATTGATGTTGGGAACATTGTTCAGTCATCGGGCACCGGTTATCGGAATCCCGTTGGTGTTCCTGTTCATGCAGCAAATGATCTTGGGCATCGTCCCCAAACTGGTTTTTGTTTTTCCCTGGACACTGACCGTACCCATCAATGAAGAACAGTTCCCTTCTATTGCAGTCGCGTTAATGACGGGCACCGACCCATACACTTATATTCCATTGGCGGCAACATTTTGCGCATCCGTAGTATTCACAGCGGTGGCTCTATGGGCGTTCAACCGGCAGGAGTTTTAGACAGTGAGTGTTATGTCGGATAGTTAACGGTTAAAAGTTTATCAAGGAGGCGGCGATGTTTTATCCAATATTACCAAGTGCGTACGTTTATAAAGAAGAACATGCTCGTGTTATGTACGATTCGAGCATAGGATCGGACCAGAAACACCGGGTTTCCAGGTTTTGGAACTTTTACCTGCGGCTTAGGGATGGAATCAGGTATTCAGGTATACACGGTTTTTTGGAGCAAAGAGTGTTTCTATATAGATAATAAAGGGATCTGAGATGAATTACGAAAAAGTTATAAAACAATCGTGGAAACTGGTCTGGCAGTACAGGGCGCTGTGGATTTTCGGCGTGATGCTGGCACTCACTACAACTAGCGGTGTGTGGTGGTTGGCTGCATTAGACCAGGATGAGATCCAGCGCGGGATCTCGATCAAAATTAACCAGGACACTACAATCTTCCTGCCGGGAGAGGGGTTACATGTCGATTTTACCGGTCCGGATGGGGCAACCTTTTACATCGAGAATATGGGCAGTTTGCAAGAAATTCGAGACATAAATCCGATAATTATCGATGGTGAAGCCCTGGATATATGGGCGATCATCATAATCGGTCTGATCTGGATGCTCGCGCTGTTCATAGCCATACTGATCGCCCGTTATGTGGGCGGTGCGGTCTTGATCAGGATGGTGGAGGTGGGCGAAGAGCTAGGAGAGAGGCAAAGTTTCTGGCGAGGAATGCGAATGGGATTTTCACGCTTCGCCTGGCGGCTGTTCACCGTAGATTTGCTGGTATTTTTACTGACCTTACTCGCTGTAGCTGTTATGCTGGCATTGGTGATCCTGCCCTTGCTGACAGTAACAACGGGCAGTGACTTTGGGAACGTGCTTGCGATCGTTTCTTCAAGCACCATCTTTTTCCTCGGCCTGGCCGTCCTGCTGGTAGGTGGCGCGGCGATTTCGGTCTTCGTGCAGGTAATAAGAAGGGCATGTGTCCAGGATGACATCGGCGTTCTGGCTGGCATCAGGCGTGGTGTGATCACTGTGGTCCGAAATCCTGTTGAAATTTTCGTGGTGTGGTTGATGTGGCTAGGAGTACGGTTTGCCTGGGTGGTGATCAGCGTCCCGATATTCCTGGTGATGCTGCCGGTTATCCTGGTATTGCTCCTGGTGGGTGTTTTGGTGGCCGCTGTCCCAGCCCTGATCACTGCCGGCATATCCGGATTATTCCTGGATGGCATCCTGCCCTGGATTATCGGAGCCCTGTTCGGATTACCGTTGTTTATGCTGGTTGTCGCGGCACCAATGGCTTTCGTATCCGGCCTGGTTGAAATTTTCAAATCCAATCTGTGGACGCTGTCATACCGGGAACTGCGCCCCATAGAGAGTGATGTGACCGAGCTCGAGAGAATACCAACGGTTCAAGAAGGGCGGACACCAGAGGTAGAAGCCAGTGGAGCTTGAAAACAAATTTTAACTCTCTTCTCCTCCGAAACGGCGCAGGGTTTGTAAATCTCAGACCCTGCGCCGAAAACTATAAATCCCCTATCTTGGGGATGACACCTCCCCAATGGAAATGCTATCCTTTTGTTATGAGTAAGTGTCTTTACATGGGCTGTTTGGCCCAGGGTGCACGAGTAGACCGACAAACACTATTATTGGGGTTGTCACACTGAGCGATAGCGAAGAGTCTGCTTGACTCAAGAGGAGATTCTTCACCTTGTTCAGAATGACAAACTTAACTCTATCGTTCAACGTCTTACTGATGCATAGACTCAACCCAACTCATAAATCAAATCAACGAAGGACACCGATATGGCCAACACACGAAAATTTGACAAAACATCAGTATATAAGATTCGGGTGTATGGAAACCTGGATAAGAAGTGGGCGGACTGGTTTGATGGAGTCACCATCGATCCACAACCGGGGAATGAGACGTTACTTGTAGGTCGGGTAGCCGATCAAGCGGCTCTGCATGGAATAATCAACAAAATATTTGACCTGGGTTTACCCTTATTGGCAGTAGAGAGAATTGAAAACCAATCATAGCAAGTATCGATTGTGAAGTAAGAGTGCAATTTTGTATGCTTGTCGTAGGCGAACATACAAAATTGCATTTGAGAACACACGAGGAATTGTCATGGATCACGTTGTTTATTTGGACACCAAATCGGAAGAGATGGATGAACTTCTGTGCGGGATAAAGTCGATGATCATTCGTGGGGGAGCGGGGAGAAGAACCCCATACGGAAGCGTGTATGCCGGCGATATATTGTATTTCATCAATAATAATGGAGAGGGGCTTGTCAGAGCAAGAGGCAAAGCGATCAGCGTATTTAATTCCGAAAAGATTACACGGAGAGAAGAATCGGTGGACTTAATCTTACGCCACCAGGACAAACTGCAGCTTTACAATGGCCAATTGAAGAGGTGGGCAGCTAAGCGATATATCGTGCTTATCGAGATTGCGAACGTCGAGCACGTGGTCCCGTTCGGGATTGATAAGAACGGCTATCGAAAGATTGACGGTTGGCTGCCTGTTGGGAATATCGAAACGGTTAAATTGTAAAACGATGATAAATCAGGTTTATGCGGAGTAGATTGATGGAAAAATGGGAATATTTTTGGACGGTCATCCCCCACAGCTTGGGTAAGGTGAAAATCGATAAACAGAAAGTGAATGCAATCGATTACGTGAACGATTTGGGGGAGGATGGTTGGGAGCTGGTGGCGGTCGAACAAGGGTGGCCAGGCGCAGGTATCAGCGATTACATCCTGTTCTTCAAACGACTGAAGACGCAATTCCCATAGTTCTGAGGTAATCAACCAGGCTTTTCTTCTTCTGGTTCATGTTATACTTGCTTCTGCTTAAAATGGCGCTGGTCCTATCGCCAGCAAGCATAATCGGAGACTAATTTATGATCAAAGAATACGAATTGAAAGAAGAGCTTGATAGAGTTGCCAGAGACCTCTCTGAATTTAATCGAAACCCATCCACATGGCAGACCTGGATCCAGTATTTACTCAGGGGCCTCGAGCAGCAAGCGCTGGATGTCAATCCGTCTCACGCGGAATTGTATGAAGATATGCTTTCCCTCCTGCAGGATACGATACGACTGCGACTGAGAACCGGGGGCTGGTAGGGACAAATTCCTGTATCAAACCCGGCAAACCATATGTCCAATAAAAAGGATCCCAATAATCAAGGGATTCTTTTTTACGTCTATGGGTCTATTATGTATAATATGATTCTTTTGCTAATGGCAAAGTGCGTTCACATTTTCTCGCAAGCCCGGGAGTGAAAGTCAGGTGTCGCTGCCGATCATCTCAACAAAACTGTATATTCCACCAATCCGTAAGGATTATGTGCCTCGCCCGCGGTTGATAAAACGATTGGATGAGGGTCTTACCTGCAAGCTGTCACTTGTATCAGCGCCTGCGGGTTTTGGCAAAACGATGATCTTGAGCGAATGGGTGACGCATTTCGATCGACCGGTAGCCTGGATTTCGCTGGATAAAGCGGACAACGATCCGGCTCGCTTCCTGGTTTACCTCACAGCGGCGGTGCAAACGATCGAACCAAGTATAGGGGACGAGATCCTTGGCAGCCTGGAGCCACAACCCCCTATAGACCATGATCGTAACTCCATTTATGATCTACTTACTACCTTGATCAACGAGGTTGCGATCGCCGAGAAGATGTTCGTTGTTGTACTAGACGATTTCCAAGAGATTTTTGACGAACGAGTGCACGACGCGGTCACGTTCCTGATAGAAAATTTGCCCCAGAATATGCACCTGATCATATCCGGCAGGGTTGATCCCCCATGGCCGATGGCGCGCCTGCGCGCACGGAGTGAGATGATCGAAGTACGGACGGGCGATTTACGCTTTAATTTCGAGGAAACGGCCAGTTTTTTAAACGAGGTGATGGGTTTAGGTCTCTCCGGGGAGGATATAGCTAATCTTGACGATCGCACGGAAGGATGGATCGCGGGATTACAGATGGCGGCCCTATCGATGCAGGGGCGGGAGGATATACCTGGTTTTATCAAGGCCTTCGCGGGCAGCCACCGGTTTGTATTGGATTTCTTGCTGGAGGAGGTGCTCAACCGGCAGTCAGATGAAATCCAGGCGTTTTTATACAGCACTTCTCTGCTTGAACGACTGACTGCGCCCCTGTGCGATGCCTTGACTGGCAATGAAAATGGGAAACAAATACTGGAATATTTAGAACATAATAACCTGTTCCTGATACTGCTCGATGATGAAAGGCGCTGGTACCGGTATCATCGTCTGTTTGCCGATCTGCTCAAAGATCGCCTGGCCCACACCGACGCTGGGAGAATCCCCGGACTTCATCTCAGAGCGAGTGAGTGGTATGAGTCTCACGGTTTATTCGCTGAGGCGGTTGACCACGCGCTGTCGGCTCAAGATTTCGATCGGGCTGCAAAACTTGTGGCAGGCAATGCTATCTCTTTAATCGATCATGGTGAGAAGCAGTCGCTTGGCGATTGGTTGGAAGCGCTGCCGGACGAGATGATCCACTCTCAACCCTGGCTAAGTGTCGCCAATGCCTGGCGTTACGTTTACACAGGTCGTTTGGAGGCGGTGGATCCTTTGCTGCAGGATGCTGAGATAAGGCTTGCAGAAGTAGCCACTCAAATTGAAAGGCAGCAAATATCAGGCCATATCGCTGCGATTCGCGTGTACAAAGCCGAGCTGAGAGGGGAGTTAGATGAAGCTATCCTGTTGGCGAGGGAAAGCCTCGAGCTGCTGCCAGAGCATGATCTGTCTGCGCGCTGTTTTTCAGCGACCCGATTAGGCTCTGCGCTGCGGTTAAGGGGTAACCTGGGCGAAGCGGAGGAAGCGCTCGAAGATGCGCTGAGCATCAGCCAGACCATTGGCGACAGCCACGTGTCGGTGAATGTGCTTTGCGAACTGGCCGGATTGTATATGTGGCAAGGATATTTTCGAAAAGCGGAAAACGTTTGTGAGCAGGCACTGCTCCTGGCTGAGGAACACTTCAGGCGCAGCGGTAGAAGGCTGCCGATAGTGGGGCATGCGTTCTCACGTTTAAGCTATATCTATTATGAATGGAACGATCTGGATGGGGCAATAGATTGTGCACAAGAGGGCATCCAGCATAGTGAGAGAGGTGGTCTCAAAGAGATTCTGGCGGACAACACCATATACCTGGCGATGGCGCTCCAGGCTAAGGGGGACGAAGCGGGTGCGAGCGAGGCGATAATGAATGCACGGAGGATCGGTGTTGCTTTATCGCCCTGGTATATTGAAGTACTCGAACCTTATGAAGCTCATATCCGGTTGGTCCAAGGGGATTTTGAAATGGCACGGCGCCTGGTCGACGAGCGTGATTTCATCCGCCAGGGCGAATTTGGGATCGAATACTTCTTAAATAAAAATATGCTAAGCCGGATTCTGATTATCCAAGATCAGCCACCATCAGAACGATTGAATGAGGCAGAATCTGTGCTATCAGAACTGATAGAAAATGCCGAAAGAATCGGATCACATCTTTTTGTTATCAAGACGCTTGCCTTACAAGCGCTGCTTTACCAGGCGCGCGGGGATCAAGTAAATGCCATTAATCATTTGGAAAGAGCGCTATCCTTAGGGGAAGCGGAGGGGTTTGTGCGTTCCTTCATTGACCTAGGGCAACCGATGGGAGAATTATTATCGACGCTCTTTGAGCAGGGCATTGCGGTGCAATATGCACAAAAGCTGTTGGGAGAGATGGCTCACACAATGCCGGCTGCGGAGTGGCAGACCACGGCTGCCAGGACAAACAGGGCGATCCCGTCGATGTTCGAGGCACTGACAGAACGGGAGGTTCAGGTTTTACGTTTATTGAACACAGAGTTGAGTATTCCCGAGATCGCCGATGAGCTGATCGTCGGTGTGAGCACAGTGCGGTCGCATGTAAAGAATATTTACTCCAAACTGGGTGTTCACAGCCGCTACGAAGCGATCGCCAAAGCGAAGGAGCTGGATCTTTTCTAATGGAGATGGATTATGAGTGACATAACGGTGCGCGAAATTCAGGGCGAAGAAATGCTGGAGATCATGCATTGGCTGACCGGATATGGACTGAATCCATCGCCGCCGCTGCCCGATAAAGAAGAGCGCCAGGAAATATTCAAGAAACGCCGGGGGGCGACTTACTACGCATTGTTTGAGGATGAGGAAGCCGCGGCATGCGCAGCCAGCGCCAGGATGATTCAGCAAGTGCGCGGTAAGCTGTACCCGATGGCTGGTATCTGGGGTGTTGCTACCCACCCAGCAGCGCGTCGCAAAGGCTACCAGAGGCAGGTGCTGGGGGAACTTTTGGGAGCGATCCGGGAAATGGAGCAACCGCTGTCCTGCTTGTATCCTTTCCGCGGATCGTTTTACGAACGGCTCGGATATATCCCGTTTCCGGTACCACGCAAGGCAATTTTTCCACCGTCGGTCCTGCAGCCAATCGTGAAGCAAGACCTGGGTGGTGAGGTGGAAATGACCCTGATTGGCGATGGGTTTGATATTTATCGGGATTATCTCAAAAGACACCAGGCGAACGTGCACGGTATGGCGATATTCGAACATGGAGACAGAGATCGAGCGCAAAGAAACACATCCTGGTTGGCGATGGCTAAGGTCGACGGGGAAATTGTTGGCGTGATGCTGTACGATCTCAAAGGTGAGATGCCGACCAAGTTCAAACTGCGCGCCATGCGTTTTTATTATCACACCAGCCAGGGCAAATATTTGCTGCTGTCGTGGATTGCGCATCACATCGACCAGGCGGACCAGGTTGAAATCTGGCTGCCACCCAATGCGCAGCCCGAAACGTGGTTGTCTGATCTGCGCGTCCAGATGGAACCGGTTTTCTTTCCGCCCATGGGGCGCGTGCTGGATGTCGCTAATATTGGGGGCATGGTCACGGGTGAGGGGGGATTTTCAGCCCGCATCAGCGACCCAATCTGCCCGTGGAATGAAGGAGTCTGGCGGTTCGAGACTGTCGATTCGAAACTGACGGTCAGCGCCGGGGAGGTGGAGGATTGTAAGTTGGACATCAGAGGATTATCCGCGCTGGTCTACGGCACGCACGATCCGGGAGATTTCCCTATCCTGGGCTGGGGCGAGCCGGGGGCGGATGAGCAAGGGATCATGAGGGAGATGTTCGCTAGGAAAGTGCCTTACCTGCATGAGTTGTTTTAGGGAGGGTAGATGTTAGATGTTGGATATTAGATTTTAGAAAAACGATGTTAATTGAGGGGAAATTGGAGCAGACGTGAGGAAGGGGAACTGTCGCGGGGGTGTGTGAGTATTTATGGAATCTGGATGCCGCGCATAATTGATCTTGACGGATGGTGGGACCATACTACTTTCTATGTTGTTTTGTTATAGAAGCACTGGGAATTGAAGAAAGGAAGTTTCGATTTTTCCCAGCCGGATAAACAGCTTAAAAGCCACTCTACTGTGTCGGAGACCATCCTTACAGATGGTACACGGATGTTGACAAACATCTAAAAAATGTGTATACTCATTTAAGACATCCACTCACCATCCAAGGAGATGGCAAACCCAAGGAGTATGACTATGTCCACACTTGAAAATATTAATATTTCTTTTCCCAGCATAAAAGAAGAACCCATTTTTGAAACATCATCCAGGTCGTATCACGTCAAGATCAAGATTACTGATGACTTGATCGTCACCGGAAACTACAAGGATAACAGATTGAGCTCCTTTGAGTTAAAACGAGCTATTCAAATTGAAACGGAGGATTAAATTATGGCGGAGACTGAAAAAATCACGATCAATATGAGTGTGGTTGACCTGGGTAAAATTGATCTGCTTGTCGAAGAAGGTTTCTATCAAAACCGAACGGATTTCATCCGCACCGCCATCCGTATCAAGCTCGAACAACATGAACCTGCGGTGCAAAGCTCGGTGGTTCGTAATGCTTTCGGGATGGGCGTTTTTGGATATTCGCGCAAAGAACTTGAAGATACATTGGCCAAAGGTGACCGGAAACGTATTAATGTCATCGGTATGCTGATTTTACACAATGATGTCACCCCTGAAATAGCGGATAAAGCGATTGAGTCTATCCAGGTTCACGGCGTCTTTAAGGCGCCTGCAGGTGTAAAAGATGTGCTGAAAGATCGAATGAGATAAGGTGAGCGAATTTACAGGATTTCCGGATTTTTCAGGGAGTGTATCCCAATAGATGTGGTTGCTGTCTATAACAAAAAAAAGCGCTGACTGGTGGTCTTGTCTAGTCAGCGCCGGATGTGACATTTGGGAATCTCCAGCTAATCGCTATCCTTCTTGGATGAGCTCGAGTCAGATGTAGACGATTCGGGCTTAGAGGATTTTGACTCTTTTGCCTCAGATTTGGATTCGCTCTCCTTTTCTTCGGACTTTTCCCCGCTCTGGTTGCGTCCATTCCCAGACGGTGAGCGGTGGTCAGTGGAATAGAATCCTGAGCCCTTGAACACGATACCGACGGGTTGGTACACCTTGCGGAGTGCATTTTTTTCGCACTCGGGGCAGCGTGTCAATGGTGAATCGCTAAATTTTTGGCGGCGCTCAAACTGTACACCGCAGTTTTCACAGCGATAAATGTAGATCGGCATTTGGCTCCTATAAAAATACCAATAGAACGGACTATCAACAATCTGAGATTATAGCGCGCATAGCAACCCTTGGCAAGTTTTTGCATTCGTCAACAAGGTGCTTCTTACGAGTTTCTAACACATTACACCCCCAGCAACCCTGAACTGCGTAAGTCCTCATATTAAAAAAATGTGTCATTTGTGGTTTATCAGGGCCAGAATTGGGGAGCCGTCTACGGTGGGGGCGGTTTCGAAACCAAGGATGTGTGCGATCGTAGATGCGTAATCGACCACGCTGACGGGCGGTAGGACCTCCCCGGTACGAGGCACGCCAGCGCCTGCGGCAATGAATAAACCGTGCATCTCCGGTAAAGCGCTGTCGTAACCGTGCTGCCCGTAATAACTGACCGGTTCGAATATGTGGTTTTTACCACGCCAGCCGTCCAGCACATAACCCGGGTTTACCTGCGCAAATACATCTCCGGCGTTTGGATGATCTAGGTTGATTGTGTTTAGTTCGTCCTGACTTAAAACGCGCTGGAAAACGAGTTCGCCGGTATCCGGGTCGGTCAGCGAAACGAGCGATTCGACGATTTGTGCCTGAACGTCAAAATACACCTCAGGGCTCACGAAACCGTCCCTCTCGTGGTCCACTAGATTGATATAAACATGGACGGCCCCACCGGATACAACGGCGAAGGCTCTGCTCCTGTCGACATCGACATAATTTCGATTATCCAGCCTGAGAAGCCCGGCCCATTCCAGGACGGTGTTCACGTAAACCTTTGTATGAACGGGAGCCATACCGTGATCGCTGACCATCATAAGGGTGGTCTGCTCCAGGTCAATGACGTCCAGCATAGTGTCCAAGTCTCGATCGGCCGCTGCTGCCGCTCTTGTGACATATTCTGCGTACTTAGCAGCTTTCTCGGGGGAATAATCAGGCTGGCGTTCGTCCTTCAAAAACCAGGCGTGCCCGGCTGAGTCGAAGGTATTCTGCCATGTCATCAATAAATCAGGCTGGTAGGTCGAGTACACCCATGCCGACACCTCTGCCATCCAGGCAGAGGACCTTTCGAGCATTGCCAGATAATCTTCGTCGGTGATCCAGCCGTGCTCGAGCGCGTAGGAGTCGGCTCCTGCGGGGAAGAAGCCGAATATATCGTTCAATGCTTCGAGCAGCTCACGCGGCGCCGCTGTGTTGTGATACACGGCGGAGTGAAACAAGGTCACCTCGGGAGTGACTCCCTCCAGATCGATATTCTGGACCAGGAAATCTGCCCCGGATAATGTCGGCTGAACGAGCATCACTGGAATCCACTGATCCACGTGGACAACCGATATGTCGGGGTCAAAGCGACGCTCCGTACTTAATAAAACTGCATCATGATTCGGCACGCCATCATCGGTGGGATCGTAAAGGTAAACAAATACACGTGCCACTTCAGGGATTACGAAAGACCCCTGGTGAGGTGGGCTGAAGGACTCCGGCGCGGTACCCACCCAATCGTCATTGGAAGGCGCCATTTTTATCGTCACCTGGCTGGAATAAGCGTCACGCTCACCGTAACCGATGGTGTAATCGGCGGTCTGTGCAGGGAATGCGGGCGATCCGCCCGGAAAGAAGAGCGCGGCGCTTGTCAGACCGGCGCGGGAGGCGGTCACCCAAACCGGTTCAGCATCGTCCAGGGGTTCAAAGAACCCCTGGCGGTACCAGTAGAAAGAGTCGTTCGGATTGTGAAAGGCGTTGGAGACGATCCCAGTCCGATTAGGGTAGGAGCCGGTGGAGATGCTGCTGTGAGCGCTGGCGGTCAGTGATGGGTCGACCGTGAGCGCATATTCCGCACGCACACCGTTCTTGGCCAGGTTGGCAAAATTTGGCAGCAAACCGGCGGCCATCATGTCGTACACCAAACCGGCCTGGCCTGCATCCCATGAGATCAGGAAGACCTTGCTTGGTGGGGTATCATTTTCTTCGGTTGTAGGGGTGGGTGAAGGGGGATGCGTGCTGGTTGGATTGGCGGTCGTCGTTGGTTGAGGCGTCACCAAGGACTGGGGAGCCACGGCTTGTGCGGGGATGCCTGTACCGGTGGGATCTACAAGGCGGGTAGGGGTGGATGTTTTCGTAGACCCAGACGAGCAAGCGAACAGGATTAAACTGAGCAGAACGATCAGTTTCGAGAACTGTTTCATAACCCGATTTCCCTCCCAACGAACAGGTTCCTTAATTGGCTGTGTTTATCCGCCTGCGAGAGTAAACATCAGGGGCACAGGCGTAAACACCAAAAAGAACAGCAGCAGGCCGATGATGGCCAGTCTCCTGCGGTGTTTATCCAATGGTGTAATTTGATCAAGAGGTTCGGCGTGGAAGCGACCCAGCAAAAATATCAAACCTGCCCACAACCACCAACCCGACCAGACGAATCCGAGCATCACCAGGGCGACCAGTATAAATGGCACGAATATTTTCGATCGTTTTCCAAATAAGACATAGCTGATGTGACCGCCGTCCAACTGTCCAGCAGGGATGAGGTTCAACGCTGTGACCAGCAAACCGGCCCAGCCGGCCCAGGCAATCGGGCTGATGATCACGTCCAACCCGCCGATGGGCACAGGTTGCCCGGTGAAGAAATAGCGAACCCAATACAAGATTGGGTTTATTCCCTCGTACGAACTGGGCGCTGGCAGCAATTGACCGAAAACCAGGTATTTGGATAACAAGTACAGGATGGAATTGCCTTCGATCTGGATACCCTGGCCTGCTTCCAGGATGATAGGTTCGACGCTGGACAGAGAGAGACCGATCAGCAGAACGGGTACGGCAACGATAAACCCCGCTAGCGGTCCAGCGATTCCAATGTCCAGGAGAATACGTTTGTTCCTGGGAGGTTCTTTTAGCTGAATAAAGGCTCCCATGGTGCCGAATGGGCTGAGAGGAAAGGGGATGAAGTAGGGAAGGGTGACGTGCGTACGGTGGTAGCGAGCCGCCAGGTAGTGGCCGAACTCGTGCGCCAATAATATGGCAAGCAGGCTTATCGCGAAAGGAATTCCCACAACAAGGTGCCCTAAGAGGGTACTGATCATTCCAAGCGGATTATCAGGGATCGGACCATTGTAAGCGAACAAGGTACCTGCGAAGATCATACTGAGAAGGGTCAGCACAAAAAGAAGGAGGTTGATCAGCGGATTGGAACGGCCCGCTTCTATAACGCCCTCCATGAGCAGTATGGTGTCCAATCCATCTTCGTCGCGGAATAAAGGGGTAATGTCGTGAGGACGCAGGCTGTCACTCAATTGGGCGTAGGCTTTTGCCGACTCCCCGTATAAATTTCCGCGGTACCGGACCAGGAACTTATCCTTAATGCCGCCCGAGGTGATGTCCTCGATCTGCAGGACACGCGCGACCAGTGAAGTAATTTCGTCGGATTCAGTCATTTCTTGATTTCTGATTGCGGATTATTGACTTTAGATTGGTATCGATGATTTCTGTGATCCATTCGAACCCAATGAACCTTTATAATACAAATTAAAGGCAGCCTCGTATCTGAAACCCACAATCGGCGCATTTCAACGATTCAGGCGGGAGTGGATGGGAGTCGAACCCACCGCGGCCCGCAACGCGACCCGCCACCGGTTTTGAAGACCGGGGAGCCCACCGGGACCCAACCACTCCCTCGATGATTAAGGATCGTGCAGATTTTGTGTGTGCATCGTAAACGCAAACACATATCATTACCCGATCTGACTAAGTATCGCACAAGCTCATAGATTTTACCAGGATGAATACCAGGTTGGATTAAAGGAAAATCACAATGATGGCACAATAGAGGGAAGCAGAATCTGTGGAAAACATGATAAAATTTGCGGTTATTGGCGTTAATGACGCGGACAATTAATTAGTATTAGAAGTTACGCAATTGGATAGGCTTCGGTGTGTGGTGGGGCGGCAAAGCCGCCCCACCACACACCCAGCAACCCTGAACTGCGTAAGTCCTAAGTATAAACACAATCAAATATGGGATTGGTTATTGACGTGGGAAGGAGTTAGAGATGAATAATAATGATTTACTGGCCAGGGTCAAAGAGGACAATGTGAAGTTTGTCTCTCTGCAGTTCACCGACGTGACGGGTGTTGTCAAGTCCGTGGATATACCCGCCCAGCGGGTGAATACAGCCCTGGAAGACGGCATCTGGTTTGACGGATCTTCTGTGGAGGGTTTCGCCCGCATCCAGGAAAGTGATATGCGGTTGGTTGTAGACCCGGCTACTTATGCGGTGTTGCCCTGGAGCCCGTTGGAGGCACGGCGGGGGCGAGTGTTCTGTGACATCTACCAGCCAGATGGCAACCCATTTCCGGGTGACCCACGCGGCACTCTTAAACGGGCGTTAGCGCGTATAGAGGAACGAGGCTGGACCTTGAACGTGGGACCGGAGCCCGAATTCTTCCTCTTCAAGAGAAACGGCCCACAGTCCATCCACCCGGTGCCGCATGATGTGGGCGGGTATTTCGACTTCTCTGCCAATGATGAGGCCGTGCGGGTGAGGACAGAGCTGATGGATGTGCTGAGGGGCATGGGGTTGGATATTGAGATGGGCCACCATGAAGTTGCGGTTGGCCAGCACGAAATCGATTTCCGTTTTGCGGATGCACTGCAGACGGCTGACAATGTTATCACCATGAAATACACGGTCAAGGCCATCGCCGAGCGGTACGGATTGATAGGCTCCTTCATGCCGAAGCCGATTTATGGGATCAGTGGCTCGGGAATGCACTGCCACCAATCGTTGTTCGGACCCAATGGGGAGAACCTTTTCTTCGACGAGGATGACGAGTTTCACATGACCAAGTTGGGTTATCGTTTTATCGCCGGCCAGTTGAAGCATGCACGGGCCCTGGCTGCTGTTGTCGCTCCAACGATAAACTCTTACAAGCGGCTGGTGCCGGGATACGAAGCGCCGGTGTACGTGGGATGGGCGCAGATCAACCGCTCGGCATTGATCCGCATCCCGCACTACACGGAAGGTCGCGAGAAATCCGTGCGTGCGGAATTACGCTTCCCCGATCCTACGACCAATCCTTATCTGGCATTCACGGTCATGCTGGCTGCGGCGCTGGATGGGATCGACAATGAACTGTCGTGCCCGGAACCTCTAAACAATGTCAACGTATACTTGCTCACGCCCGAGGAACGGGAAGCCAGAGGAATCGCTGAGCTGCCCGGGTCCCTGGCAGAATCAGTGAGGGAATTGGAAGGCGACCTGGTGCTGCAAGATGCGCTAGGGATTGAGGTGTATGAAAGCTTCCTCAAGGCAAAATGGGCCGAAATTGATGATTACCGGATGAAGGTCAGCGATTGGGAAGTGGAGCGTTACCTGGAGCAGGCGTAGGACTGAAAATAACCACGACCATTCGCGAATAGCGCGAATTTCTTTCACTAAAATTGTAGCAGGCTGTCTAATAAAGTAACTTAGACAGCCTATTACGTTATGGAACCACTCCATTAATTATGTGGTTTCGTTATCAGGTACGATGTAGATGAGTGGGATGCTGGCTAAAGAGATCACGTATTTGACCACCAGGTTGAATATGAATATCTGCCACACGACGTCCCAGGGCAGCACACCACCGAAAGCGCCCACCGAGAAGATCAGGCTATCGATAGGGATGCTGATCGAATTACTCAATAGAACGCGCGCCCATTGGTGGCGCGTGCTGACGCGGGTCACAAACCACTGGTAAATTTCGGTATCGATCAGCTCGCTGATGACTTCGGCGGCAATTGAGGCGAGCACGATGCGCCATACCGGACCGAGTATGGCGCTGAAGGCTTCTCCCAACCCCCAGGATGGGTCGCTGGGCACGCTGGCGACCCAGGTCAGGTAGAGGGCCATGAACAGGTTGATGCCCCCGGCGGTGATCACCAGGGTCTGTGCGTTGCGTTTGCCCAAAACTTTATGCACAACATCGCGCAGCGTGAAGGTGATCGGGTAAATGAAGGTGCCCATGTCGACGGCCAATCCCATCACGAGACCAATTTTCAGGCTGGCGATGTCTGCCAGCATCTGCGCCCCGATGTATGAGGCGATAACGATGACGCCGACCTGGGTCAGGGGATAAACGCGAGCTCTTTTGGATAAGTCAGACGTATTTTGGGTTGGATTATCTAGAGCCATGGAATTTCCTTAGTGGCGTGCCATGAGGAATCTGTGGATATTTGGATGGTGAGTTAGAGTGGTGCAGCGTCATTTCGGATTTTAATTCGAACGGCTGGTCTTGCAGAGTAAATGTCATTGGCATGGTTCATCCGCAAGATTTAACATTCTACCTTGCGGGTTTTAAACCGTCAAACGCTGCAGGTCGACAATTACGGATTAGCGAGGAACTGATATGATCTCCTGTCATGATTCCCAAAATCATGAACGAAAACCTAAACAACCACGATTACCCACTATAATACAGTTATGACTTACGCAGTTCAGGGTTGCTGGGGGTGTGGTGGGGCGGCTTTGCCGCCCC